>SMTZ1_10004170_pt1 | contig 14554 bp, 9 predicted proteins | sample DeeMarSWOR136_30_FD_25667 | JGI IMG/M metagenome (IMG submission 25667) | reverse complement strand
AAATGAAAATATTTGAAGTAAGGGAAGAAGAAGGTCAGTGGTTCTATGAAGCCAAGCCAGATATAACTCATGATGAAATTATAATGTTGCTTGGGATTATAGAAAAAGCGAAACATCATTTGATTGATGAATTAGATAAAGCAGATTAGATAATTTTTATAATATTCAGCAGTTTTTCTAATAATGAGAAACCTTTAAAAAACTGTAGAATCAATAGGTGATAAACCATTCTAGTTCTTGGTATATTGACTGATAGTGTTCCTTCTGAGCTTTCAGCACCATAGATATCTTGAGCTTTAGCTCTGATTGTATATTTCCTTTCTTCACTCCACGTGTGTTTTACCATGACATCTATACCAGAAGAATAAAAGTCAGTCCACCCACTAGTATTGTCTCCCCAATCTATGAAGTATTTAATATCGTTTTCATCTGGATCTGTTGCGTAAAAATTATATTCATATGATGTACCTGGATTTCCACTTGTTGGACCATTTAATTCGGGAGTGCTTGGAGGATAATTATCAAGTATCAACGCCCAAGTTGAGTCACGTATCGTAATATCATCTGAATCAGTTACAGATAAAACAACAGTATAGTTACCCTCTATATCATAACTATGTGTATAATTTTGATCTTCAGACGTTTCACCGTCACCAAAATCCCAATGATACTTGTAAGGTGGATTTCCATTCTCAGCAGTGCCTGTAAATTGAATGATCTCACCTGCCGATGCAGTATAAGGACCATCTGCATCAACATTGAAACCAATTATAGTAAAATCAGATACAGAGATAGCTTTAGTACTAGACGAAGAGGTTGTGACAATAACCTTGGTACGACATGTATCAGACCCGCTTGCATCTACAAGCCACTGATAACAACCGTTATTAGGTATATCTGAAACAATAGTATCCCATGGACCAGATTCACCATTTAGAGATATCTGAATTTCAACAGAAGAATCACCTTGGGCTTGTGGAACACCAGAAAGCCAGCGAATCTTACGAATCGATCCGCTTCTGAATGTTTCACCACCGTTTGGCTTTTGAACAAGTGCGAACAGTTCAGTTGGCTCAAGCCAAGGAGAAAAAGCTTTAAGCTTGTTTTGATAAGAAGGCCAACTACCATGCTCAGCTTCAATTACAACATCCTCACGACCATCATGATCAAAATCACCATCAACTACAAATGCAGAATAGTCTCCATCTGGTGGCATTGAAAATGTAGCATCAGATGCCCAATTTCCATTTCCATCACCTAGATACACATAACCTGTTGGACCAAGATAAGCAATAATATCAAGATTCCCATCACCATCGATATCACCAAACTGTGGATAATAAGTACCAGATGTTGGAAGCCCACTGGATGCTAAGTCCCAATCATTGTTTTGTTTATCATACTTGTAACATCTTACTCCTGCTGAGCTATAGCAAAGTACAAGATCATCGCATCCATCATTATTCATATCTCCAACATCAAGACCTACCCAGGAGCTACTAGGAAGCCCACTTTGTGTAAGAGTAAAATCAAAATTTCCATCTCCAAGATAAACAAAATATCCATCATTACATCCAGCAAAATCAGGAAATCCATCAGAATTAAAATCTCCAACTTCTAGATTATTATCAGTATTACCGCCAGTATTCGTCCATTTATGAGTCCATGTTCCATCTCCATTATTTTCATACACATGATATCCATTACAACAGCCAAAAGATTGTGATATAATATCAAGTAGTCCATTACAGTCAAAATCAGCAAGATCAGTTTCAAACATGCCCCAAGTCTCACCAGCTGTTCCAAGTCCTGATGCCCATGGATCCCAATTTATACAAGATCCATCCCCAAGAGCTGCACCAATCAGAGTATCCCCGAATCCACTAGTTCCATAATTATGATGTATCCCCCATACTACATCTAGATAGCCATCTAAGTTAAGATCTCCTGCTTCAATACCGCCATAACCGAACCACCCATTATTACTAATTGACCATGAGTCATCTCCGTCTCCTTCCCATACCAATATTCCAAATTGACTACCGTATGGACAGCCGTGATCCCCAACTGAGATAATGTCCAAATTTCCATCATTATTCATATCTGCAAGTTCTAGTTCAGTATCCCCAGTATCTAAAGGGGGATTATTAAGACCTGTTGATTTCTCGACGAAAGAAACATTTGTAGTTACAAAAGTGTTATTTTTTGTAACTTTACTTACAGTAATTGAGTTTGCTGTTGATGAAATTAAAATTACTATCCATATTAAAACTAGATATTTAATTATATATTTATTTTTAATAAATAACACCTAATTATTTTTAAATAATGCTAGGTAGCTATATAAATATTCTCCTGTAAAAATTCCATTATGTCAAATATATATTCAAATGTAGTGTCTCTTATATAAAATAGGTCTAACCCACCAGACTCATGTAAATAATTAATACGATAATTTTAGGGCGCCCCTTACATTATTTTAATGTTTTTTACAGGACGAAATAATAATTTTTTATAGGTAAATACGAAACTATATCTCTCTTTTACTATTATGATTTCATTTCAAAAAAATAAGAAAAATTCTTAACAATTTTTTCTTCATTTTTTTCCTTTCTCTTTTTAAAGAATATTATGTTACCCCTTCAATGTCATCCATTCAATGTTACCCAGTGCAATTCCCCATCTCATCGGAAGTCTTATAAAATCATAAGCATAAACATATATAACATTTTGTTCCCGAAATATCTCTACGCCCCCATTAGAACGCCTTAAACCAAATAAATTTGGACCACCAAATCCAGTAATCCGTTCAACTTCTATTTCACCTCGTAATATACCTTTTTTCTTTATCCAGGCAAATCTACCGTGACCACGAATCAATGTATAAATTTCCTCATATTCCTCTGATGTTTCTTTCTTGGTGGTTTCTCTTGGTTCATTATCTGTTTCTATATCATTGTTAACTGCTGTAACAAATGGAGATAGAGCAACTGCAACAAACAAAATTATTATTGCAAAAACAAGTCCGTTTCTAACAAATTCATATTTCATTTGCTTTTCCTCCCTCAAAATATCAAATTTTACAATATTGTAATAAAATATTCTAATTTAAATATTTCCTTAACAATAGTTAATCACAACTACAGTCACATAACAAAATATTAGAGAACAGGTTACAATTTCAAATTAAAAGTTGAAGGTAAATTTTTTTACTGGTAAATATGAAACAAAATCTCCCTCTATAATATTATGATTTTATTCCTAGAAATATAAAGAAAAATACAGAGATTTAGATTACTAAAACCCTTATAGGTATCAAAACGTTGTAAATGCGATTAGGATGCATTCATTTAGCAAATTCATCAGATTAAATTGCATTCTATATCTGGTTAATGACTAAATCCAGAAGCAACCAAAAGTAACTCCAAGATTATAAAATATTAATATTATTGGATCTAATATAGCAGCAATTAATGAATAAAAAGTAGAAACAAATGGTATAAAATCAAATACTGAAAATATTATCTGAAGAAAGAAATTTAATAATGATAAGTAAACCCAATTAAATAATAGAAATATACAAATAATTGGAAATGGCCAAGGTTGAGTATTTGATTGTAATACATTAATTTTTTCAAGTGTTAAATACTGTTTAGATAGAGTCTCATCATTTTTGATAATATTATTAAAATCATCCAAAAACTCTTGATTATTGAAGTTTAAAGACTCTAATATCTCAATAGCATCATCTTTTCCAAGAATATTTACCAATTCAATACCATGATCATGTACCTTATTTAGATAATTATGTGAAATAGATGGTTTTGTAAAAATCATGGATAAGAACAAACCAGAATTTTCAAAAAGTATCTTTTTAATTTTATTCTTAATTTCAATATCAATAATAAATACATTGTTAAAATCATCTTTGGATTCTTCTAGTAATCTTTTTACACTTGGATTATTAACCGTATCAATTACTGTCTGAAACAGATAGGTTTTTGCATCTAACTTTTCGTATTTAAAGTTACTTTCTTGTGAAATTGATACTTCTGCAACTGCAGGATATACAAAAACTCCAATTAATATAAAAATAATACTCATAACAACTGTTTTATCTAATATGTCTTTTTTCATTTTTTTCCCCCTCATAATATAAATTTTTCAGAATTCTAATATATTATTTGAATTTAAATATTTCCTCCATAATAGTGAATCACAACAAAAGTAAAAAAAATAAGAGAATATAGAGAACAGGTCACTAATTTCAAACAGCTCTAATGAATGTCAGCAGTCTTTCCAACAACAGGAAACGCTCCAAAAACCAATTTAATATGTTGAAATTGAATGGTTTGTTTCTTGGTATTTTAACTTTAAACTCTGACCAGTTGCTTTCAGCGCCATAGATGTCTTTAGCCTTTGTTTTAATTGTAAAAGTTCTCTGTGAATTCCATGTGTGAGTTGCTGTTGTTGATGATCCAGAAGCAAATGGCCCCTCAATGATTTCATCCGGAACATTTCCCCATTTTATAGTATATTCAGCTATATCGTCACCATCTGGATCAAATGCGTTAAATGTGAAGGTATGTTCTACTCCGCGTTTTCCACTTGTTGGACCATCTATACTTGGTGCATCAGGTGGACTATTACCCCATGATTCCATCAATGGATATCTATCTTTATTATCACCATTAGGAATAAGATATGGTGTATCACCTATACCATCTCCATCAGTATCTTTTCCATTGTAATCATCCCAATAATTACCAACAATTCCGTTATCCCAAGAATTAGTATAACTATCAATAGCTTGTTTTGCATTATTAATTAATGTATTTTTATATAGAATATTATCATTAGAGCCACAACAAGAATACAAACCAATATCATTATTTTCAAGCTTGTTTAAAAAAATCTCGTTATAACTGACACCCTTGAAACGAATACCATACCTATTATTATTACATATATTTCTGGAAACAATATTTCCATCGGAATTAGAACTAATATAAATTCCATAAATCTCATTTGAATAAACATAATTATCTAAAATACTATTATTTATAAAATAATAAAGAGTCATTCCCTCAGTATTATAAAATAAATCATTATTAAAAATCATATTATCTTCAGCATTACTAATCACATAAATTCCATCAGTACAATTCGAAATCAAATTATTAGAAATATTGTTATCAGTAAAAACATGTCTATTAACTTCATCGTTTATATAAATACCATATTTAAACTTGGAAATAGAGTTACCATTAATCATATTACCTGATGAAAACAAATTAATACCAATGATATTAGTTTCAAAATCATTATTAGTTATTGTAAAGCCATCAATAGTACAATTATCAGCAGTAATATAAATTGTAGAATTTTCATTTAAAACAACATTTTTTGGATAAATAATTGTATTGTTTCTATTCTCACCAATTAAAAAAATTGATTTCCCTAAAAATAAATTTTCATAATAAGTCCCATTATAGACAAACACTATATCTCCATTACTTGCATTATCTATTGCATACTGAATACAGGTATAGTTGCCTTCTCCACTTCCACCAACATATAAGATTTTACCATTTGAAGATAGTTTTATTGTATCAATTGCTATAGATGAAGTAACACTCATGCAGAAAAGTAAAGCAATAATTCCAACAACCAAAGTTTTACTTAACAGGTTATTCTGATTTGTCATTCTTTTATTATCTCCCTTAATATATAACATTAGGTGTATTATATATAAAACTTACAATAACTAATAGTTACAGAATAATAGCTCTAATTTAAAAGATTAAGCAGTCTTTCCAGTAATAGGAAACGTTCCAAGGACCATTCATACCATATTTAAGATAATAATCTGGTTCTTCATAACAAAACATATACCATAAAGTAAAAGATAAAATGAAGAGAGAACCAAATATGATATCTAAAATGATATCAAAAATTATAAGTTCTTTACAAAATGATATACCTATTATTGATAAATATATCACTATACTTACCCCTAAAAAATTACAAAAATCACCATTTCCAATTAAATATTGAAGTATAGAAATCCTTTCAGATACTTCTGGATATATCTCTTCTAATTCTGGATTAAGTTTAGATAATAATGATAATTTATAATCAAGTGTCTCCAACCTATTTATCAAACTCTTTATTAAAACAAGATGTTGCTTACTAACAGGTTGACAGATACTACAATCCTCTTCATTATCAGAAGAAACAGGATTAACAGCAATAGCAGGATTAATAGATAATCCCAGAAACAGGATTGTTATTCCAGCAACAGTTAGGATGTTTTTATGCATATTTATATCTAACTACTAATATCGATTCTAAATTCGTTCATCATCTATACTAACTCCCAGAGCAGCACCAAAATAAAAATGATCTAATAATTTATTAGTGATTTTTATACCTGTAAATCCAAGCACACCGCCATAAAAATCACCTGACCATTCCTTTTTTCCAAATAAACCATAAGTATTAACCCATCCTTCTGCTGGAATATCCTCCACTTCATTATACCATGGATAAAAATAAAATTTAAACCAACCATAATGTATATATGCTCCAATTTTCAAAGGTAAAAAATTCAATCCTACACCAAAGGTAATCCAAAAAGACATACGTAAAAATAACAATCTGTAATGAAATTCGCCAAAATTTTCCAACCACCAACTTAAAAGATCAGGATTAATATTATTAAACCATTCCAAAAATTTAATGTGCCTTACGAATGATAATGGCCCATGTAAGCCAAATAAAAGACCAAATAAAAGTGCAAAAGGAGCAATAAAAACTGTTTTAATAGTTCCACCTGCTATTAAACAAAGGATATTCTTATCATAATCCAAGTTTTTTTGATTTTTACTATAATATTTTTCAAAAAGTTTTACAACTCTTGGATTCTGCTCCTCACCTCTAACTAATCGTTGCACTTTTTCAACATTTATTTCATTAGTTAGTAAACCAAGTTCATTCAATGATAACACTGTATTCATGAAGATATTCTCTGTCTCATCTGAATTATCAGCAGCGTCCAACTCAGTTTTAGTATTGTTTAGGAGTAACTCTAATTCTTCAGATTGTTCTTGTGTAAGCATCACGGTATATTCTTGTACTCTATTCACTTCATATATTTCAACTGTGATTTCCACCAATTCAGATTTATCAGATTCAATAGAAACATCAGCAATAATAACTGGTTGAAAAGCAACACCAATAAATTGAACGATGATTCCAATTACCAATACCTCTCTCATATTAAACACCTATCAATCACCATATTTATGTATCATGTTACCACGCTACATGTATACATAGTTTATATAAATATTTTACGTTAATATTGGTTATAAACTTAAAGTTCATATTAAAAGATTCAGCAGTTTTTCCAGAAATTGGATTCACTCTGCTATTCTTGCAGATAAGAGCAATCGTTTACAATATTGATTATATCACTTATTCCTGTTTAGTTAAATATAGATTATCAAGAAACTATATGGCATATTTATCTTCTAGAGTATAAATATTAAAAAAAAATGGAGAATTATCAATAAAAAAAACTATGAATATCCACCAATTTTTAGACTTGGATCACCTAATAGTTGCCATTGTTCCACTGTTTTTTGATCAATACCATCCCATCCATAGTCATGACGCCAATATTCAAGTTCAAATGTCTTGTGATGGGTAATATAGCTAGTTATTGCTTGGGTGTATGCCATACCTAAGATATCTTGGTCTTCTTCTCCATATTGTCTGAAAAATTCTGTGTTAATCCACCCATCACCAGTACCTATAGTGCATACATCACCTTCTGATCCCCATCCAAATCCAGTATTTCCTATAGTTGCAATAGCACCAGTTTTTGGAAGTTTTACCATATACCAACCCCAGCATTCATGAACGGGACTTCCATAGGTAAACATATAATTTTTTACAATTAGATTCAGAACTGCAGGAATCAATGATATACTGAACATGCTATTATGACAGCCACCGACACAAACAACAGGAAGTTTATTTGTATTTGATAGTTTTTTCATTGGATAAAGTGGGAAATGGAAGAATGGAAACCATGGAGACATTTGAGTTACTACAAGTCCAGCTACTTGCCCATGTCGTCTGTTACCTGGTATTCCAGGGTAGTGATTTCCCCACCACCCGGGACTTCCATGTCCAGAGAAAAACGCAAGACCATATCCTTTTGAAAATTCTCTGATTACATCTGATTGATTAAACCATTTACCATTTGATGTGAAAACACTATTATTTTCAAAATCATCAGGAATATAGACAAGAGCTCCTCCTCGACCACGTAGAATTTTATCACCTACTATCCATTCTCCTTCATAGTATGTTTCTGTATCTTCAAGTTTTTCTCTAAAAACTTCTGTTCCTGTATCATTTTCTATCCACACATCGATATCTGTTAGATTTCCATAGGGTTTCGGATCATATGACTTCCCTCTTATTGTAAGAATTTCATCCACATAGGAAATATTTGCATACCAGAATAAATTATTACAATATGCTTCACTCCCAAGTGGTATATATGTGAAGTCTGTATTGCCAAGAGTGTTTCCACATGAAATTGTCATAATTTCTGCGATTGGTGGTGCCGGGTAACCATTTTGTAATTCTTCTTTTAGGTGGTCATCATGGTTGAAGGTTATATTTGTTTCAACAGTTTTATCTAGAGTTATATTTATCTTATCAATTGGTCCTGTTTCCCCATCTGGATTAGTGCTTTGTGCATATATTATGTATTCTCCATCGGGTAGTTCAGCTGTATTCCATTTTATATTCCAATCCTCTTGATCTAGAAATCCATCTCCCGAAATTGAAATCATTCTATTAAACCAGCTTGGATCTGCTTGTTGTTTTTCATAGTTGATAATTTTATTAATTACGTTTTTTGCTTCAATTTTATTTCTACAGGCAAGTCTTCCAAATGCTACATCAGGATACAGGTCAATTTCATCTCTCAAATCACCTGCCCATTCAGCAAAAATACCATTACCATTTGAATCCCAGTCATCAAATACTCCACTTTTATTAAAGATATCTGCATAGTAGAGGTCCGATATATAGCCAGGTTCACCACTAGTATAGTTATAACCAGAACCTCCATCCCATTGAAAATTGGAATATCTTACAGGAACATACCACCATTTCGAACCATGGTTTTGATTATCTTTAGGTTTTGCATAAATTTTGGTTTTTAAACCACCAAAAAGTAGTACGTGTTTAATTCCCCATGTTTCGATAGCATATTTTATAAAATATTTTATTTTTTCAGGTTTGTCCCTTCCAGAAAACTCATTATAGATTTCCTCTGTTGTTACTAGATTAGTCGCTATTCCAAATGAGTTTTTATGGTTAACTAATCTTTCAAGCTCTTTTGAAAATTTTGATGGACTAATAATTACTAACTCATAGGTGCTTTCTTCTGGAAAAATATCGATATTTGGATTTTTATATGATATTTTAATATCGAATTTATCAGCTACAATTATTTCTCCAGTAACAGGTCTATACCTTAAAGGAAAAATATTTACTGTAAGATGTGTAACATGTTCAGCTTTACTGTTTAAGCCACAGCCAATATGAAAACTATTCCAAGCATGTGGGTAAAGATCATTGCTATTATATACCGTTATATCCTTCTTAGATTTGATTGTATAATCTTCTCTTGGTGTCAGTGATAATGGAGATGGTGAGGGTCTAATTTCTTTTGAAATTTTAAGTTCTTTTATCTCATATGGTTTTGCTTCAACATTTACATTTGTTACTCCAAAGGGAAGCTCATATTTTTTAAGCACTCTTGGAATCATTGGTTGACCAGGATTCATTAAATATATCTCTTCATCTCCAAGACGTACTTCAAGGTAATTATTATCATCGACAAACTTTAATGATGATATATCAACCTTTATTATCTCAGCAATATTTTCTGCATGCATACTATTAGTGTTTTCAACATTTATCGCTAGTGCCCCAAATCCACTTATAATTAAAATTCCTACTACTAATATTGGTAACAATTTTCTCATATTTCATAATCTCCTTATTATTATTTATTAATATATAAATAGTATATAAGTTCTAACATTTTAAAATATTGAACTTAATCTAAGGAACTATATTAAAAAAATAACAAGCTTTTCAAAAAATGGAACTATAACAGACTGTTATATTGATTTCAGATTACTCTATTAAAAGTCAGCAGGATTCCCAGCAATGGGAAACGTTCTAAAAACCAATGAAACCATAGAAATGGAGTAGTTTGTCTGCTCTTTTTTATAACTTCTACATAGAATTCCGTAATTTTACCTTCACTCTCGAACGAATCTTTGGCCCTACATTGCATTGTGTAGACACCTCTAACACTCCAGTTGTGTTTTAACTTTACTTCTGTTCCTGATTCGACAAAATCAAGCCAACCAGTTTCATCTCCATCTCCCCAATTAATAATAAAAGATACATCATCACCATCAGGATCAACTGCAGAGAATATAAATTCGTTATCCTCTCCTACTTTTACATTCATTGGACCTTCTATACTAGGTGCATCTGGCGGATGGTTTATTGGACGTGGAGCTGTTGCAAGATATGTACGTCTTTTCCATTTCTCATTAACATCATGACCCGCATTGTATGCTAGAATGTATCGGTTGTATTCCTCATCTATTAGAAGAGTCGGTGTTCTTTGGAATCCTGTCGCAGGTACACCTTCCTGAAATTGACCTGGTGCAATAATGGGATTGTCAGGATGACCAAACCAGGTATCACCCCAATCAGGTGACCAGTAATAGGCAATGTGCCCAAATCCTGCATAATTTTGATTGGAGACAATTATCACCATGTGAACGCCATCGGCTCGAGGATCGCCTGTTACATGCGCCTGCCATGCACCACGGAAAGAAAATCCTTCTGGCCATGGTAGTGTCCATTGATATGCTGGATTATTTGGATCTGATGGATTAAAAGTAGGTATAGGATTTTTTACCCATCCAGTCTTACCATCCTCACTATCTGCATATGATATACGCCAGGTCCAATAGGATCCTACTGCTCCATTTAATCCTCTATAAAATAAACGAACCTTATTAAGATGTGGAACCCAAACAGGTGTCGGTTCAGACAAACCACCCTTAATGACACCACTCTGATTCCAACCCTGCTCCCACCACAACTCAGCAACTAACATATTTTCATAGGATTGAGTAAAAGGAACACCCATAGTTGGAGGAGTTGTACTAGTAGCAACCTGAATAGCCATTTCAGAGCCAGGTAGATCCTCCCATTCAGGATGATCATCCTTTGTTCCAGGATTTACAGTGTGATAAATCAGATGCTCACCAGTAATTGGATGTTGTATATAACCAGGAGTGTCGGTATGAAGATATGCTGGACCCGGAATAGGTCCACCCGGTTTAACTAAAGGTGTAAGCTTTATCTTAGTAAAAGGGTCATAACCTAGAGTCCAATTGTCCAAAATATTTTCCTCATGGGTTCTTTGCGTCAAGTAAGTTTCATGATAACTATGGTATAGTAACTTTATCTTGCTATCTTGCAGAAAAATAAACTCTTCACCAACAATGCCTCCCCAGTCACCATATAGATGTGTCTGGTAATCAGGGTAATCAGGATGAGGAGCTGTGATGAAACCGATAGGAGTAAAATCCGGCCATTCTCCAAGTGGACCATTTTCAAAATCATCTATATCAACATCTGGATTGTCTATATTTTTATTAAATCCACTTGTTAATGGAAAAAAACTTGTTCCAGTAAATAAAATTATTATTCCAAATACAACTACTTTCTTCAGATTCTACCTCCCCTAATTACATCTATTAAAATAAGAGTATGAGTATATAAACTCTTTTAGTCAAAATATTTAATGTGCAAAAAACCTATTAGCACGGTTTATTGTGGAAAGCCCTCTAAAGGAAAACCTTTGTATCCTAAAAGTATAGACATTTGTCATGTGTTTTTTATAAATATTAACATGATTTTTTTACTAGTAAATATGATATAAAAAGAAAATAAAAAAAGAAATTTTATGGGTACATGTACTCATCATAATTATCTTCTACAAATGGATCAACAGTATAACCATGCTCTGATGCCCAATCTTCCATTTTGCCAGCAGCATAGGTTCCATCTTGTTGAAAGTTATCATATGTATTCCAGCCATCCATCTGATAATATGTAAAAACTCCATTTTCAAACTCACTTGTTTCCCAGGATAATTCATTGTTACTTGCAAAAGCACCAACTCGATTACTGCTTATTAGACCTTGGAAATCACCTATCTCACAAGCATCTAAAGTAAAATAGATATGTGGGCTATCGGCATTTGCAAATTTTGATTCAAACCATCCATGGGTCATATAGTACAAATCATGTGAAATAATACAGGAACCGTAAGTCGAGTATTTCGCTCCATGTCCCGAATAGGTTAAAACAACATAGTCGTTTCCATCTTCAAGGGATAATAAATTATTAATTTCAACCTCAATTCTGTTTGCTTTTGCTTGTCTATCTATCAATGTTTTCACTGTGTATCCATTATTTTCTAGGAAGCTCTTCCACACCAATGCATCATCATCACAGTATTGTAAATCATTTATTACTCCTCTATAATCAGAAATACCTATTACTAGAGCATATCTATCAACTGGGTCATCTCCGCCTCCCTTAGTTACAGTAACACTGTCTGATCCTGTTTTTCCGCCAGAATCTGTAGCTGTTGCTGTGATTGTATGAAATCCATCTTCCTCTAAATCAGTATCCCATTCATATGTAAAATCCTCTTCAACTTGTATCCCATCTATTTCAATCACTGGAGTAGGATCTGGATCATCCTCATTATCATTAACCTCTACGGTAATAATCACTGTGCCAGAAACTGTTGCACCATCAGGAGGATTAGTAATTGTTACACTAGGTGGTTTGTTTTTCCCACCACCAGGATTCTCAGGTTTACCTTTTCCAGCAGGAACCTTCTCAAAGCCATGTGCTGTATAAATGGGGATTATGTCTCGATTTTCATTGAATTTTTTTACTTTGAAAGTGTATTCAACTGGTTCATTTTCTCCTTTTATTGCTGAAAACATGCTTATAATAAACATACTTGCTATAAAAACTATCCAAATCTTCTTCATATTTAAACCTCAAATTGATTTTTCAAATTTTATATTATATATGAAAAAGGATAATATAAAAGTTATGTTTTATATATTATCCTAATTATCTAAATTTTATCTATTTTTATAAATAAAAACATTTTTATATTATAAAGACTACATTTATATTGCATTTAAAACGCATCAAAAAGGTGGGAATAATATGTCAATCTTCACATCAGCAAAAAAAAGTAAACATCAAGAAAAAAATTACTACTTAAAACAAAATAATAATGTAATTAAAACAAAAAAAGAGTTAGAAAAAACAAAACAAGAAATCGAATTAAAAAAGAAAGAATTAGAATTGATATTGCAAAAAGAAAAAGATAAAGAACTTGAATTAAAGAAAAGAGAAGAGGAGAAAAGAAAACAAGAAAAACTCAAACAAATCGAATTAAAAAAGAAATTAAAAGAAGAAAAACTTAAAGAGAAAGAGGCAAAGAAAATTGAAAAAGAGAGAGAAAAAGAAAGAATATTTGAATTAAAGAAAAGAGAAGAGGAGAAAAGAAAACAAGAAAAACTCAAACAAATCGAATTAAAAAAGGAACAACAAGAAGATGAACTTAAAGCAAACAGAGAAGCTAAACAAGAAAAAGAAAAACAACTTGAATTAAAAAAGATACAAGAAGAGAAAAGGAAACAAGAAAAACTCAAACAAATCGAATTAAAAAAGAAAATTCAGAGGGATAAACTCAAAGCAAAAGGAGAAACTAAACAAGAAAAAGAAAAACAACCTCAATCAAAAAAACGTAAAAGGACTTTTTTATTGAAAAGAAAAAAATATGATCAATCTGAAATAGAAATCCTTAAACAACACAAAGAAGAAGAAAATAATTTAATAATAAAACTTGAAGAAAAGATACCTGAATCTAATATTCAAGAAGGAGAGATAATATACAAAAGAAAGGGATTTGGATGGAAAGGTCTTGGTTCAAGGAAAATAATATATGACAGTAAATTAAAGGAACATGTATATATAATAGAGGAACCAAAATTAACATCTAAAGAAAAAGAAATCAAAGACAAACTAATCTATTTCTTCAGAGTACGAGCTGACCTTGATGTTTTTGATATAGATGAAAAAGTAAAGAGAAAAAATCTAGAAAAAGCATTAATAAAAATTTTAGAAGAAGAAAATCTAAAATTAAAGGATGAGGCTAGAGATAACGTTTTTTATTATGTATTTCAAGAGTTCCTAGGATACGGAAAAATTGATATTTTAATGCATGATCCCGGAATTGAAGATATTTCATGTGATGGTGTAAAAGTTCCTATCTTTATTTTTCACAAAGATTTTGATTCAATTAGAACCAATATTTATTTCAAAGATGTTGAAGATT
>SMTZ1_10023400_pt1 | contig 14558 bp, 18 predicted proteins | sample DeeMarSWOR136_30_FD_25667 | JGI IMG/M metagenome (IMG submission 25667) | reverse complement strand
GCGCTTCTGCCTTACGACCACTGCGTTGAACAGCTGCTTCCTCATCTCGGGGGTGCCCTCGCGGCACGAGACGATGACGAGGTCGCCGACCCCAACGGTGGGCAGCCTCCTCTTTCTACCCTTATAGCCTACCATTTGGATGATCTTGAGGCGTCTGGCGCCGGTGTTGTCGGCGCAGTTTATCATGCTACCTATGGTGAGGCCGCCTGAGATCCTTCGCCTCGGTAGAATCCTTCTCTTTATCCTCTTTGACATCCTGCTAGGCCTCCTTCAACACCTCGACGACTACGAAGTTCTTGGTCTTGCTGAGCGGCCGGCACTCCGCTATCCTTACCGTGTCGCCTACCTTCACGGGTATGCAGGGCGTGCTGTGGGCGGTTATCCTGCTCCTCATCCTCGCGTATCGCTCGTATTTCTTGTTGTATCTTGTGTATGACATCTGTACCACGACGGATTTCTGCATCCGCGTGCTTACCACCGTGCCCTCCAAGATCCTTCCCCTTACTGCCAAGGTGCCATGGAACGGGCAGTCTACCTCGTTGCATTCTTGTTCCGGTTTCTTAAGCGTAATCAATCTTCGTCTCGCCCTACCATCTTCGTTTAATCTTTTTCTTTACCCGGTCCTCGGGTCTGCCTGAGAGGGCCCATCCCTCTACTTTCACGGACTTACCGTTGAGCTTGAATTTGAACACAGCGTTTTTCTTGGCTATACGCTTGGCTCCGCCATCATCGATGATGAGGGTGTTCATGGTCTCGTCTAGGACGGTTCCGTGGGTGTATATGTTACAGAAATTGTTGTCCTCAATGACCTCCGCCTCCAGCCCCATGAGTTCATGACGGGTAATGTTGTCTGGGGTTCGGGGAGCCAACTCACTGCCCCCCCTCGTTCATTACCGTCAGGATCCTCGCGATGGTCTTCCGTAAAGCCTTGACTCTACCGGGATTCTCCACTGAGCCGCCGGCCCGGATCATGGTCTTTATCTTAATGAGCTCTGTTCTGAGCTCCTGGAGCCTCTCCTGCCTCTCCTCCGTGTCCATGTCACGTATCTCATCCATGCGAAGAATAGGCATCTTTACTCCTCCTCTTTCTCAGGCTCCGCTGTCTTGGCCGCCTCTGTCTCTTCTATAGCTGGCTCCTCTTTCTCAACGGCCTCTATCTCCACTGCAGCCGGCTCCTCTTCAGGAATAGGCTCAACGGTCTCAGGGACCGTCTCGGGTTTTTCCTCTGTAATAGATTCCTCTTCCACAGGGGTTTCTGCCTCCTCGACGGAAACCTCCTCAGCGGCCGGTGCTTCCTCCAAAACAGCCTCTTCCTCTAACGCCTCTGTTTCAGGCTGTACCGGGAGCACAGCTTTTTCAGCTCCCTCAGGTGTCGGCTCCTCGGCCTCCGATTTTGCCTCCGCTTCAGGAGTCTCCGGCTCAACAACCATCGGTGCCTGATACTCTATCTCAGGCAGCTCATCGAGGCTTACCTTATCAGGGAACTTCGCATCAGGCGGCACGATTCTCACCGTGACGCCCAGGACGCCTCTTTTCATCTTGACGTGCATCGTCGCTGAGCGCACATTCCTCAGCGCAGGGTCCCCAGACTTTGGCACGTAACCCTCGACGACCTTCTCGAACCTCGACCTCGCACTCCTCAGCGGCCCCTTCAGGAGGACCTCGCACCCGATGGCTCCGCTGTCCATGATACGACGTAGACTCCAGAAGATGGCCCTCCTGAAGTGAACGCCTCGTTCAAGGGCGTTCGCTATCCGCGACGCCATAATCTGGGGGTTCATCTCCGGAACCTCCACCTCCACCACGGTTATCTGGGGGTTGGGTAGCCCCAGCTCCATCTCTAGGCGCGACGAAGCCGCCTTTATAGCCCTTCCTCTTTTCCCTATGACCCGCCCCGGCCTCATGGCGAAGAGGTTAATCTGTGCCCCCAGAGGAGTCTTAGTTAGCGTTATTCCACCGTACCCCGCTTGCTCGTATTCCTCCATCAGGAGTTCGTCCACCTTGACGCGCTCTATGCTGTCCTGTATGATTCGTTTTACTACCGACATTAGTACTCCTCGACTGCGACCTCGACGTGGGTCATGTGGTTAAAATACGGTGAGGCTCTCCCGAAGGCCCTCGGGATATACTTCCTGATCACCCTCCCTCGGTGGGCGGCCATGTGGATAATGCGTAGCCTGTCTGCGTACAGCCCCTTGAACTCGGCGTTGGCTTCCACAGACTCAAGTATCTTCAGTATCTCTCGCGCTGCCTTCTCTGGGTACCTACCGGCGTCGTGTCCCTGCAGCTCCTTCCTATGAGGAATCTTCCCACGATACCTGTAGTACGGCACCGGCTTCTTCAACTCTATGACGTCCTCAAGAAAGCTCTTCGCGTTCTCTAGCTTCATTCCTTTGATATGGTTACAGATCTCCCTAGCAACCTTCGGCTTTATCCTTAGATCTCTACCGCTGGCTAACGCAGTCTTGTCTGGGTCTAGCCCTTGCACCGAGTATTTCCAGTTTGGCATATACGCACCGTTCGCCTATTCTGAATCGAGGCTTGATATAAAAAGGTTCATGTAATTAAACCTATCCCCGAAAAGATGCTAATTCATACAGATTCAATAAAAAACGCGAAGAAAGTGTAACGAGAAAAATGTGTATCATAAAGAGAGTAATATAAGAGATAGTGGAGCTTGGATAAATATGATGTGGAAGCTACTTCAGCGGTATGTACATGCTGCTACGAGAGGCCCCTATGCCTGGACGGCCGTGGCGGACTCTGGTCATGCTGATGGCGTACTCGCCTAGGTAGTGCCCTATCATCTTCTCGGTTATGTTGATCTCTTTGAACTCCTTCCCGGTGTAGACGTGGATCGTTCTCCCGATCATCTCTGGGAGTATGATCATGTCCCTCGCGTGTGTCCTTAGAGGCTTGTTCGAGTTTCTGCGCAGTTTCTCTAGGATTGTCCTCTGCTCTGCGCTGAGTCCACGGCGTAGGCTTCTCCTCATCCTCGATGGGAGGAGCCTGATAAACTCATCCATGGACATGGCTTGAAGCTCCTCGACGGTCTTCCCTCGATAATTAAAGTCCTTGGGCATTTTCACTCACCTTAACAAATATGGGTTATATAACCCTTAGTTTCTCCTCCTCTGGCGTTTCCCGCTGTTCCTGGCGGCAATGAGCCCTACCTTTGCTCCTGGAGGCGCATGCCTGGAGACTGTCGTGGACTTTCCTGGCCTTCTGTGACGGCCTCCTCCGTGGGGGTGCATCGCGGCCGGCATCTTGACGCCGTGAGCCACCGGGTACTTGTGCCCCTTGGCCTTCTTGGCGTGCACTCTATCGCCTGCCGTGAGGAATGGCTTCTCCCTGCGTCCGGCCCCTGAGATGATCCCTATTGTGGCTCGTGAATCGTTGTGTATGGTTACTGTCCTCTTGGATGGAACCCTCACCGAGGTGTGGGTCCGGGTGTGAGCTATGACTGTGCCAAAGCTACCTGAGCTTCTAGCTATCTTTCCGCCGTCCCCAGGCCTCAGCTCGATGTTGCTGACCATGGTTCCCTCAGGGATGCTTCCCAGTGGGAGCACGTTTCCCACTTGTAGGGGAGCGTCGGGTCCGACTGTTATCTCTTGGTCGACGTATGTTCCTTCGGTGGCTGAAGAGTAGAATCCTGACCCTGGCTCGAACTCGACATACGCTAGAGGGGCGCCTCTTCCTGGCTCGTGGTTAAGCTCCTTGATGGTTCCTGTCCTGTTTTCGTTTGTCAGGGTAGGGTACTTGGCTGGTGCGATCTTGTTCATCTTTGCGGCTCTGAACTGGCTTGTGCCGCGGCCTCTCCTCTGTACTTTTATCTTCTTACCCATTGTTCACACCTATAGTATTCCTAGACGGATAGCGACGTCTGATGCTTCGTACTCATCTTTGAGTTTTATGAAGGCTTTCTTCTCGCCCTTCCGGGTTATGAGGGTGTTAACGGTCTCAGCCTCTACCTCGTAGAGCTCCTCGACAGCCTTAGTTATCATGTGTTTGGTTGCCTTACGGTCCACCATGAACACTAGCTTATTCTCGTACTCGATCATGTTGACGCTGCGCTCCGTCATAAGGGGGTACTGGATTACCTTATGAGCCTCCATTTTAAACCCCCCAAACCTCGTCGAGCTTCTCGAAGGCCGATCTTCCCCACACAACCAGCCTGCCTGGGTGCGCTCCTGGTGCTAACAGCTCCGCGTTCAGGCTGTGGACGTTTGTTATGTCTACCCCCGGTAAATTTCTTCCTGCTTTAGTTATCCCCTTGTCCTCTGACACTACGATGAGAGGCCCTTTCCCAGCCTTCTTCCTGCGGCCCCTCATCTTGCCTTTCCCGGCCCTCGTCTTCTTCCGGTCCGCTCTCTCGACGTCCGCCCAGATTCCTAGGGACTGGAACAACTCCGCTACTTCCTTGGTCTTGGTTAGGCTCTCCACATCGTCGTCAATGACGATGGGGAGCTGCTTCACGTCGGCTACCTTGTGACTTCTATGCTCTACAAGTTCCTTGACAGCCGTGGCTGCGATTCCCGATTTTACAGCGAATCTCTTCTCTTTCTTGTTGATACGCTTCACGATGATCTTCTCAGAGCGTGGAGGGAAAGCCTGGTGGCCACCAACTGTGCTTACACCGAAGGCGGCGCGTCTTCCATCCTTGAGCCTTGGGACTCGGGCTATGCCTCGGCCTGTCCCCATAGACTCGGCCGTCGTCCTCTTTCCAGCCATGGGATCCCTCCCCTGGGGCTGGAACCTCGTGCTCTGGAGGGCTAGGACAGCTCGTTTGATAACATCGTGCCTCACAGGAGTCTCGAAGATCTTGGGTATCTCGATTTCGTCGATTTTCTCGTTCTTCAGGTTGAATACAGGGATCTTCATTACTCTGCGCTCCTCTTCTGCCACTCGGAGTGAAGATACGTGATATGCGGCTGCTCTTCGGGGTACTCTATCTTCCGAACAGTCTTCCTGAGCTTTATCAGCCTCTTAGAGGGCCCCATAACGCTTCCCTTGAGGAGCAGATAGTTTCCTTTAACGAAGCCATAATTCTTGAAGCCACTCTTAGGGTTTACGCGATCCACGTCCTCGCCCATGAGCATTATTCTTTTATTGTACTCGGTCCTGTTGTGGAACCCCATCTGGCCAGCTCTTGGCACCTGAGGCATGACGCCCCTCGGCACCCACGGCCCAATCGAGGCTACCGCCCTCTTACTCTTCCTAGATTTTCTTGAAAGGATCCTGATCCCCCAACGCTTGACCGGGCCCTGAAAACCCTTTCCTTTGGTCACGGCGATGACGTCGATGCCCTCTCCGGGCTTGAAGACGTCTTGCACGGTGACGTTTTTACCAAGAAGTTCCTTGGCGTAGTTGAACCGCTCCTCCATAGAGCCCCCGCTTATGGGCACCTCCATAAGATCTGGGGCCTTCTTCGAGACCGATGCCTCCCTCGGCTGCGTCGCCGCTATGACCCTTATCTCGGCGACTCTATCGAGGTCTTTCTCGATCTCTGCTAGCTTGGTGTCTGGACGGGGATCCGTCGCGAAGCTTATCCTCCTGTTCAGGTCCTTCGGCTGGTTCGCCATCCAAGCCTCTGACATGGCCTGAAGCCCGTCGTGGGTCTTCTCGTAAGCCCTTACGGCGACGACCAGCATAGGCGGAGTGTCGATGACAGTTGTGGGGGCCTTCACTTCCTTACCGTACTCTGGAACTCGTCTGCTGTCCTCGACGTAGAACAGGTGGGTCATGCCTGCCTTGTAGCCAGCGAAGCCAACCAGCCTCGGCTCTGTGTCCAAGGTTGGCCAGAAGGAAACACGTCCGTTAGCGTTCCTCGCCTTTTTTCGTGGTTGGTGATCTTGTTCTTGGCATTAGTAGACACTCCTATTTTTATAGGCTGTAAAGAATCAACAGGGCTCAGATTTAAAGGATTCGTAAAGTGTGGAAGAAAACGTATGGCCATTGAAGATGCATGTTTTGAGCATCAGTAATGTATAATTTGCTAAACCTCACGAACAGTATCCCGTAGAGTATACGCAATGATTACGGCTAGCAGCGTAAACACTGCTGCGCCAAGGAATGGGCTCGACGGGTAATACGTTCCGTACAGGTAGCTACCGATTAGCGGTCCTGCTGTGAAGCCCATTCTGACGCCGGTCATCCTAACACCGAAGGCGGCCCCAAGCATCTCGTCTGGTACGCTTTCAGAGAGTAGTGTGAGTGTGGCCGGCCAAGTCATGCTCCACAAGCCAAACAGCAGCGAGTATGCTATGAGCATGACCACCCAATTTTCGGTGAACATCCATGAGAAGTACAAAAAGGGTATCATTACGATGCATGATAGAATCCACCGTTTCTTACCGAACCGCTGAGCCAAGGCGCCAGCTGGAACCTGTGTGAACATCATGACAATGCTCGGAGCCGTGAAAAAGATCCCGATTAAGGTTGGAGTTAACCCATGCACGTCTCCAAGATATAGGGGGAGGATCATGTTTACTCCGCCCAGTCCTGTTGTCATGAAAAGATGGAAAACGAAGAAGGAAGCTAGAACTGGGAACACTTCTGGCTTGAACACGTCCCTGAACGAGGCTTTTTCTGTCTTCGTTTTGTTTGCTCCTTTCCTCTTTATCATGTATGTAGGTATGAGGCTCAGAGCGTTAATGCCCCCTGCGATGAGGAACACGAGTCTCCAGCTGAAATGCTCTATTAAAAATCCGCTGAGCGTAGGCGCTATTATACCTGTGACCGGCCAAGCCATGTTCATCACGCCGAAGGTTGAGGATCTGTTCAATGAAGTGGTGTTCTCGGTTATCATAGCCATTCTAGAGGGAATGAAGAAGGCCCCAGCCATGCTGAACAATAGGTACAGTGGGAACACTGTGACCCAGCTGTTCACCATCGATAAAAGAAATATCGAGACAGTTGATAATCCCGCACCGAATAATAGCAGAGTCTTCTTTCCAACCCGGTCTATCAGGAGGCCGCTGGGCAGCATTAACATGGTCGCCACAAGGTTTCCGGCAGAGATCACCATGGCGTTCTGAACCTCGTTGGCCCCCGCCTCCTCTAGGAATAAAGGAAACAAGGGATTTATGAGTTGCATTGTAAGGCCGAACGCGACGTTCAAAGCGAAAAGGAAGACTAGATTACGATTCAGGTTCTTGAACATTTTAATATTCACTGGTCAGAGTGGACGGTTTCAGATAAATCTAGTCCAGCCTTCTCGGGGTAGGGGCATATGTCGTTAAGCACACACTCGCTGCAGCGCGGTCTCTGAGCTCTACACATCTCTCTGCCGAATCGTATCAGGGAGAGGTGTACATCTCTATACCTATCAGGAGTCGAGCCATCCTCAAGCGTCTTGCTTACTTCCTCGTAGCCTGCATTCTGGGGGACTATCTCTAGACGCTTGGACACCCTTTCGATGTGACGGTCCACTGGGATGACTTGGTGGTTCGCCACGAACATCAGGGAGACATCAGCCGTCTTCGCACCCACACCGGGGAACTCCATGAGGCGGTCCCTTGCCTCCGGGAACGTCATGTCGAAGACGGACTGGAGGTCTCCACCGTACTTCTCTATGATCTCCCTGCTTACAGCCTTCAGCGTGTGTGTACGCTGGTTGTACATCCCTGCAGGTTTGATGGCTTCGATTATCTGTTCCTCCGACGCCGCGTCTATCCTGTGTGGAGTTACCCCTACAGATTCTTCGAGGCGGTTGAACGCGGTACTCTGGTTCTTAGAGTTAGTGTTCTGGCTTAGAATCGTCGAGATCAATCCTCTAAACGGGTCGTATCCTCGTGAGACATATTCGACGGGGTAGTGCTCCAGCACCCGGTTTATAGCGGTTTCGGTTCTCGGGAATGCTGACAACCATTTGTGCTCGGGCGGGTTCTCCTTGAACCTCCTCAGACTGTCGGCTATCATGTGAAGCATCTTTTGAAGATTTCTGCGCTTCAAGGCGGACACCGCTATCCAGGGGATGCCCAGCTGTTCGAGGTTGAGCTCCTCGGCGATCCTTTCCTCCATTTCGGGTGCCTTGTCAAGCTTGTTGAAGACTATGACTATGCGGTCATGGGGCACCCCGATGTCCTTCAGCAGCCTGATCCCCTCGGTGAGCTTCATCTGTAGGGTCAACAGGGGATCGGTGATCTCCAGAAGGAGGATGACGATGTCCGAGTTGCGGATGTCGAGGAGGTTTAGCTTGAAGCTCTGGATGAGCCGCGGGTCGACGTCGATGACGAACCCGATGGTGTCTATGAACAGCACGGTGGTCTCATGGTCGATGAATCTTCTCTGGTACTTGCTGGAGAGCGTCGTGAAGGGTTTATCGCTGACAGGCTTGTTGTCCCCCGTCACAGCGTTGAATAGGCTGGTCTTACCGGCGTTATAGAATCCTGCGATGCAGACCACCGGGTACCCGAGCTTCCGCCTGTTCCATATACGTTGGTTCTTCTCCTCGATGAGCTTGTCGATCTCCTCGCGAACCCTGGCCTGGTTCCTACTCAGCTCTCTCATCTGGCCGTGAAACGCATACTCGCCGCCAGCCCGGAAGAACGGCCTGTCGTACCTGTAGTTGATGGAAGCCTGGAGCTTGTAGAAGGGGGCCTGCTTCTCAAGCCGTGCGGCCTGTATCTGGAGCTTGCTGAGTCGGTCGGACGCCATCTGGTCGAATATCTCCAGGGTCAGCTCGTAACGGTCAATAACGTCGCAGTTCAACGTACGGATCAGGTTTAGTTTCTGGCTGCTCTTGAGGATGTTGTAGAAGATGACGAGCTCGACTCCCAGTCTCTTAACCTTCCGCCCGACCTCCTTAACCTTGCCGCTGCCTATGAAGAACTTGGAGAAGGGTCTATATCTGCTCTGGATAACCTCTTCCACCACCTCTATCCCCAAGGTCTCGACGAGGCGATTTAGCTCATCAAGCTTAATCCTGTATATAATGTGGTCGTGGACGTCAGTCTTAAGCATGCAGAGTATTGCCTTTGACTGCTTCGCCTGGCCCTTCTCGGTTAACTGCTCAGTCATCGATAGACAAGACACAGAATGCGGGGGTCTTTATAAGAACACTCTAAACGTCACGGTCCACGGCGTCCATGATGTTGTCCAAGGACTCTATCGCGTATATACCGAGGGCTGCAGTGATTCTGCCCACCATCCTCCTAAGCCCCTTCTCGACCTTTACACCTTCATGCTCCAGTATCTCGGTGAAACGACGGTTAAACGTTAGCCCCTCCTGATCGAAATCTGTGAGGATGAGAACACTTCGATACTTACCTGAAACCTCCGACATTAAGTCATAGTCGTTGACATTGGTAGCAGCACATGTAACGATCTTCCCGGTGTACCCTAGCCTCGTTAGAGACTTCACGTCTCTCGGCCCTTCGACTAGGATGACGTCAACCAGGCTGCTGATCTCGGATAATAGTTCCTTCATCTCCTCGATCGATTGTCTTCTATGTGTAGTTGAACGCATCAATATACCTCAAGCGACAAGGATCAGCGTCAGGTCGTTGACGTTAGTGCCTGTTGGGCCCGTGAAGACGGCGTCACCCAAGGATTCGAAGAAGTTGTAAGAGTCGTTGCTCCTAAGATACGTTTCAGGATCCAAGTCCTTGGATTGAGCTCTATTGAGCGACGCGCCGTCTACGATTGCCCCAGCTGCGTCTGTGGGTCCGTCGATCCCATCCGTGCCGAGAGCTAAAACGACGCAGGTTTGACCAGCGATCTTTATGAGCGCGCCAAGAGCGACTTCCTGGTTTCTCCCTCCTATGCCTGGGCCCGTGACGGTGACGGTAGTCTCGCCGCCGAGCAGAAGAGCCCCTGGCTTTGGTACAGGAATGTCGTTCATGGAGATGCTTTTCGCCAGCCCGGCGTACACTGTGCCCACGTGGCGTGCCTCGCCCTCAACGAATGTACTAAGGACTTCGGTGTTGTAGCCAAGCTTCTCAGCCTTATCCGCTGCGGCCCTGGCCGCCTTCAGGTTGTTTGCGACGACGACGTTGTGAACCTTCTCGAAGACAGGGTCACCGGGTTTCGGGGTCTCAGCCACCTTTCCTTCAAGACCCAACTCTATCCTTCTCTTTACAGCAGGACTCACGGAGCCCCAAACTCCATATCTATTTAGAACATCGCGTGCCGTCTCGTAGGTCGAAGGGTCTGGCGCTGTCGGCCCGGAGGCGATGGTATCTAAAGGGTCTCCGACTACGTCGGAGAGTATGAGGCTGATTACTGTAGCCGGGTAACAGTTGGCAGCGAGTTGCCCTCCCTTGAAGGCGGATAGGTGCTTCCTTACCGCGTTAAGTTCGTTGATTGTGGCTCCCACGTTGAGCAGCCTACTCGTCACATCTTGGACGCCCTCAAGCGAAACGCCGTCAGCTGGCAACGGCATAAGTGCGGAGCCGCCGCCCGAGATGAGGGCTAACACGAGGTCGTCGGGTGAAAGGTTAGAGGTGAGTCTCATCATATCTCGGACCCCCTTCGCTCCTACATCATCCGGGACGGGGTGAGACGCCTGGTTTAGCTTAACATAGTTTACGTGGTACCGAGCTTCTGTGCCCCTGAGTATGTTCACGACTCCCCCCTCTACTCTGTCTCCGAGGATGCCTTCGACGGCCTCGGCCATGAGACCCCCGGCTTTTCCCCCTCCTACGATCAATACTCTCCTGACGTCGTCGAGGGGCTTCATGAAGCCATCAACGACGACGTTTCCGTCGATCACCTGCAGTTTTTCCATCACGGCGTTTTTTGGGTCCACTGCGTTGATCGCTGATTCAATCACTGTCAACGCGTCATCTCGCATGTTGCGAAATTTCTCAGTCGACGCATTCTTGATGAGCTGTTGACGGTTCCTGAACATGACGGCAGTCACTTCTAAGGTCAGTTAAGTATATAGAAAGGAGAGGAAAAATGTTGGGTGCTACTCGCGGACGATGTACTCGCTGGCCCTGGGCGGGTCTGGGCTTAAGCCTTTCCTCGTCCTGATCTTCTTCACCAGATCGAGTAGCATGCTGTCAGGAACAGGCGACCAGTGGTCGAAGGTCATCTGCCAGAACGCCGTCCCACTCGTGGCGGCGCGCATCTCCTGGCTGAAGCCAAGCGTCTCGCTCACCGGCACCATGCCTGTGACGTTAACTATGGGGCCGTCCTGCTCAACGCTGTGGATGCTCCCCCTCTTCCTGCTGAGTAGACCGGTGACATTGCCCATCTCAAGAGCGGGAACACGCACCTGTATCTTGTAAATGGGCTCCAGCAGCGTCGGGTCGGCGCTGAGTATACCTGCGAACAGCGCCTGCCGCACCGCAGGCATCATCTGAGCCGGGCCACGGTGCACCGGGTCCTCGTGGAGTCTGATGTCGACCATATCGACGAGTAGGCCGCGGACTATCTCACTTGCCAAGGGCCCGCTTCCGAGGGCCCATTGGAATCCTCCGCTTATATGCTGCTTTACCTCCCTGAGGCCTTGAATACCGACGGTAGTGTCGATCATCATGTTGGCGTTCTCATTGATGGCGAACACCTGCCGTGCCTCGCGAAGGGTCCAGCCTGCCTTCTCTCTAAGAACCTCCTCTCTTCGACTGGAGCTCAATATCTCGCTGAGCTCGCCGTCACGGATGAGCTGAACGATCTTCTCGTCCAGAGGCTTGAAGTTGAAGAAGACTCTGTTGTGTTTGTTGGGTTTGTTGGGGCTCTTACCCATGAAGGGCCCGACTTCATGCCTTATGGCCTCTCTGTATACCACCGTGGGCTCGCTCTGGAGGATGTCAAGGTTATATTGGCTCTTGATGTCCTTAACAGCGATCTCAAGATGCAGCTCGCCCATGCCTGCCATGAGGTACTCGCCGGTCTCCTGGTTGATGGTGGTCACGATGTTGGGATCCTGTATGCTCATTTTCTGGAGGGCATCAATGAGGCGGGGTAGATCCGTGGGCTTCCTAGGCTCCACGGCTATGGTGAGCACCGGGTCTGAGACGTACTTTATCGACTCGAAAGGCGTTGCGGTAGCCTTGATGTCGTCCGAGACTATAGTTTCGCCTGCCCTGGCCTCACCGAGCCCCATGATAGCCACGATGTTTCCAGCAGGTATCTCGTCGACGATCTCACGGTACGCACCCATGTAGATGCTTATCTGCTGCGCCTTCGCCCACTTCTCCGCGCTGACCAAGTTTAGGTTGTCGCCTTTCCTGACTGTTCCGCTGAAAACGCGTCCAGTGCTGATTACTCCGGCTTGGGGGTCGATTATTACGTTGGATATGCATATGACGAGGGGGCCGTTCGGGTTGACGCCAAGCATGTTCTTTCCCATGACTGACTCCTCGTCCCCTTTCCAGATGTGCCTAATCCTCCTCGGCTGATGTTGCTTCGGGTCGGGCAGCACATGCACAGCCATCCCCAGGATTGCCTCACTGAGGGGAAGCATCTCCTGAAGCTCCTCCAGCTTTCCTTCCTTGTACTTCTGAATAATATCCGGGAGTGTCAGCCCTTTCTGCTGTAGCATGGGCAGGGTGAAACCCCACCGATCGAGCTGCGTTGATGGTCCACTCGTTCTTGATCTCGTCAGATCCGTAGGTCTGAACGATCTCGTTGAACTTGTTGATGATCCTGAGGAGCTTCTTCTGAATGGAGTTAGGATCCATCTTTAGCTCCTTGATGAGCCTATCAAACTTGTTAATGTAACAGATTGGCTTCACGAATTCCTCCAACGCAACCCTGAGCCTGATCTCGGTCATTATCTGGAACTCCTCCACGGCGTCCACCAGAAGGACGCAGCCGTCCAACGCTCTCATGGCTCTAGTTACCTTGCCTGAGAAATCTACGTGGCCTGGGGTGTCGATGAGGTTGATGACATACTGGTCATCGCCCTCCTCGTAAAGGAGACTGATGTTGGCTGTCTTGATGGTGATGCCTCGCCTCTGCTCCTCCTCGAGATAGTCTAGGGCCCGAGCCTCTCCCGCCCTCTCAGGCGCCATTAGGCCCGCCATGGCAAGGAGACTGTCACTCATCGTCGTCTTCCCATGGTCGATGTGGGCGATAATGCCGATGTTCCGGACCTTCTCTTGGTTATGCATCAGCTTCAAGATCTCTTCTGTCTGCTTGAACCGTGGCATTAATGATCTAACCTTTTTACAGTAAGTTGACTATAGACACCTGCAGGGGTCTTTTAAACCCTTTCCATTCGTAATATCTGTGTTCACCTAATCCATTGATCTATATAGTTTAAAACGCTTGATAATTACATAAATTTGAGATACGTACAAACAGGGTGGGATGGTTCAGCCATATCAGTCAATGATAACCCTAGCACATGTCTTTATGGACTTAAATAAGCATTCGATGCCAAGTCTTTCGGCGTATAATCTATTCGCATCAATTATCCGGTAGACCTTTGAGTCCAATATTTGATCACTGTATTGTTTACTGGGTGTGGGCATGCCGTCTCCTGAGGTCTATCTCGTTCTGTCCAAGCCTCCTCATGATGTCGGCGATCACGCCGTCTAGAAACACTAGGGCACTCAACTCGAACATGGTTCCCAAGGGCGCCATATCGTATTCGCCGGTTATCTGGCGGCGGACGAAATCGATGTCCACCGCCTCCTTGGTTCTGCCCTTTATCACTACTACGTGGTCGGAGAGCTGTCCTAGCCTGCTGTCACTGTGAGATGTCAATGAGACTACTTTTGCGCCTATCTCTTTGGCTATCTCCGCCTGCGTCACGACGACCTTGGTGGTGCCTGACCCAGAAATAGCTAGTATTAGGTCGCCTGGGCTCAGAGCAGGTGCGATGGTCTCTCCGCTGACGTAAACGCTGAAGCCGCTCTGCATGAGCCGCAAAGCGAAGGCTCTTCCTACGAAGCCGCTTCTACCGCTTCCCAATACGAGGATCTTCTTGCTCTTCGCCTGCAGTATGTGCTGGATCATTCCCTCAACCTGTTCGTCGTTGGCGTCGTGTATGATGCTGTTGATCCCTTGGAGAATCCATGAAGAGACTTCCTTGCTACTAGGTTAAAACTATTTTTAGACATACTGGTAGATTTGAAAAACAAGTTTTAGTGATGGTTACTACTGAGCTAAATACAATGCACAAGAGTCGAGGAAAAAAGGCTTAAAAAATAGTTCGATTGTGAATATTTGAGTTCATTTCATGATAAATAACCTTGGTTCCACAAGGTTCCAGAGCGTTCCTCCGGGTTCTTATTATAAAAAATATTCGTCGATAAGAGGCAAGGAAGTATGATGAAAAAAAAGAAAACCACTACATCAGTGAAAACTCTATTGCTCAGATCTAGAACCTGCATATATAGCTTAACTAGGTTTTGATGAAGATGGGGATAAACATGCTTCTCGTAGACGATGAACAGGACATCAGAGACAGCTTGACGTATTTACTGGAGTCAGAGGGATATGATGTTTATACAGGAAGCAACAGAGTAGAAGCAGAGAATATTGTCAGGGAGAAAGACATTCATTTTGCTATTTTAGATTATGTTTTAGATGATTCTACAGGAGTTCAGTTAGCCAAGGTTTTACATAAAATCAATGAAAATATTAAATTCATGTTTTTCTCA
>SMTZ1_10014587_pt1 | contig 14558 bp, 10 predicted proteins | sample DeeMarSWOR136_30_FD_25667 | JGI IMG/M metagenome (IMG submission 25667) | reverse complement strand
GAAGTGTTCGACGGGGTCGTTGACCTTATCGGCAGCCAGGTGGACGAAAATACACGCACCATCAAGGTTCGTGTCCAGGTCAGGAACGAAGAACGCAAGCTCAAGCCTGGAATGTTCGCAGAGGCCGAAATATCTGTTCCTCTCAAAGGAAATATAACAGCAGTTCCCTCAAGTGCTGTTCTTTCCGATGAGGGAAAGTCATTTGTTTTCCAGTACTGGAAGGACGATTTGTGGGTGCGCCGCGATGTACATCTGGGAAGAAACCAGGGTGGTTTTGCTGAGGTGCTAAATGGTGTTCCAACAGGGGCCACTATCGTTACTCGTGGGGCTTTTATGCTCAAGAGCGACATTTTAAGAGAGAAAATGGGCGCAGGTTGTGCCGATTGATGAAAGGGATGTAGCTTATGTTGGACAAAATACTGCATTTCATCCTGCACCAAAGACTTCTGGTGGTCCTTGCTGCGATGGTTTTGCTGGGAGCGGGAGTTGTCGCCTGGAATCATCTGCCGATAGACGCTTTCCCGGATGCAACTAATCAGCAGGTTATGATTCTTACTGAGGCTCCCGGCCTGACACCCACTGAAGTAGAAAGACTGGTAACATTTCCTATAGAGATTGATATGGGTGGTCTGCCGGACGTCAGACAGGTTCGGTCGCTCTCTAAGACCGGACTTTCACAGGTTATTGTCATTTTCGAGGACCACGTCGATACGTATTTCAGGTAACGGATAAATTGCCGGAAGGCATTGCTCCTGAATTAGGCCCTATTTCTACTGGGCTTGGAGAGATATATCAATATGTACTTGAGGCTGGCTACTACTGCCCAACGCACAAACAAGTTTGGTCACGTACAGAAAACAAATGCCCCGAATGTGGCACTGCCCTTGAAAAGAGCCAATACGGCCTGATGGATTTACGAACAATTCAGGAATGGGTAGTCAGCCCACAGCTTCACCGGTTGGCAGGTGTAAACGAAGTCAACAGTTTCGGGGGATTTGTCAAACAATACCACGTGATTCCGGACCCGGCCCTTTTACTTAAATACGGTATCTCGTTAAAAGATATTCTGGATGCTCTTGAATCGAATAATGCCAATGCTCCCGGCGGTTTCATAGTCAGAGACTGGGAACAGATTAATGTGGTTTCTAAAGGCTTGGCGCAGGGTATCCCCGACATCGAGAAGATTGTGCTCAAAGCCGAAAAAGGGACGCCGGTCTATCTCAGGGATGTAGCCGAGATAGAGATCGGCCGCCAAACAAGAAATGGTGTTGTCACCAAAGATGGACGGGGAGAGGTAGTCTGTGGGATGGTTATCATGCTCAAGGGGAGCAACTCCAAGCGTGTAGTTGACCGTGTCCGAGCTGAGATACCCCAAATCCAGAAGTCTGTTCCGGCAGGTGTGAGAATCTCCCCATTCTACGACCGGACCAGCCTTATCCAGGCGTGTATTCGGACCGTCTCAACTGCCCTTGGCCAGGGGATTATATTTATCATCCTGGTTCTGTTTATTGTCTTATGGGACATCCGTGCCGCTTTGGCGGTCGCTGTTTCATTACCTCTGACAGCCGGGGCGGCATTTATACTAATGGGTTGGCAGGGAATAACGGCTAACCTTATGAGCCTCGGTGGACTTGTAATTGCAATCGGTATGATTGTAGATGGGGCAATAGTTGTTATTGAGAACATCGCCAGGCACATGCAGGACAAGGCTAATTCAGATATGTCAAGAACTGCCATCACTTTCGAAGCTGTACGAGAGGTGGCCCGGCCGATTATGTTTGCAATCCTGATAATTGTGGTTGTTTTTCTGCCGCTATTCACACTCCAAGCCATGGAAGGCAAGATGTTTAAACCATTGGCGCTAACCATATGTTTTGCTCTTATTGGCTCGCTCGTAGTATCGCTGACCATCGTACCGGTTCTCGGGTCCTTGGTAATCAGACGCTCTGCCTCTCAGAGTCGTGAAAATCTGTTGATTCGACTCATCCATAGGGTTTATACACCTATACTCTCGCTCGCCATGCGCGGGCGGTGGATTACCATTGCCGTCGCTGGTGCTCTTATGGTTGGAGCGTTTTCCGTGCTGCCCAGGATTGGGACAGAGTTCCTGCCACCGCTTGACGAAGGAGCGATCGCAATAAACATTGTGCGTTTACCTACTGCCAGCACGGAAGGCTCTGCAAAACAAGCATCAGAGATTGAACGCAGACTGCTTGCCAAATTTCCCCAAATCAGCACAGTGGTTTCCAAGACTGGCCGGGCCGAGATTGCCGAAGACCCGATGGGACCGGAACAAAGCGACTTGTTGATTATGTTTAAGCCAAATTACGAGAAAGAATTTGGCCGATCGAAAGAGGAAATTGTACAGGCAATCAGCGAGGAGCTGGCTGTAATCCCAGGAATAAGGCCCGCTTTTTCCCAGCCGATTTCACTGCGTGTCAACGAGTTGATTAGCGGTATCAAATCTGACGTGGCCATAAAGATATTTGGAGATGATATTGATGTCCTGACCGGCACGGCTGAAAGAATCACACCAATTCTCGCCGGAATCCAGGGTGCCGAGGACATCAAGATAGAGCAGGTCTCAGGCTTTTCCCAGATCGAAATAGAGCCGGACCGAAAAGCCGCGGCCCGACATATGATAAATATCGAGGATATTAATCTGTTGGTCGAAACAGCAATAGGAGGTAAAGTCGCAACCACAGTTTTTGAGGGGCAAAGGAGATTTGCCGTACAGGTACGTTTTCCGACTGAAAGACGAACCGATATTGATAGTATCGAGCAGCTTCTGGTTCCCTCTCCCTTGGGCTATAACGTTCCACTTGAAGAATTAGCTACAATTCACGAAGTCGAGGTACCGGCTCAGATAAGCAGAGAAGACTCCGGAAGAAGGCTTATTGTCGAATGCAATGTCAGAGGTCGGGACATCGGGAGCTTCGTCGAAGAAGCAAAGCAAAAACTGAAAGATGTGGAAGCCAGCTTGCCCGCTGGCTTTAGGCTGGCATGGGGTGGGCAGTTCGAGAACCAGCAGCGGGCAATGGCGCGCCTGAGGGTTGTCGTGCCTGTTACACTACTGCTTGTTTTTGTTATGTTGTTCAGCTCACTGAATTCTATCAAGAGTTCCATTCTAATTCTCACAAATTTGCCCTTTGCAGTCGTTGGGGGCGTTATGGCTATCTATCTTTTGAAAATACATCTCAGTGTTGCCGCGTCCATTGGTTTTATCGCTCTGTTAGGAGTCGCGGTTGAGAATGGGTTGGTTCTCGTAAGCTTTTTTGACCAGCTGCGCAAAAGTGGCGAGAGGGTGAATGAAGCTGTTTTTAAAGCCTGCCGGCTACGCGTACGGCCTCTGATAATGACCACTTTGACCACGCTCATGGGGCTTCTGCCGATGCTTTATGCCACCGGGTCAGGTTCCGAAATTCAGCAGCCTCTTGTGGCGGTGATCTTCGGGGGACTTATAACTTCTCTGGCACTGACTCTTATCATACTTCCCGTTCTATATGTCCTGTTCAACGGTGAGAAAATAAGTAGGAGTACAGCTATGGTGTGAGCAGGCCTAACCTCTGCAACGTTGTTTGCACTTTTTGTAATCCCGGCCTTTTACTAATGGTTCGCGATTAAAACAAACGGCCACTCAGATAACAATAAAAAAGATATTATTACGTTGGGTTGACCGGGCAATTCTTTTAATATTCTTTAAAGTTTCTCATCCAGATAGGCCAGTCACCAGGCATTACTCCGCCTGCCATTGTCCAGCCGCCGTTTATATTGTACTGCCGATGCCACTTGAGTTTCCACAGCTCCTTAATGTCCACTTTCCTGACAGACCAGTCCAAAAACAAATGATTATTAGACCCATTGTGCCGGTTAATAGCGTAATGTTTCATTTCATGGTTAGCGGCAACCCACTGGCCATCATATTCGGGAGGGGCAATTCGGATGGACTGAGGGCTGTTGTTCTGATAGAAAGGCCCGCCTCCCCGCCACATTGTATCGGCAAAGACGGATATTTGGTTTCCACCTTTTACATCGGTGCTCTTCCAATTCCATTCAACGGGACGCTGTTGGATGATATCCTGCCCCGGCCTTGCATTAAAAAGCCAGCAATTTGCTCCATAGCTGGCTTCTTCCTGACGTTGGCCTGGTCCGCCTGAGCCCATGATGTATGTCTTAAACGTACTGCCATGACTTACCAGGCTTGCCCCCTCTGCCATTCGTTTCTTGGCCATCGGGCATATTAGAATACCCGACCTGGTCCTGTACAAATGCCGCAGTTCAATTATCCAGTTTCCACGAGGCCAACCTACCAATTCTGATTCCATACAGAAATAGCCGTTGTTATCATTGCAATACATTGACCAGACCTGGCCCCATGAGTGCAGGTTCATCTTACACGCAGCTGATCTTGCCTGTTTCTTTGCCCGGTTTAACGCCGGCATCAATATCGCCATCAATAATGCGATAATAGCGATAACGACCAATAACTCAATTAACGTGAACCCTCTTGATTTGTTCATATAACCACCTTCCAATTCTATCGACATTTTGTATATTGATTCGACGCGCAAAGTGAATATTCTGTTCCCTGAGTTTCGTATTTTCCGAATATCTCAGGGATGTTTTGTAGAAGTATTATACATCAAATCGGCCTTTCCTGCAATAAAAAACCTGAAAAAGATTATCCCCGAATCGGCTTTTCGCCGCTATAGCTCCGCTGCAGAGATGAAAAATATGGCTGCTAAAAGGCCGTTCGTTCAGAATGAGTTTTTTACTTGACCCAAAAACGGCAAATTTGTTATAAATATAATGGGTAAACTGTGTTCCCATGCAGCTAAGTATATGTGGATTTTGGTTTTCCCGTGGGCGCAATTCTTATATTTTAATTTTACTTGGTTGGAAAACTAATAGCGGCTCATATTGGGACTTTGAAGAAAGGAGGTGGTATCAAGTCGGAAAAAACTTATCCTGAGCAGATGTAAAAAATATAGTGAGTATGAAAATTATTATCGGTCGTTTTATTTGAAGTTGTTTGTTGAAAACAACTTTTGTTTTCGTGTGTGGCCAAAGCATAATTCCGAATTATTTTAGTTTTTTTGAAAGGAGGGCTGGTTATGTCTAAGAAATCAATTTATTTCACTTCTTTTATTGTTCTGTTGGGTCTGGTTGATATAGGCGTAATTAGGGGTGCTGATCTTGACACTGACCCAGACCTTGTGGCTTGGTGGAAGCTGGACGAGGGGCAGGGCACAACTGCCGCAGATTCCTCGGGCAATGGCTACGACGGAACGCTTGTGGGTGATATAGAGTGGCTGGTTCCGGGTATGATAGGCGATGCAGCTCTGGAATTCACCGGCGACGGCCAGTACGTAGCGATCAAGGATTTATTCTACCAGGGGACCGAGTATACTGAAATTACCGTCTGTGTCTGGATTCGCACGGAAAGCTCGGGTACACAGTACATTGCCTCGTTTGACCGCAACGAGTACTGGCGCCTGGAGGTCAACGGCAGCGGCGGCGGCCCCGGACAGATTGGCTGGGATGTTTACCATAGTGGCGGCCAGTTAGATTATGGTAGTGTGACCCGTATAGATGACGGCCTGTGGCACCATGTAGCCGGCGTTTACGACAATGGGACGGCCACCATCTACATCGATGGCGAAGCCGAGCCGTCGGCAACGGGAGGCGCTACTTGGGGCAGGCGAGAAGATGTCCGTTATGGCTTCATGGGTGCCAACTCCGAAGCAACCGAGTTCGACGGCAGCAGAGGCGGCGGGGACCCGGTCGAGGGCAATATCGATGACCTCCGAATCTATCATAGGGCACTGACACAGATCGAGTTAAGAGAGTTAGGTGGTTTTCTTGAGTCTTTTAATCCTGACCCTGCTGATGGAGTCAAATATTCAGACACATGGGCGGCCCTTTCGTGGATGTCGGGGCCCCGTGCAGCCTCACATGATGTATATATCGGTGACAATTTTGACGATGTGAACAATAGTGCCGAAAGTACATTCGTGGGCAATCAAACAGGGACGTTTCTGAGCATTGGTTTTCCCGGCATGCCTTTTCCCGATGGTCTTGTCCCGGGTACGACTTACTACTGGCGGATAGACGATGTTGACGCTGATGGTGCGAAGATAAAAGGCAAGATTTGGAGCTTCTGGATTCCTCCGACCACTGCGTATGAACCGGTTCCGATTGATGGAGAGGTATTTGAAGATCCGAACGTGTTACTTTCCTGGTCTCCGGGCATGAATGCGACAATCCAGACTGTGTACTTCGGTACAGATGCCAACGAGGTTGCCAACGCAATAGGTGGCCCTCCGAATCTGGAAACAACGTTTGCTCCCGGCCTGCTTAACGCGGATACCACCTACTACTGGCGCGTGGATACCTTCAACGGTGCAGAGTGGATAAAAGGTCCTCTCTGGAGCTTCGGCACGATGCCGGTAATCCCGGTGACGGATGTTCCAAATCTGGTTGCCTGGTGGAAGCTCGATGAGGGTGCTGGGACCAATGCCCTTGACTGGTCGGGGCACGGCAACCACGGCAAGCTCTTCGGTCCCCAGTGGTCCGATTCGAGCTGGGTCAGTGACAGTGCTTTGGATTTCACCGATGACACCTCGTATGTGGCAATTAAAAACATGAGCTACAGCGACGCTAACAGCACAGAGGTTACGGTGTGCTCCTGGATTCGCACGAGCGACCCGAATGACCAGTACATTATCTCGTTTGACCGCAACGAGTACTGGCGTCTCCAGGTTAACGGTGAGGTCGCCACTGAAGGCCAGGTCGGCTGGCACGTTTGGACCAGTACCGGCCAGGTGGACTACGGCAGCATTACTCGTGTGGACGATGGATTCTGGCACCATGTTTGTGGCGTGTTCGAAAATGGCACATCGACAATCTACATCGATGGTCTGCCTGAGCCGTCGGCCTTCGGAGGTAGCACGTTTGGCAGCGGTGACGAAACTCGTTTTGGATTCCTCGGCGCTAACTCTGAAGCAACTGAATTCAACGGAAACAGGGGCGACGGTTCTGGAATCTCGGGTGATGTCGCTGATGTACGGGTCTACAACAAGGCCCTTACTCAAGACGAAATCCTGACGATGATGAGAGTCGATCCTCTTATGGCCTGGGACTTACGGCCTCCCACCAGGACACTTGATATCGATAATGTCCCCTCGTCACTCACCTGGAAGGCGGGTGATAATGCTTCTCAGCACGATGTTTACTTTGGTACGGACTTAGAGGCGGTTCGTAATGCCGACGCGTCCGATACCACCGGTGTATATCGCGGTCGCCAGACCGGCACCACATATGTCCCACCGGATGACTTCGCTTTAGGCCGGAGCTACCTCTGGCGTATCGACGAGTTCAATACCGATGGAACCATTACCAAAGGCGGAGTCCGGGCTATTATAGTACCCGAATTCGTTACCATAGACGATTTTGAGGCCTACAACGACCTTGACCCTGATGACCCCGAGAGCAACAGGATATTTAATACCTGGTTGGACGGATATGACAGCCCGACAAACGGTTCTATCGTTGGCTATGAGGCCCCACCTTTCGCCGAGCAAACTATTGTTAACGGTGGTAGGCAGTCAATGCCGCTTTACTACGACAACAGTGTTGGTTACTCTGAGGCGACTTTGACACTGACCGGTCTGCGTGACTGGACCAAACACGACCTCGCTGAATTGTCTTTGTGGTTCCATGGCGATCCGTGTAATGTCGCTGAGCCGATGTACATTGCTCTCAATGGCAGCGCGTTGGTAACTAACGATAACCCGAACGCAGCATTGGTAGAGGAATGGACGGAATGGACTATCGACTTGCAGACGTTTGCAGACCAGGGCGTGAACTTGGCCAATGTCAATACGATTGCTATTGGTTTGGGCAACAGGAACAATCCACAGGCTGGTGGTTCAGGTATAATATACATTGACGATATTCGTCTGTATCAGCCGCCGCCACCATCAGAGTCGATTACGATTGAAAACTTCAGCTTTGAGCTGCCCGGCACAGAAAAGCAGTTGGGCTTTGACAACGTCTCCGGCTGGAGCACCGATGCGCCGCCCGCTGACTCAGGAGTTGAAACAGGATATACGCCCACTGACGGGGATTGGACCGCTTATTTAATGAGTGGTGACCCCTCGGTTTGGCAGTTGACGGACTATACGGTCGCCGAAGGTGATGTTTTTGAGTTGAAAGTGGATGCCAGGATTACCTGGGCCGCCACAACTTTACAGATGACCCTCTATTATGATGACAATGGCACAAGAGTTCCGGCTGTAAGTAGTGACGTGGCTCTTACAGATGAGTCACCAAATTGGTATTGAATTTACCAATGTAAGCTCTGGCGATTCATGGATTGGTTTGGATAACGTACGCCTTGAAGTCTCGACTGAGTGAGCAGGTTGATCCAGGTATTGGTGTTCTCGTTTGAAGAAGACCTGAATCACAACGATAAGGTTGAACTGGAGGACCTTACTCTCCTGGCAGAGAAGCTGGCTTGATGAGGTAATGTCGTCGTAACCAACGAGCGTAGCTGCAAGCTGAAGAAATAGAGTCGCTGGTTTACGTCAATTCGGGGCTTATGCCGAACGATTCGGTATAGGCCCTTTTTAGTTTGATTATTGATTATATATTGCTATACCCGCGGACACTATGTATTTCAGAATTCTGGAAGGTCCGCAATATGCCATTTGACGCAACAGGGAGCTTCAAATATAATGATCGGCAGGATATAGTGCTTTCAGAGATTGTGGGAGCCTGTCGCGTCTTGGCTCTGCCACCCGCTGCGACTCGATGCGCTAAGTCGCATCGCGGCGAGAGCAAGACACGACGGGCGTCGAATTATTGTTAATGGAGAAGATATGCTGGCGAGCGCAACTATAGCTGACCTTCTACGGCCTTGTGAGAGAAGGCGTGCCGTATTTTATGATATCTCTTTGGTTATTGGCGGTTCTTTGCTCATTGGCTTATGCGCCCAGGTCAAGGTTCTGCTGCCCTTTAGTCCTGTTCCCGTTACCGGCCAGACCTTTGCTGTCCTGATGATAGGGACACTGCTCGGCCCCTGGCGAGGCAGCTTATGTGTTCTTACGTATATATTGCAGGGTCTGGCGGGCTTGCCTGTCTTTGCGATGGGTAGCGGTTTTGCCGTAATAATAGGACCGACCGGGGGGTATCTGATTGGTTTCATCCCTGCTGCGTACACCACAGGATTCTTGGCACAGAAGGGATGGGACAGGCGGATTGGAACTACCGTTTTGGCGATGGTTTTGGGCAATATCGTCATTTATGCTTTTGGTTTGTTCAGGCTGTGCTGCCTGACGGGTATCAACAGGGCCGTACCGGCTGTGGGCTTATATCCTTTTATTGTTGGCGACCTTTTGAAGATAGCATTGGCGGCGGCGGTCCTGCCGGCAGGATGGAAATTGCTTGAATTTGGCGGAATTGCCGATAAATAAAGAATAAATAGTATCAAGTGGATTAGAGCTCGATTCTCGTTCGAGCGGCGGGCATCCGGTATCGACCCGCCAACGGCGGGTTTTAATCGGAACCCAGCGTTGCTGGGTCGAGTAATGAATTATTGGGGAATAGTGTAACGGTAGCACGACTGACTCTGGATCAGTTAGTCCAGGTCCGAATCCTGGTTCCCCAGGTGGGTTCTGCTGTATATCACTAAAGCTCACCCCGGCCATATCACCAAGGTTTGGTTTGATAATATTGTAGTGGCGAAAAAATATATTGGTCCGATGAACCTTTTTCCACTGATATCTTCAAAATATTGATAGAGGATTCAATACAATGGCCTATACATATCTGGCAAAACTATCACCACGACAAAAAATGTGGTTTATCGTGAGCGTAGCAGCGGTGCTTTTAATTAGCGCCCTTGGCATATTAAATGAACCGGTCGGGTCCACTCAGGCGCCAAACCAATTCACGGTAAATATGAGTATCCGGGAAATTGCCCCAAAACTGGATGTCACCGGTAAGGGCCTGGCACGTGAGCTTGCCTTACCACTGGATACGCCAAAGAACAAGCCACTCAACGAATTGGGGATATCCCAGGAACAACTGGAACATGCGGCTGAACATATCCTTTCCCATCGTTCGACGGGACTAAAATATTACATATTTACGGCAATCGCGCTGTTTGGTTTGGTGTATCTAACTCGCTTCGGTCGGCCGGATAATGCAAATATCTCCGAGCGCAAACTGTGGTATCCGCGAATCCCATATATCTCATGTCTCCTTCTTGCCGTAGTTGTATGTGGTTTCGTGCTGGGGAAATCCCCGAATCCAATGGAAGGGACAGTTAAAGTCTTTAAGTCTATGGTAGGGCTGTATCCATCTATTATCAGTAAATTGCTTTCTTTGGTCTTTTTTGTTGGATTGGCCGTCGTAGCGAATAAGATTATCTGCGGATGGGCTTGCCCATTCGGTGCGCTGCAGGAATTGTTCTACAGCCTTCCAATACTCCGTAAAATCAAGCGATTCAAGGCGTCATTTTGGCTGACCAATACGGTAAGGGGGGGATTGTTTTTTGTAGTGCTGTTATTTCTCTTCGGTATTGTCGGTGGCAGAAAGGGCTTTGTGATTTACCATTATCTAAACCCATTTAATCTGTTCAATCTGGATTTCGACCACTGGCTGATTCTGGTCACAGTTGTTGTGTCTCTCACTCTATCGTTTTTTATATACCGGCCATTTTGTCATCTTATCTGCCCTTTTGGTTTTGTTTCGTGGATTGCAGAACGGTTCAGCTTAACGAGGGTGAATATAGATCATGACAAGTGCACGGACTGTGGGCTGTGCGACCGGGCCTGCCCAACCCAGGCTGCTGGGGGCAGAGTATTGGATAAGCTATTTGCCGCTGATTGCTTCAGTTGTGCACGTTGCCTGAATGTTTGCCCCCAGGACGCTATCCGATATGGTTCTGTGTTTTCGAAAACCTCTCGCGAGATACCTCAAAAACAGCGTACTTCAGAAAAAGGTTAGGCTTTAATTTGATAGTAGAAACTGGCTGAATTGGCTTTGTATAGAGCCGGAGTCGAAAATATAAGGAGAGCCTCAGAAAATCCGGGACAGGGTAACTATGGCAAAAATAACTTTTAGTCTTTAAGAGCTTCTAAAAATCCTGATTTTAAATGAACTTTTACCTCCTCAGATAATAAGTGCGAGAGTCAAATGCCAAAAAGACCATTTGACTCATTCTTTTTTGAAAATTGCGAGTTTATTATCGTCTCTGAAAACATTTAACAGAGCTTTTACATACTATAAAAAAGATTCAGCCCTGCTCAGGATTTTCTGTAGGACGGTTCTGAGAGGTGTTTTAGCGTTCTACAATGGCCAAGCTCAAGCCGAGTAATATCTGAGGCAGGAGCATGGGATTGTAGCCTAAATTCCTCCCGCAGTACTTGCAGTGAATATATTTTCTTACGGGGCAAACAAAATTACGAACCTCTTTTAAGAAAAATCGTAAATGCTATCAAATTTGTACGTATTAATGGTTATGAACAAAAGATTGGGCTATCTCAGACCTCGAATAATAGACATCCCGTGTGAGCCTTTGTTTTCGTACCTTAAAGGAAAGAAGTATGTGGGAAGCAGAAAAAGAATTCGAGATTTTAGAAGAGGTGGAACAGTACGGCTTAGAGGATGAAATTGCCGATGAATTTCCCTACCCGGAATTGGAGCCATCTGCCGACGAAGATAATGATGATTTTGAATACGAAGGCGATTTGAACTACGATGAAGAAGACGACTAATGGCGGCGTCTTCTCTTCATTAACATAACATGCTCCACAATAACATGAACCGGTGATAGCAATAGGAGCATGCTCACACATTTCAGCTTTCCCTCTTAACATCACCGCACCAAATCGAGTGGGAAGAGTGTGAATAGACTAATCTTTATAGGGTAGAGCTTCAAATGCGTCTGAATCCTTGTGGCCATCCCACGAATGTCTCCAAGTAAAAATCAATTTACATTTCACGGGGCTTGCGTTTTCGGTGTGGACATGTACTGTGAACAGAAATGTGCCTGTTTGCCAAAACAGCTTAGAATAACGATTAGGGAGTACCTCAAGCGGTAGCTCAAACTTGTCTTGATGCTGAAGCAACGAGACAATGTCTACGTATTGGCTTACACCTCTCGGTATATCCATTGGGCCAAAACTACCCAGTGTTAATCCTTGGCAAGACCAAGCCAGCCGTATGCTGTCACAGTAACCCGTTGATTCAAATACACCATTTTCATTTTGTTTTTCAACGTTTGTCAAGTATACCACGCAACCAAGTGCTGTGGCTGCTCGCTTCCCGATATTTGTAGCTTTCATTCTAATAGTAGCCGCTGGCCTCCCATCATTGGTCATAGTATGAGTAATGCAGCCCAGAATATTTTTGTCGAATTCAACTCTTAGTTTTGGCTCTGTCAACTTCCATGAAAACAAATTGTATAACTTACCAAAGATAAAAACTAAAATACCACCAACGCTACCAGCGAGAATAGTCATCCACTGTGTTGAATGACTTACTCCATTTATTACTGTATCTGTTGTATTAGGGTCCATAGGCCTATTATATTGCACTCCATCGCCGCAGCCAAGAATATCAAGACACTCAGCAAAAAGCATAAACTTTTTTTATTTTTGCTCATTGCAAATGTAACCAAACATTTATTAGGGGAAATTGTATATGTGAAACATTAAATAACCGAAAAAAGCATCACACTTACACACCCTATTTACAAAATTGGATGAAAAATAAAGTATTCTAAAATTTTTTAACGATTAACTTCTGGCGTTGAGTCTTTTGTTTCACTTGCCTCTTTTTCCGCTTTTGCCTTTTGTACCTTTTCTTCAAGAGTCATTTCTGGCTCTGTGGGCAAGCCCGTAATATCGCAATTTTTCTCAGCAGCCAAAATCAACAATCTGTTGTATCTTCGAGCAAAGGCATCGTATTCGATTTTTTCGGCATCCTTCATATCCATAAAAAAGAATGGGAATATAAGGAAAACGCCAGCAGTTGCCCAAAGAGCATTCGATACAAATTTGTCTGTTTTAGGCCTTAGTATATCCATATCTTTTTGGATTTGTGCCATCTCTGTTATAAGAGCTTGGCAGCTACGGTTTTCGTCTCCGGGATAGTACATCTGAACTGGATTGGCTTCTCTTCCAGCACATCCAGTTAAAAACACAGAGACTATGATCAATAAACAAAGTACTTTTTTCATTTTTGAACTCCAAATTTAAGCTGCTTTTTCCTATTTTGAACGAAACGCTGAAAACGTAATGATTATGTTCGTCTGAGGTAGGTTTGGTTTCCGCACAGACCTGCCTTTGGCTAAAAACATGATTGTAAACCTGAAAGCCATCAAATCAAGCACAAATAAGAAAATAATTTATACCAAATATGCGTAGGATTACGGCTATGGAAAAGGCTGATATCAAGAAATGTAAAATTCAGCGATGATGGGCGTGTGGTCGCTTGGACGCTCTGCAAAGCGTGGCTGTGCATCTATATAGCAATCAGTGCACTTTTCCGCCAGGGACTTCGTGGCCATAATGTGGTCTAAGCGCCAGCCAAGATTACGTTTGAATGAATTTAGTCTGTAATCCCAGAATGTATATTGACCGGCTTCTTTACAGTGCATCCTGAATACATCGACGAATCCCCACCGAAGAACTTCTTCTAATGATTTATGAACTTGCGGATGAAAGCAGACATGCCCTAATAAGTTTACCGGGTCGTAAACATCTATCGGCTGTGGTGCTATATTTAAATCTCCTGCCCAGAGAACAAGGTCGGTGGGCTCGAAGTTCTTTTCGAAAAACCTTAGCAGACGATTGAACCAGTTCAGCTTATATTCGAATTTTTGAGAGTCCGGCAGATAGCCTTGTGGGATATAAGTATTGACGATAATTACACCGTCAATTTCCGCTTTAATCAAACGAGCTTCGTCTTTTGGCTCATCCTCGAAGCCGAATTCTACATTGGTGATTTCATTTCTGCTGAAAATTGCCACGCCGTTGTAACTTTTCTGCCCTTTGAAAACACATTTGTAATCGGTCTCTTTAAATGCCTCGATTGGGAAATCGCCGTCCTGGACCTTGGTCTCCTGAACGCATAGAATGTTCGGCTGACACTCGGCCAGGCACGCAAGCACAATGGGCAATCGAGCACGAAGGGAATTAACGTTAAAGCTAACAACTTTCATTTAGCTGCTTTTAAGCCAGTTCTTCGACCTGTTTTTTTCCTGGTTTTGGTTTTAGGAGGGATACTTTTTATTGCTTGCGGTTTTTCGGTTATTTGTTTTATGAGGTCCGGCCGGTTTGAGGAAACACCTTTTTTACAGCCCTGGATTTTGTCAACTATAGCGTAACTTTCCACTATCGCCAGCAGGCTCAAAAGAAAGCTGAGCGTGCTTTCGGCGCCTTGATTGGTATTTACACCGTCGGGAACAAGGCCGTCGTAACATCCTTTTGTTCTGAAGTTATAGAGCGGAATATGCAGTTCATTTTGGCCAAGAAACCAGTCAAAGG
>SMTZ1_10004166_pt1 | contig 14559 bp, 10 predicted proteins | sample DeeMarSWOR136_30_FD_25667 | JGI IMG/M metagenome (IMG submission 25667) | reverse complement strand
TCGCCGACAAAATCCCAGCCGGCATCAGTAAATGTGCTCTCTATCTGCATGTTTGTGGTCGATTCGGCTATTACGTTCGCGTCGCTTGTGTTTCCAATTCCTGTAATCGATGAATTGACAGTATTATCCCAAAAACTCTTGGTAAAGGGACCACCGGTATCATATCCAATCAGGCCACCGACGTTTGTTGTTCCCGTAACACTACCAGTCGAATAGCAGTTGGAAATTATGCCATAATCATTGTATCCTACCAGGCCGCCGACAGCAACGATTCCCGAAACGCTGCCGGTAGAATAGCAAGTAGTGATTGTGCCCAGCCCACCAGATGTAGCATTCCCTCCCACCAGGCCGCCGACATCAGCAAATCCCGAAACGCTGCCGGTTGAATAGCAGTTGGAGATTGTGCCATCCTCTTCGTTCCATCCCACTAGCCCGCCGACGCCTTCATGACCCGTAACGTTAGCGTCCTTGGCATAACAATTGGTGATTGTACCCAGATTGTCTCCCACCAAGCCACCGGCACCGTACCCCTCGGCACTGGAAACCGAAACGATGCTTTCTGAATAGCAGTTTGTGATTGTGCCACGATAATTATTTCCCACCAGGCCGCCGACATAAAAATCTCCCGAAATGCTGCCGCCCTCAACGTAACAGTTGGTGATGGTTCCATACCCTACGTAGCCAACCAGCGAACCAACATCGTTTCCTGTCCCCGAATCCACATTAGGGTTAATCAATCCCAAATCCTTGAGCTCTGCCGGCCAACGAACGTACCCGAAGAGTCCTATGTGGTTTATATTATTCGAGTCGTAGGTGAAGTTCAAAATTGTATGGCCATTGCCGTCAAAAACGCCGGTGAATTTTGTTGCACTGTTGCCAATGATATTAAACGAATCTCCGGTATAGCTGCTCAGGTGGATATCGGTCATCAGCTTGAAGTGTCTGTCCCAGTCATTGGAATCGGCACCAATTGCATTCATGTGCGCCGCCGTATAAATCAGATAGGGGTTATTCGGCTCTCCTGTACCGCCGCCGTATTTGGGTTGCCCGGCAGCAGGAAAGTCAGCTCTTTTTATTACAATCTCCACTTCCTGCCCATCCGAAGGAGGCAGGCCCTGTACTTCGCATGGGTCATGCAGCCACAGATTCATGTGGATTTTGAGATTGGAACTTTCCGGTGGATTATCACTGCCTGAATATATCCATTCATCTATTAGATAGTCTGGGGTGGGTGGTTCCTCGTAATGCCCGTGGAAGCTCTTGAAATTGATAAATGAACTCTGCCAATCGATATAATGGGTCGAATAGTCTCCGTTCAGCGTTATGTCAAAGCCCTTCTTGTTTTCATCCGGGGGAGGTCTTACGCCTGGGCGTTGAACAACATACCAGGCGTTATATCCATCCTCTATGCCCCATTCGGCGAACTCGATATCGATTTCTTCATCGTCGCTTTTGTACAGGAAAAGCCCCACAACAACGTTGGGGTCAAGCTGGCCCAATCGGCCTTCTCGGTCATCAACGTAGAAACGGTGCTTGCCGTGGACAGTCGGCAATTGAGTATAAACCTCTGCGCAGTACCATTTAGGTCCTTCTCTGCGGATTTTCAGGTGCAGAGCGTTGGCGTCGTCTACCCACACGCTCTCGTTGCTGTCCGAAAAGTAGTTCGGCCCCGGCCCGATAAGGTCATCTTCAGAGGACTTCACAATCCATTGCCTCCCCTCAAACTCAATAATTCGCCCCATGGCGGTTGCGCACACCATCGCTATAAAAAATACTGACATTATGAGGGGCATTTTCAGATTTGTAGTTCCACCCATTTTTTAGTCTCCTGAAAAAATTTGTCTATTCTTACGATTTGCGCATTATAGAGCTTCGCTTATCTTATGGCAATTCAAGGGGATGAGAGCTAAAATTGCCGCTTTTAGCTATTACCCTCCCAGATAGCCGTAAAATACGTAAAAAACAGTATAGCAGATTTTCGCCATATCTCAAAAAAAAAGATTTTTGTCAGGCCTGCCTTTCCAATTGATTATTGATTATTTTGAGATTGCCACGTCCTCCTATATCGGACTCGCAATGACAATTAGAAATAGATTCCTCAACTCCGCTCGGAATGACGGTTTTGATGTAAGACATTATTTCAAACGGCCTTACCTGAACCCTGCGAAGATCCCGTGAAATATCCGGGTTAGTCATCATCGCCATCATTGTGAGGACTAATTATTTTGACGGTGTCGGTGCCGTAGAAATATTGGCCTGTGTTTTTGAGCCGGCCGACGACCTGTAATTCCACTTTGCCATTATCAGGGATAGCGTCCATTAGCTCAGACTTATCAAAGAAAGCAAAAATGCTTACCTGCCGAGCGCCGCCTCTACGGGACTGGATGATATGTTGACGGATTGCTTCGATGCCAGCCGAATAGAGCAGAAGCGGTTGATTGCTGTCGATATGGGCTGAGGTGATACCTTCCGGTAAACGAAGCAGTGTGAATATTTTCGGCTGACTGCTGTGTCGGTTTATTACCCGAGGAACTATCCACAGTTGTGACTCCACCGGCTCAATAACGGTTATGATAACGTTGTCCGGCTCGGAATCTTCTACCCGGTCATTGACGATTAACTCTATTGTTTGCTTACCTACAGGCATCTCAATTGTGGGCTCTGGGCCGGTAGCTGTACAGGCTTGGCCGTCGATTGTCCAGCTCCAGATGTATGTTAGCGGATGGCCGTCATTGTCATAAGAGCCGGTGCCGTCCAGAATTACTTGAGCTATTCCGTCGATCCAGGCATAGACAGTCTGGTCAGCGCCGGCGTCGGCGACTGGTGGAACATTGTTACAATGAAATTCATCAGAGCCCATGTCCACTCGTCCACCAATTATGCGAGGCTGGCCGTCAATATCGGTCTCGTTTGGGTCGAGCGGATGATTCGGGTCGCCGGCGTTTATACAGGGCGAATCCGGGAGCAAATGATAATCGCCGTCAACCCAGACAACATTCGGATCATTTGGTTCAGCGGGAATATTTGGGTCATTTGCATCGGCCCAGTACCCTGAGTCAACGAACAAGGGGTCGGTGTCGATGTTTCCCTCGCCGTCCCAGCCGTGCTGCACGTCGCTGTAGGTGATGGTAATTTCCGAGCCGTCATTGTTCCATATTTCCGAGGCAAAACCTTCTTGTTTTTCCAGACGTCTGTCCGGCATTTTGACGGATTCGCATCGTGCTTCGGTTTCACCGCCGCCGTCCCAGAGGATACAGTTGGTAAGTCGAAGTTTGCTCGGAGATAACTGGTGCCAGGAATCACAAGCCAGAGCGTTTCCGTTAATTGCTGAATTTGCGGCAAAGGTACAATTGGTCAGTGTCGGCCGGCTACGCTCATTGTCCATTCCACCTCCGTTGTAGGCCGAGTTCCCGCTGAACGTGCAATTAATCAGCTTCGGCTTGCTGCTGTTGATGTTGTCCATCCCGCCGCCATTGAGAGCGGCGGAGTTTCCGCTGAAAGTGCAGTTGATAAGCACCGGATTGCTGCTCCTCAGGTTGTACATCCCGCCGCCGTTTTCGGCGGTCGAGTTGCCGGTGAAAATGCAATTTGTCAGTGTCGGGCTGCTGTTGTCGTAGTTGTACATCCCGCCGCCGATTCGCAAAGTCGAGTTTCCGCTGAAGATGCAGTTGGTTAGCGTAGGGCTACTTAAATAATTTCGCATCCCACCGCCGTGATGATAGACGGCTAAGTTACCAGTGAAGATGCAATTGTTTAACTTTGGGTAAGTGTGGTCGCATATTTTGTTGTACATACCGCTGCCGCCGCCTGAGGTAGTATTGTCGCTGAAGATGCAGTCGATTAGCGTCGGGGAAACGGCCTGGTTGGCCATCCCCCCGCCCTGACCAAAAGTACCTGATGCAGTATTTCCGCTGAAAGTACAGTTGGTCAGCATCAGACTGCCACCTGAGCTGTTGTATATTCCGCTGCCGAAATCGGCGAAGTTTCCGCTGAAAGTACAGTTGGTGATTGTGGGACTGCTGTTGTAATTGCGCATTCCGCCGCCGCCAAGCTCGGCTGAGTTGTTGCTGAGCGTGCAGTTGTTTACTGTCGGGCTGCTATCCCGGCAGTAGATTCCGCCGCCAAAGCCCTTAGGGGCATATCCGTTGGTGATAGTAAAGCCATCAATGACTGAATTGCTGTCTTCGGCGCGGTGGATGTAGAAGCCGCGGTGGGGTTCGTCCTGAGTGCCGTTGCAGTCGATGATGCAGCTTTCCGGGCCGTTTTCACTTCGAACCGTAATCGCCCTGCCTAAAAGGTCAATATCGCAATTACCCGCGCCTGTGTATGTTCCATCAGCAACCCGGACTGTCCCGCCGTTCCAGGAGCAGTAGACTGCCTCTTGTATGGTGACGTATTGACGTGGGACAAAAATGTCGCGTGGCCCTTCATCGGTAGTGAATGTGAAACAGCCCCCCGCATTGTCATCCAAGGTTTCATTTCCGGCAGTATCAACAGCCTCAATTATGAAAAAGTAGTCCGTTCTGGGAGAGACGCCGATTAATTTTATGGTGTGTCTGGTCGCGAAAAACTTGTAACTTCCCTCGATAATATAGGGTCCCCCACAAGCGAGACCGCAACGCATACGTGTCGTAGTGGGCTCATCTGTTTCGAAGGTAACCGTCGGCTCAGGACCCCGCACATCAATCTGAACATTAAAAATTTCCGGACTTTCACAGTCGGCCAATGCGGTATCGGTTGCGGTTGCCGGATTGCCCATACCATCGTCCTGGTCCTGGTATGTTACGGTGATAACTTCACCGTGAAATAATTGCAATACTCCATCTTCGATATTTGGAGCGCCGGAGCCAGTTGGAATTGTACCCGTAAAAACACCGACAGCAGGAGCTTCTTCAGTTAGTAGAACCGTTTCCGAATCACTACCACCCATCGTGAGGGTTACTTCCTGGCTGCCTTGCTCCATAATGTCACAATCGAGCAGTAGGATAGATATAACGCTGGAGCATGAATAAACATCGTGCTCGAGACTAATGTATCCCCGAGAGGGCACGGCCGCAATCATAGCATTAAGAAGATTAAGCCGACTATCTGAGAGGCAAATTCCCGGCGAAATTGGGTCGCCGGTCTCCATAAGAATATCATTGACATCATCAGATGTCAGTGTTGGGTTGAGGGATAGTAAGAGTGCGCAGGCACCCGCAACGTGTGGGCAGGCCATTGATGTACCGGTTGCTATTGTCGTGTAATCATCGTAAGGTGTCCCCCTGGATGTTCCATCGGCCCTCAGTGACAAAATGTCCACCCCCGGTGCTGCTATATTGACCCAATCGCCATAATTTGAAAAAGCGGGCTTTTCATCGTTTGAATTCGTTGCCGCGACCGCGATCATATACTCATAGTAGGCCGGATAATGGGGAGAATCAGAGTAGCTGTTACCCGCTGCGGCAACCATTACCACACCCTGACTGTGAGCGTAATCAATCGCTTCTTTGAGTGTTTCAGAGTAATCATCGCCGCCCCAACTGTTGGATATGATATCAGCTCCGTTTTCCACGGCATAATAAAAAGCAGTTGCTGCATCGGATACGTATCCTTCTCCCTCGGCGTTCAGGAACTTCAGTGACATTATCTTCGCATTCCAGCATACTCCGGCAATGTCGAGGGCATTGTTTCCTCTGGCGGCGATTATCCCTGAACAGTGCGTCCCATGCCCCAAATCGTCGATGGGGTCGCTGTCGTTATTGATAAAGTCATACCCAAATATATCGTCTGTATACCCATTGTTGTCGTCATCAATGTCGACAACTCCATTCAATTCTCTTTGATTGACCCAAATGTTATCCTGGAGGTCTCTATGCTTGTAGTCCACACCCGAGTCAACAACGGCGACTATAACTTTCGGGCTTCCGGTGTGTATATCCCACGCTTCTGGTGCATCTATATCACAGTCAGGTGTCCCCGGCGGGGGATTATAATAGCCGCTTTCCGGGTAATCCTGCCCGGTGTTGTCCAAAGGCCACTGCATAGGATAAAGAGGGTCGTCAGGGATCTTACATACAGAAACAATATGATCCAGCTCGGCATATTCTACACTCGGGTCTCCACTATACGCGGCCAGGACCTGCTGAATAGATTGGTCCGGTTCCAGGTCAAGCTGCAGTTTGTATATTCTGTCAAGAGCGGGAACGGCTAATTTTTCATCAGCTCGTTTTAACCTCTGGAGAATGTGTTTTTCTCGCTGTGTCAGAAGGGCTTTGTCCTTTTTGAGCAAGGCTTTTAACCGGTGTCTTTGCGCTTTGAAGTTTTTAAAGACGGGTTTGATATTGCTGAGGTGGAATCTCTTATTCAGCTTGTCCAGGGAACCGGACAATTCCAACCGTGCGACGCCAGAGCCGGCTGATATTTTTTCCTCAATGGTTATGGCAGCGCTATTTTTCAATTTTACGATTATTTCGTTTGGAACATAATACTGACGGATTTCTGAACCAGTGACGTCTGTATCGATGAAGATTCGTTCTGCGGCAGTTGCGCAAACCGTCCCCAGTAACAATACCCACATCGCCAAACAGATGTTTAAATTTGTTCTCTGAGTCATTTTACCCTCCCTGAAAATATGGTTTCCAAGCTCTAATTTACCAAATTCCGGCATCAAAAGCAAGAGAATACCAGACGTTCCCGGTTTTTTCAATCAAAACGAAGTGATATATATGATTGTGTGAAAGTTTCATCTCACTAAAAGATTTGACAATATGTAGGAAGTCGTTATATTATAGGCAGTTAAAAAATTTTGCGCCTGTAGCTCAATTGGATAGAGCGTCGGTCTACGGAACCGAAGGTTAGGGGTTCGAGCCCTCTCAGGCGTATTTTCGTAGGCCTTTATCAGTCAAAAGCGTTTATTTTGCGCCGATGACCCTGCTGACCTGTAAATGCCAGTTTTCGGACCGAGTCGGTCAGTTCCGGGTCAGTGAGGTCAGCTTTTGCGTATCAGGGTATCCTTTTTTCGGTTAACTTGCTCGGCTTATCAAGTAGCAGAGCCTTGTCTATGTCTTCGGCCAGCTCCTGCCGATTAATACGAGCAATGCGCAAATGCCTTCTCCTGGCCTCTGCCTCGGTCTCACCAGGCTGCGCGTAAGAGCCACAGCCGGAAGGCAGAAAAACCAGAACACACAATATAATACTCAAAACAACTTTACACACAAAAACAGAGACGTTTTTCATCATTTTACCCTCTGGGCAGCACAAAACCCGTAATTAACTTTACACTTATTATAGCAACTGCCGGCCTCGATGTCAACCCTATTAGAGATTCTATAACGAATTATATAGGGCAGGAAGTGGTGATTTTTAACAGGGTCAACGCAACAAAGCTTCCCCAATTCGACACCAGCGACCAGAATCGGGCCCTGTGCCGTTGCGGGCGTATGCGCAAGGGAAAATCCAGAAAGAAATATAGGACGAAAATATCTAACATATTCTTAAAAAAGGCATTTTTTTTGAAATGACTATCCTTATATGACAATATTTTTTTTGAAAAATATGGAATTAACAACTTATGAACCTAAAAATTTTCATTATAGGTGGCCAAATATTTATGCGGGTCACGGGGACGGGCAAGGAAACATTTTCTGCTTTATTCTGCCGAAGTCAGATGTATGGGAAGAAGTTTCTACAGCAGCAAAAGAAGGAGGTTGCGGGGATTGCACTCAGTTATGCGCTTTCCGATAGCCAAATAATTAATAGAAATGTATGGTGGTAAAATCTGGAATGACAGGCCAGATGTCAAGCTCTTTATTCGGAGCTTAGCGGCTAACTGACCATCTGCAAGCCGGCCAGGGCAACAAACTTGTCATCAGCAAGTTCAAAAATTCCGTCAAGACCGGTTACCGTAAAGATGCCCCTGGTCGCGGCGGCAACGCTGCAAAAAACAAGCCGATGACCACAATCGTCCAACAGCTTGCGCAGCTTCAGCATCTTCGAGAGACTTGAAGAAGTTACAATATCGACGCTGGAAAAATCAATTACCAAGTCACAATCGCCTCTGTCACGCACGATTTCAGTAACGCTTTTGAGCTCGTCAGCCATTTCCGGTTCCTGGGGCAGGTCCACGAGGACGATATTCTCCGACCAGTTTTGAATGCCCATTTTAATCTCCTTTTTTGTCTCAATACAGCTTTCGCGAGTTTCAGATGCTTTATCGACATAAATCCGGGGCAAGTTAAACAAAAACCGGCAAAACTGGCTTCACCTCAAAATTTCGAAGTTTCTACGACTACCAGCATTTTTTGAGACGAGTAGAACGAGTTACGGCTAATTTAAGAAGGAGAAACAACGAAGTTGTGGCTTTGCACATCAGCCAAGCATTACAACTTCAGCCAGATTGCCCTGAAGTGTTTTTTGTTTTGGTCGGTCAGGTACTTGTTCAAGCACTTTCCGTCTTTACTCAATTTTCCTTCCATACATTCGGAGGGCATAGAGACATTGAAGGCCAAACTGCCGTCATCACTAAGCAGCAAAAACCCGGCTGAGTTTTTAAAGGTGATTAATGCTTCGGGCTTAAAACTACTTTCATCCGAATTTAATTCCCGCACGAGCGACGGCGGCGTATCCTCTTTTCCCGACCAGCGATATAAGGCGAATCGGGGCTGCTCGTTATTTGGGCCGGCAACAATGAAATATGCCTTATGGAAAAGAGAATACTCCATACTTCTTATACCGAGACCTCCCAGATCCCAGAGAATAGGCGAACCAAAAATTGGCGGCTCTACTCTTTCAATTACCTGCCTCGCATTTTTAAGGGGAACCACAATTGCTTTTGAGCGGGGGTGAGGGTTCCTGAATCCGATGTAGATTGTTTTGCCATCAGGTGAAGCGCAAAGTCCTTCGATATTAAGGCCGTCTTTTTTGGGCGCAAGATTTTTGCGCTGCTGTTTTGTAAGGTTCACTGCATCAAATCGAGTCGCCCGCTCTAACTCCAACTGGATGTTGCCGGCGGTTTTAAGCAGATTGTGGATGAGGGTTCGACAGGGGATACCTACGGGGTGGATAGTAACATCGTCGTTTTGGACTTTAATCGAGGTGGCGAAAAAACGGTATCGGTTCGGCCGCATTTTCCCGTCCGTGTTTCGACCATGCGAAGTAATCCAGTAGATAAGGTCCCCAATCATCGTTGCCCCTTCAATGTCGGCCTCCGGGTGTTCCTGCTCAATGTCAAGAAACTGTGTCAAGTCATAAGAGAAAACAGGAAGGCCGGATGTATTGGTTCTGTAAACCCTCAATATATTATTCTCATCGTCGGCCACGATGAACATCTTTTCGCTCACCGCTACCGCAGCAGAGGCATCGCTGGCTCCACGATAAATGAGGACTTCTTCGGGCGGGACGTTATACGCACGGCCGATAGTGCTACACATCAGCAGCAGAACAAAAGATTCAAGACTCAGGAAGCAAGACTTTAGCTGTTGGGCTGTAATCTTTGTTCTGTGGTCTCTGGTCTGTAGTCTTGTTCTCCTGTGCACTTTCTTTCTCCCACATTCCGTCTGGGCGAACATGGAGGACGCCGGTACTACAATAAAAATTCAAGGTCGCGATAGCATAATTTACCAGAGCTTCCGTAGCGGCATTCTTTGAGTCAAATAAGGCGTCCTGGGCGTTGAGGATGCGGCGACTGCTTGCTCGGCCATATTGAAGCAGTAGGGAGGTATTCTTAAGGCGTTTTTGTGCCAACGCAACGTTTTCTGACTGGACGCGGTAGCGTTCGGCTGCTTCCATCAGGTCCCGATACGCCTGGCGCACCTCCAACGTTACCCAATCGGACATTTCCTCATACTCGCGCTGACGCTGGTTCAGGGCTATTAAAGTTTTGCGATATATGTTTTGTTCAAGCACTCTGTCAAGCGGCAGCTCCACATCGATACCAATCTCGGCCTGGTCAACAAAACTTCTCAGCGGATTGTTGTCACGCAAACGTCTCAGTGGATTGAGGCGATCTCGGTCGGTGGTAAAGTCATCATCTAAAGCACCTACGCCTGCAAGTTCTGAAGAGTCTGAAAGTGAGGTAGCATCCACACCGACGAAAACGTTCAATTCGCCACGAAGACCATCAGCGGCAACAAGAACCTTGCGCTCGGCATCAGCTATAGCGTCGCCTCTGTTAGCAAGGTCAAGACGCTCGACCAATGCCACTTCAATAGCATCGGCCTCGGAAAACTCGGGCATAGACTGCACCACTGACCTTAAAACTTCAAGTTCTTTAACATCTAATTGGAATTCAACATTTGCCGGTAAACTCAACTGCCAAAACTTGAACTCATCCAGTGCTTGTTTGTATTCTTTTTGTGCCTGAACATAAATATCCCAGGCTTGGAGCTTCTCCTGGTGAATGCGGTCCAGCTCCAGACTGAGCAAACGTCCTGCATTGACCAATTTCTCGACCGGCCCATACATCTCGTCGAGAGTCTTGTAATATTGGTGCGCATTTTCTACCGCGTCAAACTTCTGCAGAACCCAATAGTATTGAGTGATGACACCAACCACAAACGTTTTGCGGAACCGATTGAACAGACGCACCTGGTATAGCGTGTTGCGTTCGGCCTGGGTGAGATTTTCCTGGACGACTTTACGGTTGCTTCCGCGAAGCAGAGGTTGTATCACGGTTGCACTCAGGATGGAGGCCAACCCGCCATTAACGTTGCCCGTGAGGACATTGAACCAAGCTATACCAACTTTTGCGCCGATTCTCGCTCCGTCGGCGAGCAGCTGTTGAAAACCGAAGTCTGCTTCGCCTCCGAGTCCCTCGTCGTTACCCTCTTTACCGTACGCGTGCCTTCCACCGCTTAAAAACTTTGTTTCAAACTCATGTCGGGTCAATCTCAAATCCAGAGCCGTTGTGTAAAGTAATTCTTTCTCTAATTGATAGAGGCGGTTATGTGCTGTTGCCAGGGCTACTGCTTGCGGGAGGCCAAGCACGCCTGAGGGAGGGATGGCTTTTTCGATTTGAATGTCGTTGGGCGATGGCTCGGTATCGCTAATCTTGTAGTTGACCTGGCTGCCGAATTCCTTCTGCCATTTCTGGTTAATGATATTATAAACTTTTTCGTCGGCTTCCGCTTTATAGTCCTGCTGAGTTCTGCACCCACTTATACTGCACGAGCCGATGAGGCCGCATATAATCAAATACACCAGTTTTTTAGTAAAACAATTGCAAATCATATATTTGGTGTCCCTCCCCGGTCTGTCAAATCCGTCAACCCGCCGCGCGAAGAAGGATCACCGGATTCATCCGGCTACAATCTCCCTAATCTTATTCCCACTAATTCACCCGAGACCAGTTCCCAGCCCCGCGGAATTTCTATCAATATAGGCAGTCCCCACTCAGGAATGGCCGGATTCAGCCACAACCGCTCCGGTTTCCTTTCCACAGTTGGCCCGACATGCACTACCCGGGAAAACGCAATCTGACCTTTAGCCGGTGGGTAGGCTTTTTTGATAAGCGTAACCTCCACTTCTTTTCGAAACTGGCCTATTTGTTCCTGGCTGGCATAGGCGATTATTTCACGAGGTCTGGCCTCTGCTATGGCGAGTATCGGCTCGCCGGCCAAAACAGCCTCACCCGGCCTGCGTACAATAGACTCACCCGGCCTGCGTAAAGCAAACTCCCTTGTCCTACCCGGAATCGGGACAACGACACCGTCGAACGGAGCTTTTAACTCTACTGTGCGACGTAACTCTAACGCCTCAAGTTGTACCCAAAGCTCATCCATCAACCGCTCCTGAACCGTTATGGCTTTGTGTATAACCTCAAGGGCACTGTCCACTGATGGATGCTGCGTCTGGCGTAAGGCAAATTCATCGCGGCGCTCTTGGGCTTGTTTCAAATCCTGCTCGCACTGCTCCAGCAGGCGCTCGTTCTCTTCAATCTTTTTCTTTAGCGTTTCGTACGCTACTTGCGCTTTGTCAAGCTCATAAGGTGCGACAGCTTCCTCGGCCAGAAGCTCCCGGACAATTTTTACCTCAACGGCCAGGTCATCCAGCATTACCCGGTCACTTGCAATCAGCGCTTTGGTTTCCAGAATGCGAACTCTGGCGTTCTCTACATCTACATCGTATCGCCGCTGTGTTGCAACGTTGTCGGTTTCCAGATTAGCTGCTTCAGCGAGCATAGTTTCCTGAGTGGGAATTAATTGGGTCATCAGGTGTTCTATCCCCGCACGGGCAGTAGCCAATTGTGCTTTTAATTGTTCCTGCAGCAAGGGTTCATTGTCGAGTACAGTATCGATTATGGCCACCGTGTCACCGAGACTGACATTATCAAATAATTGAACAGAAACGCTTTTCAAACGACCAGGAGAAGTGGCTTGAACTTGATGCACCTGACCCTGCGCAAAACCCAAAATTTCAAAACGTTCGGCGCGACGCTGAAAAAGTACGACTACGCATGCAACAGTTCCCAACCATACCAGGATAGGCAGAGAACGCAGATACAAACGACGAAACCAATAAATCTTTGAGCCTGTTTTTGTCATACGTTGGCTAAACCTCCAGCAATCGTTCCTGCATTGTCAGGCTGATATTCTCGATACCCTCGACTTTTTTCAGTTCGGACAACATCTGTTCATTTTTTGCGGCATTTCGTATTATCAACTGGTAAGCGTATTCAACGACGGAGACGCCGAAGCCGCTTTCTTGCGCCGATATGAGGGTGAATTTGCCGCAGAAACGTTTAAGAATAGCGGGAATTGGGTGCTCAGGTTCAATAGGGCCCTTAAGACTAAACCGCAAAAAGCCATTGTTAGGCTCATGCGTACCGAAGCTGGTCACATACAGGTATAATGCTATCAAACTGAGAATAGCGGTGCCGACAATGGCAGTGATGTATCGCTGGGAGCCGGCCGCCATACCGACGACCAGCGCACAGAAAATGAAAGCTATGTCACGAGTATCCTTGACAATGTTGCGAAAACGTATAATCGCTAAAGCACCCATCAGCCCAACAGCGGTGATGATATTATTGCCGATGACGGTCATAACCATTGACACCACGACCGTGATTAAAATCAGCGCCTGAACAAAGGACTTTGAGTAGGACAGGCCGCTATGGGTCGCGTAATAAACCCAGGCCATAACTTGGCCCAGAACAAAGGCCAGCAACAGGGACAAAATGATACCTTCAGGCGTAAAGACTCTTCCCCCTGCCATAGGGGTCTCTTCAAATACTTGCCAAATTCTATCCATAGTTCCTACCCCCTTAATAGCGGCGCACAGAAACCCAAAGCACAAGACTCTATTACTGAAGAAACATATTTCGATATTGGTTGCTGCTGTAAGTCTAAATACTTGGCCATTTGGCTTATCCACGCCGGGTAAGCACCGGTAAACTTGATCTCTAAGATCACACCACCCAGGGATATGGAATGATGCTGCCAACCCGGGCTGTTAAGTGCTACTTTGGGCACAGTGGTGACCTTATAGCATAGCTCTCGGTCAAAGGTTACCCTTACCCTGTTGTCCGAGTCGCCTTCATACGCTTGCCGCATATAGCGAATTAGTATTACAGGTCCGGCATTAATACTGTCCATATATAATCGGAACTGTCTTAGTGCCTCCTCATCGTCGGCGCTATAATTTTGCGGAGATACAGATACTCCTGAAAGCAAAGTGGCTACATCGTTATGCATAACCCGAGCCCGGCTCTTTAGAATAGTCGTATTCATCCGCCGTTTTATCTCTAAAAAACAGGGGTAATCCGGCTCGTCGGTATAACTTCGGACACGCAACTTATAGCGATTTTTCTGCCCGGTCAGACTTTCCCGGCAAAGCAGCATATCATTCGAGTCTAAATAGAGACTGACAATCGGATAGCGACCGCCTCGTCGTAATTTGCAGTAACGATCCACATGCAAGTATGGCTTGATAAACTGCGCAACCGCCTCAGCTTTTGCCTCGCTGATGAGATACTTGAGCTCCTGCCGCCACCGAAAAACGGGATTTTGTAGACTGCCCGGCTCTTTTTCGATGCTCACATCGCTTTCAGGACGATATGAGCCCATTTGATGCCGGCGTGAGCTTTTGAGTAACTCGTATGAGACGGTTTTCCGCTCGGGAGTATGCTTTAGCAAATCTTCTAACATATCAACCTTACGTTTGAAGTCACTCGATATTCAAAAACCACAATTGTTAAGCCTCTTTATTTCAGGCACTTACGACTTTTTATCCCTCTTATCGGACACTCTCCTCATAAAAGTCATTCGAGCCTTAGATATATTGCGTAAAAACAATTTTTCTGCTCTAAGGCCCCAAATCACCAAGCTATGCTATTATAACATATATGGAGTAGTTGAGTCAATGCCTTTTTTCGTTAAAATTAGGATGGGAAGGAAACCTCATATACCCCCTGGTGCAACTCGCCCTGTTAAAAATTCCAGAAACGGAGACTATTACAGAAAAGACACATTTTTAATGGAGCTTGTGGCGATGGGCATTGAGACCTAATAATGGTTCACGCAGAGTTTACTTTGTATTTTTCCCTCAGGGCTTTATGGGTTGACGACGCCGGGTGAGGGA
>SMTZ1_10004164_pt1 | contig 14561 bp, 13 predicted proteins | sample DeeMarSWOR136_30_FD_25667 | JGI IMG/M metagenome (IMG submission 25667) | reverse complement strand
GTTTTTATTCATTGCTTGTTATATGATTTTTTCTGCTAAAAAAATCCCAGAAGTTTTTCCTCCGAATTTTCCTGATCCATGAGTTGGCCCTACGGTGTGGTTCAATAATGTAATAAAATCTTCAGGTTCGATAAATGTTTTAGCAACATTTACATAATCTGGTCTATTTGTAAAGAAACGTCTTATCAAAGCTGTTTTCACACTGATTTTATCTTCAGGTGCTAAAATAGTATCTTCAAAATCCTGGTTATAAAACCTGTTTAGTTCATCGGTTATCTCTAATAAAGATATTCCTTCTTTTTGAGAGGTTAATAGTAAAGGTCGAGCCTTATCCTGTTTCATCCAGTTTTGAAACAAATTCGAAATTTCTTCAGAGGGAATAGTTTCTTTTGCAATTTCAAAGACTTGTTTTTGTATGTTTTTTAAAGAATCAAGATCCTGTCTAGGATTCGGCATGTTTATTCCACACCATTGACTTGATGATGATCCTTTGTCAACAGGGGAAATCTTACTAATTAACGCTGTTATTTTTTCGTTTTCATATCTATAGAGATAATATGTCATTTTTCTTGTGAGTCGTAACAGGGTTCTTGGATCTGTTTTTAGAAGTAAATCAATAATTACCTCCCAATCCTGTTTTTTTTCTGAAGTTTTTGATTCAACAAGAACCTCTTTTACCCTCTTTTCACCTATATATTGTCCTAAAAGATCAGAAATAGCATCTATTAATCTTCTTTCTTCGATTAAAAAAGGTCCTTCATCTAATTGAGGTTTTTTTTCTAGGTAATAAACTTCTAAAACTCCGATTTTTTTATCATCTAATATTATATTACTTATTTGACTCCATTTTGTTTCCTTAAAATTATCAGTTTTATATTCTTTGTTTTTAATAGTTATTTTTGCACAAGTAATTTCAGGATACTGCCATGCTGGTGGAATTAATTTTACTATTTCATGCAATGCTTCATCTAATGAAAGATTTTTATTTTTAACAATGTTAGTTAATCCATATAGGCAATCTAGTTCTTTTACTCTTTCTTTAAGTTCATTTGTTTGATAATGAGATGAGGAGTTAGAATTCTTTTTTTCTTTGATTTCATTCATTTTTTATCTTCCTTTCTGTGTTTTTAATTTTTTATGTCCCATCTGTTTCTCCTTTATTACTGCTTTACCACGTTTTCCATCTATATTTACTTCAAGTTCAGAAGATGTTTCTACATGTTTTATATCCTCTGTTTCTTCGATTACTTTTTGAGAATCGAGCCAGTTCCAATCAATATTGCCCCTATCTTTTTTGGTAGTTATATAACCTACTTGTGAGGATACCATATCGTGGAAAAAATGAGAGCCTTGAGAAGGATCAATTGGTCTTTCTCCGTATGGGGTTTCTACTATCACCTTTACCCCAGCAATATCACTCCAAATAATTGGAATTCCCAACCAAGAATCTGCTGATCCCCATCGACCAGGTCCAACCAGAATATATGGTTTACCTTTATCCATTAATCTAGTATTTATTGCTCTTATTTGACTTACTACTCTATTTGAGTTTGACATATGAAAAGATTCATCCTTTATATATACTATATCTTTAATTCCGCTGATTATACCATTTCCCAAAGCGTTTTCACTATAGCAAATAGCTTTATCGATATCAATTTTTTCAATATTAACATCATGATATTTATCAGGTGGAACCATACTTCGTATCTGTAATATTGTCAGCTCCGCGGGTTGTGTTTCATCCTTGCTAAAGTTAATGGCAAATTCGATTTCAACTGGATAACCAAGAGCAAGCTCTCCTATACGTAGAAGTAGTTTTAATGCTTTAGCCAGGGGTATAAAATCATAGTTAACAATGGGGCCAAAATCAATAACAATAGCACCCTCATCATATAAACCTGGGTAAAGACTATCATCTCTAGGAAGATATGTAGAGGCAACTTTATCTAATACACCATGTTTTTTTGCAATATCAATTTCAAGTTTATCTAAGGTGGTTTCTTCATCTTTGCTATGAACTGTATAAACAGATTTCAATTTCAAAGCATAGAAACTTTTTTGTGAATATCTTATGAAATCCTTTGGTGTACCAAATAGTGGAGCTTTGGGTTTTTCAGGACAAAAACAATAGCTACTACCTCCGTCCACTATAGATTTACCCAAGCCAAGAGCAAGATATACAATTCCATCTTCAGGTTTGCATGGGCCAGAAGGATAATAATTATAAGATTTTGCCACACCTGAGATATTTGGATAAAAATAGGTTTCATATTTGTTACCAACAACCTCTTGAATCAACACAGCCATTTTTTCATCACTTACATTTTTTGTAGTGGATTTAATATATGACCTTGCTTTTTCAAAATAAGTTGATGCATAAACATATTTTATGGCATTACAGACCTCTTGAAATCTTAAATCTGTTTCCCAGGATTCATTAGGAAGCAACATGGAAGCATAAATACCTGCAAAGGGTTGTAAGAGCGAGTCTTCCAAAAGACTTGAGGATCTCAAGATTAATGGTCTTTTTGTGTTTCTGATAAATGAACGAAGGTCACCAATAATTGTCGCAGGTAAACTGGCAGCTATAAAGTTAGAAGCAATTCTTTCATCTGTCATATGTGAAAAATCCAATTTTGATAAACCATTCTGCTCAATAAAAGTATCAAAAACATCGGTTGACAAAACAATACTTCTTGGAATAGTAATTCTTAAATTATGAAACATATCATCAGTTACATATTTTGATAAAATCTTTCCTAAGAATACAATTCCTCTTGCCTTTCCACCAAAAGAACCAGTTCCTATATGACTTAATTGTATGTGATGCTTAACTTCTCTTCTTTGGAAACTCGCCACATAGCTTTTGTTGATAGAATATCTATGTTCCTCTAGGATATCTATCATTTTTTTCCTTAATTTTTCACCTTCATCAAATTCTTTTTCAAATGATAAGCATTTCCTAGCAAGTTCATTTTCACCAAAAGCCTTTAACCACTTAGAAAAAATATTTCTTTTTGCATATTTTAAAAGAATATTTTTATCAATTGACAATATAATATTTTCAAAATCTTCTAAACTTTTTACATTTTTAAATTCTTTTTCTTTTACCTCTTTTATAATAATTTCAGATTCGATTTGCTTTTCATTATCATTTTTGAAATCTTGATGATTTAATTTTATACCTGTGATTTCTTCAATAGTTGATATTATTTTTTTTTCTCTTTCTTTAAGGTTCATAATAATAATCTTATTTTAAATCCAACCTCTAAGTTTACATGCTTCAACAACTCTTGAAATTGCTATCATATATGCTGCATCTCTTAATAGCAATTTTTTCCTCTTTGCAAATTCCCAGACTTTATAAAAAGCATTTGTCATCTTATCATCAAGTTTACCAAGAACTTCCTCTTTGTTCCAGTAATAGTTTTGATTGTTTTGAACTTGTTCAAAATAACTACACACTACTCCTCCAGCATTTGCTAAAAAATCAGGTATAACAATAATATTTTTCTTTTCAAGAATATCATCAGCTTCAGGAGTAATAGGGCCATTAGCTCCACATATTATCAATTTAACATTATCGTTAATTTCTTTTGCATTTTCTTTTGTAATTGAATTTTCCAAGGCATTAGGCATAAGTATATCGACTTTATGTTTTAACCAATCCTTACCAGGTCGACTTTCATATCCAAGTTCTTCTGCTTTTTTCTTATCAATTGTTCCAAAACGATCAGTGATTTTAACAAGCTCTTCAAAATCAATTCCTTTTTCTTTATAATAACTATATGCACAGCTATCTTTTTGATCCCAACATGAAATAGAAACAACTTTTCCACCATATTGAATGAATAACTCTATTGCATAACGGGAAACGTTTCCAAATCCTTCAACAGAAGCAGTCGATTTGGTTATATCAATATTCATCTCTTTTAGGGCTTCTCGAAGTATATATACTAGTCCATATCCGGTTGCTTCTGAACGTCCTAATGATCCACCAAGTACGACAGGTTTCCCTGTGATGACTCCAGGGTATTGTCCTCCAAAAATTGTTTGATATTCATCCATCATCCAAAGCATGTGCTGACTATTTGTCATTACATCTGGTGCTGGTATATCACGTACAGGCCCAATATCTCTTGCTATTTGTCTGACCCAGCCTCTACATAAATTTTCTTGTTCTCTTTCTGAAAGATCATGTGGATCACAAATTACTCCTCCTTTTCCTCCACCTAAAGGTATATCGACTACTGCGCACTTCCAAGTCATCCACATGGAAAGAGCACGTACAGTATCAGCTGTCTCTTGAGGATGAAATCGGATCCCACCTTTACAAGGTCCTCTTGCATCATTGTGTTGAATTCTAAAACCTTTGAATATCTTAATTTTTCCATCATCCATTTTTACGGGAATGAGGAAATGATATTCTCTCATTGGAACACTTAGTAAATCTCGAGTTGTTTGATCTAATTCCAGCTGTTCAGCAACCTTTTCAAATTGTTCCTGAGCCATCTTGAATGCATTGAATCCTTTTTGAACCATATATTAAAACCAAAGCAGGTGATTGATATTTTATATATTAATATATTGGTTCGAATAATGATATCCTAAGAAAGGAAAAGTAAAAGACTTTGAGCTTTGTTTTACCTATAATTTGAATATTTAAAATCGTTTTTATTTAAAAAAATAATGATGAGATGAAATGTCTCATTCTTCAGTAAAGACTACTACTGATTTTGCGGTTCCTTCTAAATTTACAACGAGTTGGTCCTCAGTGGAACCTTCGTTTGTATAGATTCCTTTATACCAAAATAATCTCATTCCCCATACACCTATTAGACCTGTGTCTTGCCAAAGTATTTCACCATTTTTTTCTGAGTAAATTGTTACGGTTACTTCTGGTTCCCACCATTCTATTAACCAGAGTAGAACAAAGGCACGGTCATCTCCATAGGGTCGTATAAAGAAATATTTAAACATTAAATATCGAAACAAATTCCCAGAGACCGGTTCAACCTCTCCACTTGCTTCAATATAGCAGTTTTTGAAGATTTCTTTTTTGTTTCCAAATGTCGGGGCGGCTGATATAGATGGAAGGAGTACAGTAATAAACAGCATTCCAATAATTAATCCAATGATTTTTTTTCTCATCTTATTTCCTCCTTTATTTTAGTAGAAAAATGATAAATGTTAATATAATACTAACTATTCATTTTTTGGAAAAAATAAAATATATTATCTAAATAATGATGAATTGTTCAAAAATAAATATTTTATTTTGTTTTAATTATCCCTCTTTTGGCAGGATATTGAACATATTTTACAATCTTGCTTACAGGGCTCAAAATGGATATCTACATTGCATGAGCCATATACTTCTTCTAAACTTAATTTTAATCTATGGCATAATTCGTGTGAATCCTTTACCGACATATCTTTATCCACAATTATATGCATTTTTATATCTTCGTTATTTATTCCACGAAAAATCTGAATTTTATGAAATGAAATAATTTCTTTTTGTTTATTTAAGATTTTTTCAATAATTCGTTTTTTTGTTTTTAAATCAGATTGTGACTCTTTAGGATCCAGATGTATAATAGTTGAATAGCTTGTTTCGTTATGAATATTATTCTCTAAATCATCTGCAATTTTATGCGCTTCATTAAGATTAAGGTCGCTATTAACCTCTGCATGAAGTGTTAGAATCTTGGTGGTTCCATAATCATGTATTGAAATATCATGAATTCCTATCACATTGTCAGTTTTTTGGGCTATTAATTTAATTTTTTTCATCAAATCCTGATCTGGGCTTTGACCTATTAAAAAATCTGATGCAGTTCTTACAAGATTAATACCAACATAGATTATTATACCAGAAACTACAATTCCAAATATTGGATCAAGAATTGGAAAACCATATCTAGAACCTAATATTCCTATTGCAACTCCAATGGAAGAAATTGCATCGCTTCTATGATGCCATGCATCTGCTTTTAAAACGTCACTCTTAATTTTTTTTGCTATGATATTTGAATATCTTGCCATTAATTCTTTTAGTATTGCTGTAATTATTACTATAAAACTTATAATTATAGCATACTCTCCATGTTCTATAACTTTTAAATTGATAATTCGTTCTATTGATTGTTGAATAAAACCAAAACCTACTAAAATCAGTACTGTTGCAATTATTAAAGTTGCAATATATTCTGCTCTTCCATGTCCATAGGGATGTTCTTTATCCGGTTTTTTCTTTGCAATTCTAAATCCAAATATTACAACTCCAGATGTTGAGACATCTGATAATGAGTGTACGCTGTCAGCGATAAGTGCAATGCTATTGATAAATAAACCTAAGAATAATTTTACAAGAAATATAATGATATTTCCAATAATACTTACAGTTGCTTCTAAATATCCATATTTTGCTCTAATATTTGGATCCTTTGTATCACCATAATCAGGTATTATTTTAAATTTTTTTGATTTTGACATTTAGATTTGTGATTTGCTAAGGCGATATAGGTTTTTGCTTTTTATCGTCTATTTGTTAATTATATAATTCTAAATTATATTTATTCCTTTACCAGCATTCTATCTTTGTTTAGGATATATTTTCAATTTTTCTATCAGTTAGATTTCATTATTCCAAAATTTTTGAATATTATTAATTATTGGATGGTTTTGATAAAAGGACATTTTATGTAAGCATCTTAACTTTATATAAAAAATAGTTTTATCGATATATATACTCAATTGAAATATTTTTTAGATAATAAATCTTAGAGACAAGATAATCATTAAATAAACTTACTAACTCTTAATTACATAATATCAAAAATGACTTTTCAAATAGATATTAAAAAACAAGATCATATCTTTGTTCTGTTAGTATCTTCCCCCATATTTTATGAACTTTTTCCTCTTTTAATTTAAACCCTACAGATTTATAGATCGAATTAGCTGCTTCTAATATGCTAACAGTCCAAAGAAATATTGAGGAATAGCCTTTTTCTTTTGAGAACTGAATAGCTTCGTTTACTAATTTTTTGCCAATCCCTTTACCGCGAAGATTAGGATGTAAAAGAAACCATCTCAACTGAGATTTCTTCTCTCCACTTTTTACTATTGCAATTACCCCTTGGATTTTATCCTCATATTCTACTATCCAAATTCTCTCTTTATCAGAGAATGATGTTGCAAACTCTTTTAATGGTTTTGCAACATAAAGTTCAAACGTTTTATCAAAGCCATATTCTTGGGCATATAAGATATTGTGCAAGCGAATGATTTGGTCAATATCACCAGGTTTAATTTTATTTCTAATTTTTATTGGTTGTATGTTTTTCATATTACACTAATCATCCATTTAAATTTCACTACCAAATGTCTTGATAAATCTATCTTAACATCACATTTTTATAATCATCTTTTCATTTATATGAGTGCAACTTAAAGATTTTGTCACTTCTTTGTTGGGGCATGTATGTATTTGTTTTTCACTCGTAAAAATTTCTAATACTCACTAAATCTTAGAAAGTTTAATGATTTAGGTTTATAGTAAAAAGAATAAATTATCTTACAATTAAAGATATTCCTGATAATATTAAAAATATCATTAATAAATTTTTGAATATATTTTCATTAATTCTAAGGTACGTTTTATGACCAACGTATAATGATAGCAAAAAAATTGGGGTCACATACAATGATTTTATAAAGATATCATAAGTTAATACACCAGAGAATATTAGGAGTGGAAATCTTAAAAAATCGGTTATTCCAATTGTTCCTATAATTGTTGCCCTTATAATATTGGATTTATCTAATTTATTGTAAATATAAAAAACAAAAGGAGGTCCACCTGTTGAAAATAAACCTGAAAAAGTGCCACCTGTAAATCCGAATAGTAATCCTAATTTTTTAAAGAATTTAATTTTTTTCTTCTTGATAAATAGATAACCAACAAAGAGGATTACAAATATACCTAAAGCTTTTTTTAAAATAATTGGACTTCCAAATTTTAGAATATAAATTCCAAGAAGCAATCCTGCAATTATTCCTATTGACATTTCAAGAATTGTTTTCTTATCAATTAATTTCCAACTCTTGCTTATTAATAGGATACTAAATATTAAAAAGAAAATTGATAACAGAGCAACCGATTCTTGAATATTAAGAACATTTAATATGATTGGAAGAGCAACTAGGGCAGCTGCAAAACCTAAAACAGATTGAACATAAAATCCAAGTCCTACTCCGATTATTAAAATTAGTATATGAATTGCTTCCATTTTTTACATATTATTAATGAAACTTATAATTTTTTTCATTTAGGTATATGCCTTATAGCGATTATATATACATAGAGCTCATAATATAGCAAGGATTTTATTAAATATATTTGTGAATCACTAAAGTTGAATGTGTTATATTAAATGGCAGTAGAAACAAAGTGAAGTCTTATTTTTCCTTTTTAGCTTTTGTATAATATTTCCGTGTTGCATTGGCATATCCTTTCTCTGCTCTGTCGGAATGGAATCTTAACCATCCTTCAAACCCAAGTTTCTTAAAACGCTCATAATCCTTTTGTTTTTCGGGATTTTCTTCTAAAGTCCATGAAAAGTGCTCGCAAGGGAAATCCTTGCATTCATAGCAAATCTTAAGTTTCCTTTCTCTTACGCAAATACGATATTTACATGGTACTCCTCCGCCCTTTATACAAGGTTCTTGACAATAAGCTGCACTTTCTTTTTTACTGAAATATTCTAGTCCTTTTAAGAATTCGTTAAAGTCAAAATCTGGTTTAACACCCTTCTTATTTATTGTCAACTCGTCTGGATAACCTGCAGCATTTATAACTTCCAAGAATTCTTGAGCTAATTTTGCATAGATTCTTCCTCTGTACATACCACATGAGCCACAGAATATACCACAATACCCAATCAATTCCTTTGCATCATTAATATCAACCATTTTTTCCCTTCTTAGAAAAGTAAATTTTTAAAGGTCATAATAGAATGCTTAAAAGACATTAAAAAAGTTCTTATTAAATTTTAAAAATATATTTCAATAAACCTGAAAGAATAAAATTATGATACAATTAGATTAGTATAATTAGCTTGCTGGCATCTCATCAAGTTGTAAATCACCAATAAGTTGTTTTCTTGCTCGTTGTATCTTAACCTTTATTTTTTCTCCAACCTTACGTTTCCAGATTATATTTCGAACATCTTCCATTCCTTTTATTTTTCTACCTTCAATTCCTATAATAATATCTCCTGGAGATATACCAGCATAATCTGCAGGACTTCCTTCATTGATTTGTATGACAAGAGCACCATTATCTGTTGCAAGATTATAATAAGAGGCAAGCGTAGGATTCATATCCATCCCTACGATTCCCATCCATGGTCTAATCACACGACCATATTCGATTAATTCATTTGCGACATCTTTTGCTACATTAATTGGGATAGCAAATCCAATTCCTTGTGCAAATGGAATAATTGCATTATTTATTCCAATAATCTTACCATCGCTATCAACAAGAGGTCCTCCGCTATTTCCTGGATTTATCGCAGCATCTGTTTGAATTAGATTTTCCAATATTCCTTGCTGTGTTTGCATATTTCGTTTTACAGCTGATATTACACCAAAGGTTACTGTTGCCCCCCCTGCTAATCCTAAAGGATTACCTATAGCAATTGCCATTTGTCCAGGTCGCAATATATCTGAATTACCGAATTCTCCAGAATAAAAATTATGTCCTTCGATTTTAATGACTCCTATGTCTGTACTTGGATCTTTTCCAATTACACGTCCATCATATTTTTTTCCATCACAAAGAAAAACATCTACTTTTTCAACACCTTCAATAACGTGATTGTTTGTCAAGATATATCCATCTGGATTCATAATAATTCCAGAGCCAAAACCTTTCAATTCCATTTTATTGAAAAGATCATATCTCATTATTCGTTGAGTACTTATTGCAACTACACTTGGGCTTACTTTCTCGACAGCTCTTATCGTTTTTTCTTCATCAAACAAGTTTTTATCATCTCCAAAGCTCTTATTTTTTATCTCTACTTATGTATAGTTAACAATTGTTAATTAATTTTTCTATTGTTTAAAAGTTACCAAAATGAAATAAGCATTAATAATTTCCTTACAGGATAATATAATACATTCATAGTATACATCTTTGCTAAAGATTATGAATACAAATAAAAAAACATAAAATACTATATGATAATTGTGCCCTCAATTAAAATCATTATATAACGATGTATTTTTATCATTATCAATCATTTAGTAATAGAATTTTTATGATACGAGAATATTTCAAACTTGCCCGATTATCCATTGCACCCCTTACAGGTCTTGCTCCAGTTATGGGTGCTATTGCAACTGGGCAATATCAGATTTTATACCTATTCATTCTATTTCTTATAGGTATTTTAGTTCATTCATATGGAATGACACATAATGATATAATTGATTATACTATTGATAAAAAAATAAAAAATTTTATAGATAGACCATTGGTAAGTGGAACAATTACCAAACTAAAAGCATGGATATTTGCTTTTGGTTGTTTAGTAGTATTGTTTGTTTTTGCCACCTATATAGCTATTTCTAATCAACATTATATATCAATTATTTTTCTCTTGATAACTGTTGTATGTGTAACATTATATAATCTTACAAGTAAAAAAATCCCACTTGCTGATTCCTTCCTTGCTCTAGGTATGTTCTTTTTTATTTTATATGGTGCAATAGTACAAATATCCTACATCAATGATCTGCCATTCTTAGTTTGGATCATATGCCTTCTTGGAGCAATACAAATCTTTTTACTTAATGTTATTGCAGGTGGATTTAAGGACATTGAAAATGATGCTCTCCAAGGTGCAAATACTTTAGCAGTAAGACTTGGTCTACATATAGATAAAAAAAAATTATACATACCAAGTAGTTTTAAATTAATTGCATACACAATACAACTATTTAACATATTTATAGCATATCTACCTTTTCTTTACAACTCTAATTTTGCATCACCTATAACATTTCGTTATACACTCATAACTCTTATTAGTATAATCAGCATTTTTGTTATATTACTATTAAAAAAATATCTCAATCTCTTAAATTTTGAAAGAGCAACCATTAGAAAATTAATTAATTTACATGGTTATATCAATTTTACTTTTGCACCTATCCTTCTTATGACAATTAATTCATATGCGATTCTCATTATAATTATTCCTGGATTTGGATTTTTATTGTATAATATTCTGTTTCATGAAAAATTCATGGAACCTTCAAATATGTAAAAAATATTTTAAATAAAGATAATAATTTTATTTGTTTTTTAGCTAATTAAGAATATTAAATAACCAATGACTAAAATAATAAATAAAAAAATTGATCCTATATTTTGGTTCACAATTTTCATAGTTTTTGTTCGATTTGGAAAACTTGAACGAAGGCTAGTTAGTATAAAAATTAGAGGAAACATTGAAAAAAGTGCAAGAATTCTAAAATCAATATTGGAAGGAAGCACATTAAAATTAGAAAGAATAACATAATAAAGAGTTACAAGAATAGACAATATACTTGCAAGTGTTAAACCAAAGCGTAGGCCTTTACGAACTATTATGGTTTTTTTATCTCCTTTGCGATCACCTTTTATATCTGGAATCTCTGCATTGATAATCCAGGCTCCTAAAAACATCATGAATGGGAAAATAAATATTAAAAACAAGGAATCAAGTTGTCTTGCAAATACATAGTAACCTAATCCTGGAATCATAAGCCCAATTGCAATCACTGTTGTGATTTCTCCTAGACCATGATAAACCAATTTCAAAGGTGGAGCAGTATAAAACCATGCTAGAAAATTACCTGCAATAACATAAAAAAGAAATTCAATAGGGAATGAAAAAATTGATACAAATACAGATGCTAAAATTATTGAAAATGCCATAAATAAAAGAGATAAATGTTTTATATAGGTCCTTAAACGTTTGTTATATAATATTTGACCACTTCCTCCAGAAAATGCTGTTGGTTTATTAAATTTGTCTGCTTCTGCATCATAATAATTATTGCAATAAGACATTGATAAAAGTGCAGTGGTAGCTATTGCTAAACCAACAATGAATTTTGGTAAATCAAATGGGTTCTTCAGCACAAGTGCAAACACTATACCAAGAATATAGAGGATAAGTGTGGTAGCTATTAAAGGAAGACGCCCTAATTTAATAAGATATACAATTTCATCTGTTTTCATCCAAATAACCTCCCTATAAATTTATTTATTAAAAATTAAAGCTTATATTTATAGCTTTCGTTTTAAATAAAAATTATATAATTAATTTCAAATTGAATTCAAATATTCTAATATCAATCTATATCAGCTATACTACAAAGACGACATAGTGTACTGCTGTCTATAGGTATACTTCTGTTTTGTTGTCTTTTATGATGAATTGATATTATTTGCTTACTCCTTGTTCCTTCACGATAAACTGTTATTCCTTTGCATCCGAGTGTATATGCATGAAAATAAGCGTCATAGACTTCCTTAACAGTTGATTAATTTTTTAGATTTATTGTTTTAGATACTGCATTATCAACATGTTTTTGGAAAGCAGCCTGCATTTTTACATGAAATTCAGATGGTATATCAAAAGTTGTGATAAAGAATTTGCGAACTTCAATTGGAATTTCTTTTGCATAGATTTTCTTTATATATTGCTAAATTATTTATAAATTAATTGATGATCAATCTATTGATTCTATCATAAATGTAGAGATTAAATTATGAGTGAAAAAAGGGCAAAGATGTTTAACAAAAGGGCAGCTAACCCAAAATATAAGTCAGATGAAATTATAGCGTCTCTATTACTGCATCCTGGTCAAATAATTGCTGATATAGGATCTGGGGGAGGATACTTCACTTATAGATTTGCAAAAGCTGTTGGAGAAAAAGGAAGAGTCTATGCTGTAGATACAAATCAAGATTTTTTAGCATATATTAAAAAACAAGCTGAAAAACAAGGTTTAACAAATATTGTTACAATTTTTAATAAATCCGAATATCCAGAACTACCAAAACATAGTTTAGATATTATTTTCATGCGAAATGTTACTCATCATTTATCAAATCGTGTTGATTATTTTAAGAATTTAAAAAATGCATTAAAACCAAATGGTAAAATAGCTATTGTTGAATATGATAATAGAGGAGGATTTTTTAGTTTTCATAAACTCCATCGGCATTTTATTCCATCAAATACACTTCTTGAAGAAATGATACAAGCAAGATATTCTTTGAAAAAAAGTTATGATTTTTTATCTGAGCAATCATTTATGGTATTTTCAATAAAATAAATAAAAAAATATGGTCATTTATTTATTTGAATTTTTTCAAGTACACAAAATTTAAAGTTAAAATTATTTGAAATTAGGTCAAATTCATTAAAATTTTTATCTGTATAGTCTACTCTATACAGGTAATAAGAGGTTCAGGAAATTCCCATTTATAATGAACTTTACTAGAATGTATCGTTTTTATTTGATAATCTGGAAGAGCAGGATTAAATTCTTCAATTTTTAAAACAATGTAATTAATGGTATGATTTCCAATATTATTTAATGCAATATCAATAGGTATCCAACCTTTTAAAGGTGAAAGAATTTCACCCCATGCATGCGCTTCAGCTATAGTCTTTTTTTGCTTGATAAAAAATCCAGTCAATCGACGACAAGGGATTCCTCGCATTCTAGTTAAAGTAATAAAAAGATCTGTAAATTCGTCGCAATCCCCGGTTCTTGTAAGTAAAGCTTGATCAGCTCCTAATCTTTTTTCCTGTTTTTCACGATTTTTTAGATTATCTTTGATAAAATTATTTATTGATTTTACCCATTCTGAAAGGTTATCTATTTTAAACCATTCTTCTTTAAAAAAATCCCGAATTATTTCTAAATTTAGAGGCCAATATTTTGAACTCTGTTTGTATTTTTGTTGGAGAGCTTTAGGGAAATCTGATATTTTACCCCAGTTATCATTGAGATTAGAATATGACAGAGTAGGAATTACTGTAATAATTCTATCTAAAATAATAGTTCCTTTTGTGCCAGCTTTATGTTGAAAAATATAGAAAGAATTATGTCCCTTGCTTTTAAGCTTACATTGTTCAGGAGGTTTATTTATCAGAACTGTTTGACGATAGGTAGGATAATGAAAAAATTTTAATCTAATGATTGGAGTACCTGCATTTGTTTGATATATAAGCTTCTCCTGATGATGAATCTTCCATCCATTAATATTAATAGATTTTTTCATAAAGAAATACTATTTAATAGAACCATATAGTAATAAATGTTATTATGACCTGCATCTGGATTCGAATCCTAAACTTACTATTATATTATTTGGTTTTATATCTTTTGAATCTGCAATACTTTTTATGACTGCAGCTGAGAATACTGCGTAGACCGAAGTGAAACGTAGGGCTCGCAGATGAAAAGCTGCATCTCTT
>SMTZ1_10004162_pt1 | contig 14561 bp, 11 predicted proteins | sample DeeMarSWOR136_30_FD_25667 | JGI IMG/M metagenome (IMG submission 25667) | reverse complement strand
CCCTTTTCATAAACCCACCTTATAGTTCCTTCCGATCGGACAATCCGGTATTCAATTATGTATGGCACATGCTCTGAAATTCCTTTCTGGACGATCTCTTCCACCATTTTTCTGTCATCAGGATGGATAATGCTAGCATAGGTACGCACTCTATTCTTAATGAAATCCGACTCATTATGACCAGAAATATCTTCAATTACACCACTAATGAAGTCCATTGTCCAGTCAGGATCGTTGGCACATCGATAAACTGCTCCAGGGATGTTAGAGGTAAGAGTTCTGAATTTTTTTTCGCTCTCTCTCAGCGCCTTTTCTACCCTGTCTCTTTCTATTTCTCGATTTTGAATTTGATCCAGCATGTTATTGAAGCCGTCATAGAGTAGACCAATCTCATCGTTACCCTCTTTCTGTACTCTGAAGGAATAGTCTTCCTTTTCAGCTATATTTTGTGCCACGCTCGCGAGATTCAAAATTGGTTTCGATATAATGCGCTGAAGATGGATAGCCAGAAAGATAGAGATCATTGTCAAACCAACCATTAGCAATGCAATGTAGCGTAAGTTATCAATGATTTTTGCATTGAGCAATTCGGTAGAGGCTTGGAGATATATGGTTCCATAATATTCGTCTTTATAATATATGGGCTGAAAAACGTTCAAGTAATTATCCACAAATTCACTCGACTGTTCCAGCACAATTGGTGATGTGATTACATTATCTTCAGAAGTGGAAAAAGCAGCAAATATTTCCCCGTTCACCTCATAAATTATAGCGTTTACTATTGAAGGGATAGCAGATAATTTAGCTAAGATCTGTTCTGCACCCGTATTATCACCGAAGATTAGGGGACTTACACAGTAGTCACCGGTAACCTGTGCGATTACAATAGTATGGTTCTTCATATCCTCTTTAAATGATTTTATATCGCTGATGATGACTAATGTAAATCCACTTCCCAGTGTGAGTATTGTAACGAAAAGAATAATCCCGATCAGCTTATTTCTGATTGAGAGATTTTGAAATAATTTCATTTTATCTCCCTAACTGGGTTTACTATTTTTGCCAGGTTTAACAGTCTGTAACTCATAACTAAACCAGATTCATGAACAGCCTTCTCATTGATTTCAAACTTTACTTTATTTCCGGATAGAAAAAAATTAATGTGAACCTTCTTTTCTGCGAAACCTTCTGTATCACCGACAGTTAGTATAGATTTATTCCTGGTGTGAGATAGAATTTCAGAAAGAATGCTTTTGCTGGAACCTGAAATGAATAGGATATGGTAATCAGCTATATTATCTGGAGTCGAGATATACCGGATTTCTACTTTCTTGTTTCTTATCTTTTGCTTAGCATAGGTTTGTTCAAGGATTGAACCAAATGGGTTGTCACCGATGACTGCAATGATAAAAGAAGTGGAAGTGTCCGATATTCCAGATGAATTTGGCCATTCGATAAAACGGGTAAAGCGTTCTAAAAATATCGCTTTTATCTGGTATTCGGATTCTTGACCAAAGCACGGTATTTGCAATAAAACCGCTATCAGTAAAACTATAAACCAGATTTTACTCATAAGATGCTCTCTATACTTTCTCAGATTTGAAAGCGGGCAATTTTTTGATCCTTATGTCGTTTAAAAAAATCAGCCACCGATTAACCCGAATGAACATAGCTTAATATTTATATCCAACTTTTAACATCATAATTCTTTGAGGTTGGCGGTATCTATCTGGCGGATTGTTTGAAGAATGGTAATATTCTGTATCCAGAATGTTTTTTAATATTAGTTGAAAGTTAAAACCTTTAAAATTCAAAAATGATAGAGTTGAATAAAAAACAAAGGCATCGTCAATATAGTCACTTCTTTTACTAGTAATAATTTTAACGTTTTTTCTCTCACCTATATAATTTCCTCTTATATCCAGTTTTATTTTTTTGGTAAAAGTATACAATATCCCGATATTCACATTGTGTTTCCCAATCTCTGGAACTATTTCTCCATTATCATAAACAGACGAATTATAAGTGTAATTAATATGTGATTTAATTTTCCCCTGTGCATATTCCAAAGCAACTTCAAAACCATCGGTCGTCATATCAGGGCCATTTGTCTGCCTCAACTCTTCTCTGGTAAATTTCCCCTTCATGTAATTTTTATAAAAGGATAGGTTAGCAATAAAATTTTCCGTAAAAACATAAGCAGCAGCAAGCTCCACAGATCTCATAATTTCAGGTTTAAGATCAGGATTTCCCTCCTCATAAGTATAGTCCCAGGGTTTTGGCGCTCGAAATGCCTCCGTATAGAGTAATTTTGTAGTGAGTTTATTCCTATTGAATACGAATCCAATTCTGGGGGTATTGATTTTACCGTAATAGCTGCTGTTATCATGTCTAAATCCTAAAGTTAATTCGGTACTTTTAACAAATTTATATTGAGCTTGCAGGTATATACTTGCCAATCCGTTAGAATCCATCACTGGCTTTGGTGGTTTAGGAGGTTTTATTTCCGGAGAACCACTGTGTGTCATTGAAAAACTCTGAGCAAGTCTTTCTTTTTCCAGTACGAATCCTGCTATAATACTCAATTTATTGATTGGCTTTGAGGTAAACTGATTTTCGAAACCGATTAGGTCATTAGGCCGATAATACCCGGTTTGCCCTCCTGTGGCTCCCGTATCCGATTTAATATAGGCGATTGTATTATCCATTACAGTGGCATTTCTATAATATAACCGACATTGGTTAGACCAGTTAGAACTCTTATCGTATACATATTTTACATGACCATTAACAAATCGTATATGCCAAATTGTACCGGAATCAAGATAATCAGCGTCTATAGTTTTATAATTTGTTGTTCGGGATGCCTGTTTGTCTTGAAAAATGAGCCCCAGGCTAATATTTTTATATATCACTTTACCATCAAAAGCTAAATCGTCTTCAAAATTTTCCATGTTATTCGTCCAGTTATTATCACCTTTCGCCCCTCTTAAATCGGCTTTATCACTCTGTTTAAACATCCCCGATATACTAAACCCAAAATCATTTTCTTGATTGTAATGACCGTACATGAAATCAAAGTTTCTGGTTTCGAAGTTACCTAAAAGAACACTGGCCCGGGCTCCATGAATATCTTTAGGATCATTAGTTATAATATTTATGATCCCCGATATGGCGTTTGTTCCATATAGGGCAGAGGCTGGTCCGTAAACAACTTCAATCTTTTTTACATTGGATAAATTGTACTGACCTCCACCATAAAATCCACCGGAATTCAGCTCATTAATCTGTATTCCGTCGACCAGCACTAATATTGATTGATTTTGAGTATAAGCTCCTCTTATAAACACATAACTATTGAATCCAACGATGTTTCGGAATTGAATTCCTGGTAAATCAGAAAGTGCTTCTTCAAGGGTAAAATATCCTCTTTCTTTTATTTGTTCAGCCGTAATAACACGCACAGTTGCCGGAACCTCACTAAGTCTCTGTGGCTTTTTAGATGCGGTTACGACTTCAACATTCATTAATTCTTCTATACTCATCTCGAAAAGCTTTTCAAGTTCTTGTGCAAAAGCAGGAGAAAAGTTTATAAAAAATAATGTCGACAAAAAAAATAAAATTTCTTTATGTATACTTATAGTTTTCATTAGAAATCTCACTTTTTCATTCAGAAATATAGATTCAATTTAATAAGGAAACAAACTTTTACCTATCTGATCTGTTCATCCTCCGATATTGCCAAGATTACTATTGATTTATTTTCCTTTGTTTAATTTAGAGTAAATTTACATTTTAGCCATCACAATTTTCTAATTCGTAATGAGGAAATTGATGTTTACAATTACTCAATTTTTAAAAAAGCTAATCCAATAAAGAAAAATGATCCCAACTCTCTAAAACAAGCCCAGACGGATATCCTTGTATTTGTATATTTTAACTAAGTTTTTATAGTGGTCCGTAATGCGTTGATTATATTAAACTTAAATTATATTTTAGTGGGAAAATTATTACTTTACCTTTAATAATTATAGAAGACTATCGGTTACATTATCTGGCATTACAGCATTAGAACAAATAATAATATCAAAAATGATGTCGTTTTCATATATGTATCACCATCACAAAGGAAGAGTTGCTGAAGCAATAGAAGAACTTTTGTACTTTGATATAAGCGATCGAGATATTTGGATAGATGTTCCATCCACACCCGAAGTTGATGAGGCAGAACAATTTGTAATAAAGAAGCAACATAACTTGGAAGAACATATTCACTTGTTGAACATTTTTCTCCTAGTTTAATGGGTAGATTCATCCAAGGTTAATAAAAGGAAGACTGATACAGTTGCCCTAGTTGATAGTGACGCAAGCAATCCTCAATTTCAATTTTGGGCTTTACCAGAATTATTTCTTGCCTTCCATCTCTCCCTCCCCTAATTTCTCATCTTAGAGTGATAGAGAGCAAATATGGAAAGTGGTGACCGATGTTTTCCATCTTTTACCCATAATATCGCGATATACGCTTGTCTGGCCGATGAACTTAAAAAATATTCCAGAAATAAGGGCGATGTCAATCATAATTTTCTCTGTCCGGCGGTAAGTCCAGCTTTCGAAGGACCATTCTGGCAGCCCGATGGGTGCAAGACGGGTCATTCGTCCGGCTTTAGACGGGCATATATTAGCAAGTTAGATTATTATTAATTAAGGAGAAAGTGATTGTGAAAGGAATATTAAAAATAATACTTTTCTACCTATCAATACTGGTAATAGGAGTAAGTTGTCAGAAATCAGAAGATCCGTTATCGAACTCCCAGAAAGAAGATTATTGGGAAATAATATCAGATATAAATGAAGGATTTAATAATATATTCTTTATTGACGCTAAAAATGGTTGGGCAGTTGGCGATACCGGTAAAATTAAATACACCAATGATGGTGGAAAAACGTGGTTGAATCAAAACAGCGAAACTAACAATACACTTATTTCTGTCTATTTCATAAATAATTATAAAGGATTTGCTGCTGGATATAATAAAACACTGATTTATACAGAAAATGGAGGAAGTACCTGGAAAGGCTATGAGATTAAAAGTGGTAGCGCAACAATATATGGAAGTCTCCATTCAGATATCAGTGATAATATATATTTGATTTCAAATTATGGGGAAATATTATATTCCCCTGATGCGGGTCAGACATGGAATTACAAATATAAATTTAGTGACTGGGGATATTCTTATTTATTTTATCCAAATAACAGTACCGGATTTGCTATGAAATTTCTTGGTAGTGAATTGCAGAAGACAACTGACGGGGGAATTAATTGGATTACATATCAATTACCATCACCCTGGACGGGTGATATATTTTTCCTGAATGATAGTTATGGATGGGTTTCAGAAAATTGGGGGCCAAGTTCAACGATTCACGATAGTGTATCTTTCTATTTTACTTCGAATGGTGGTGAAAATTGGACTTTACTGTCGAAATTATCCGGGATTTCACTGGATAAAATAGTTTTTACATCTATTGATGTTGGTTGGGTAACTCAGGTAACCAAAATATATTATACAAATAACGGTGGAAAATCTTGGGTTTGTCAATTTGATAATGAAAATATTGGATACATTAGGGAAATTTATTTTCTCAATAATTCGTGCGGCTGGGCTTTAACTAGTCAAGGAAAAATAATAAAATATAGCAGTAATTAATTCATTTCGAGGAAGAATACCTAACACTTGCATCCACCTGATGCAGGGGCTATGACAAAAACAAAAAGTCCAGAGCATTCTCGAAAATTATAAATAAATTTTAAAGTCAATTGAGCTGAATCCCTAAGTTGGTTATGCTGGTTTTAGGTGACCAAACCCTACAATATAATATGAACCCCACTATAAAAAGTAGATAATTTTAATATTTTCCCCCTAGTGACAATTTTATTATTATATGGCAGAGTTGTAATGGAGAAAAGTCAGTAAGAGGTAATAAATTGAAAAAAATTAAATGGGCTATCTTCGCATGTCTTCTATTCTTTCATCTTATTTTTCCCCAAGCTTATCAGGAAAATAAAGTATATAAAAACAATATTGGAATAACTGTGGGTATACCTTATATATCTGGCCTAACCTATGAGAGAACTATAAGTTCAAAATTTTCAGTTCAAGGTCATGCTGGTTATCTTGTAATGATTAGTTCAATTGGTATGAAATTCAATTGGACGCCATGGTCTTACAAAGTCTCACCCTATTTCTTTTTGGGAGATGCTTTGATTGATATGGAAGCAGAAGATTATGGGGATCCAGAGGGGATAGCTAATTATCTCTGGTTTGGTTCAGGTTTAAGTTATTCCATACAAAGATTTAAAATATTTGTTGAAGTCTGTGGCTTAGTTGGTGGCGATCAAGACAAAGGCCTCGGAGATGATTGGATCTTTCCTTTCGATCCGGCTATTGGAGGAGGAGTTGTTTTCCAATTTTAGCCAAAAGGCCTGTTAATCCATCGCTTAAGCTAAAGCGATTACCCATACTGGTGGATGAAAAGTCCTTTTGTTTACTTTAAATCATGGTGCATCGTTCATATCCTGCCGTCAGCTTTTACTGTACCATAGAAAGTGTGGGCAATCACGCACTTAAAACTTTTTAAGTGTGTGAGGGGGTAATTTTTGTCCAAAGATATCCGAATTTGACCCAACCTAAAAAAAGCTTAATTCATTGTCGGGCTGCTTTTATTGTTTTTTTTAAGTATTGTACTCCCAAAGGGAGTCTCCCGATAGGGATCTATCCATAAGAATCCCTGTCGTCCCGGTCAGTAGTGATGTCCTGGGCCACATAGATAATTTAATATTTAAACTTAGTATATATATATCAAGGCCAAGATTTCTCTTGATAATTTTACTGTTTTTTGTAAATTAAATTGCTAACAAATTATAGGAAAATAGATGGGAGAAACAGCGCTTATAAATTTTTTTAAGGATGCAATTGAAACAAGGACTATGTAGACTCCAGCAAAATTTTCCCGTATATCACCAGGTCAGACACCGGACTAAAAAACAGATTGCAATGAGTATCGTTGCATATTATATTTTTCATGATTATAAGTTTCAAGCAATCTTGGTTGGAGGATTTTTGGAATAATGGACGACATAAAAGAGTACCACAATTCCTAAGGAAAAGATTGTTAAGAAAACTCGACATGTTAAATGCAGCATATGATTTGAAAGATTTGAGTTCTCCACCTTCCAATCATTTACATCCACTTTCTGGAGATCGTGAAGGTCAATGGGCAATATCAATAAGTGGAACGTGGAGATTATGTTTTAATTTTGAGGATGGAGAAGTATCAAATATTGAATTAATACAATACCATTAGAGGAGAAAATAAAATGTTACCTAAAAATAGAAGACCCACCCATCCTGGAGAAATACTCCGTGAAGAGTACCTTGAACCATTAAAGATGACACAGCAACAATTAGCAAATGCCTTGGGAATTACACGGGTAAGAATTAATGAAATTATTCTTGGAAAAAGATCGATCACTCCTGATACTGCCTTTCGCCTATCAAAATACTTTAATACCACTCCTGATTTTTGGCTTAACCTGCAAAAAAATGTAGATATGTGGGATACCCTTCAACTTTATAAGCGTGACTACGAGAAGATAAAGTCTTTATCATAAAGAGCGTCGAACTAGGGCTTTAAGCCGACCCAGCAAGCACCGGACGACTTAAGCCCAGGTCGTTAGCAGACTTACGAAGTGGGATTAAAAACCAGAGACGGACTTAATATGTGGTTTGAAGTCCAAGAAGTACCGATGGTAAGATTAAAAGCATTCTGGAAAAAAGAAACAATAACCCATTTTTAAAATAACAAAATACCGGAATTATTTATTACTTTGGTTCATTCTATCTTATACATTATGAGAGAACCAACGATATTATTATATCCAGAATATTTCACTTTTTTTCAACTCCTGAACAGGATTCATGTTTATAACAAACAATGTGGAGATTTATATGTTTATTATCAAAAATAAGTTAAAAATAGTCCTTTTAATTCTAATTACTTCCGGGATCTGTCAGGCACAGTTTTTAGATTCTTTTAATAATAAAAAAATAGAAGGATGGTTCTTTTTTACTGGTGATGGGGTCGCCACAATGAATTTTATCCAAAAGGATGGTTATGCACGTATTTTTGTAGATGCCACAAAAGATAAGCATAATGTATGGTGGGCAGTTATAAAACGTGATGTATCGGCTTTCCTGGATTTGAACAAATTAAAAGATCCTTCTTTTGAATTACGGGTTGAGGCAAAGGTGCGGGTCGGTAATGCGCCCCGTCGGATTAATATGATGGTGAATACCCAAAGAACAATTAATTTTCACACCCATTTAATGGAATTCGATATACCGGATACCTCCGACTGGCATTTCATCAGCATGACCACAGAAAAATTTGATGCTGTTCCGGGTGATACGGTTTATGTACAGTTGAATGTAACTGATTGGGGAATAGGTAAATATTATGTCGATCTTGATTATTATCGCGCTGACATCATAAATGTTAATCTTGCCGAACCGGATAAAGGAGAGCTTGTACCTTATCTTCCCCCTGTTCCGGATATAGGCACTTTTTCAAATCATCTTGATGTTACTCATGATGGTTTGATTAATTTTGATTTTCCTGATGTAAACTTTAATGACTGGCATGTTAAAGAGCAAGAGGGCTATGCACAGATATTAACAGTTAATGCAAATCAATGGGCTATTTTAAGATGGGATTTTGAACAATATAAGAATTTAAAAATTGACGGATCAGGTTTACTGGAATTAACAACGTACTCTGTCCCAAAAGGGGGTGACTATATTGACATTTACGGTGAAGATTTTGGTATTGAATTTGGCAAGATAAGAGTGGTTGAAATCCTGGGTGGTGATCCTTCGTGGGATCAGGAGAAAGTAACATACCACAATTTAATCCAGGATAATAAATTATCTGATGTTTTTAACAGCCAGATGATTATCGATGTGAAGTTGTCAGAAGAACCCGGTAGTAAGAACTTTATAACAATTTCAAAACCGGTTTTACAACGATTGCTGGATGGAAGAACCAAAGGTTTGCTTATTCGTCCTTTAGGCGCTCTGGATGCTTCTTTTTATGCTTCGGAAAACCGGATGGGTAATAATGATCCGAAGCTACATTTTAATATTATACAATAAAGTAAATTGATTATTGGAAAACTATTGTCAAAACAACCTAAAATATAGAGTTGTGATTTTGTCTTTAACACAGGTATCAATGTGATCCTTCACGCGAACGATGAAATCGCCCGCCCTTGGGTCACTTAAAGCGTTCGGGCACGTTATAACAAGACCATTATAAAGCTAAAAACTTAAAAAATAAACAAGAATAATATAATGGTTCAAAAAGAAATAGTATTAAAACAAATAATAACATTCTTAATTATTACAAGTCTCATTACTGTCGGAATTTATATCTGGATGTTTAATGGTGCCAAGGAAGGCATGGGTGCGGTTTTAATAATGATGTGGACACCCACAATTTCAGCTATACTAACGTCTTTAATTTACATAGATAAAATTGGTAACTATGGATGGAAATTGGGGAAAGCACGTTTTCTGGGTTATAGTTACATTTTACCTATTGGAGTTTCTCTCATTGCTTATGGATTGGTATGGATTAGCGGATTAGCAGATGTTTATGGAGAAGAAGTTATGAACTACCGGTGGGCTCGCATGCTTGGTTTCGAAACGCCGGTTCCAGTCATTGTAGGTTTACTTTCAAAAATGTCTCTTGGATTTCTTTTAACTTTTATTTTTGTACTGGGTGAAGAAATTGGTTGGAGTGGTTTTCTAACTCCAAAACTCTCAAAAATATCTTCAGTTCCTGTTACATCTTTGATAGTTGGTGGATATTGGGCAATCTGGCATTATCCAGCAATTATCGGAGGTTTTTACGGTTACGATACACCTTTATTGATTGCATTACCGGGATTTACTCTTGTTACTATTGGTACTTCATTCTTGAGAACTGTTTTGAGATTGAAATCTGGAAGTTTATGGGTAGGTGTGGTTCTTCATACAAGCGATAATGTGTATCTCATGGGAATATTCCATGATCTAACTATTAAAAAGGGATACGCTAGTTATTTTATATCTGAAACAGGTGTGTTTTTGGGATTTGTTTATATTTTAGTTGCAATAGTATTTTGGAAAATCCAGATAAAAAAATCAAATATTTAAGATTATAAAGCTAGTTGAGAATAAAGAATGAAAAAAAACATAACATATAGCTAGTTATATTCTTACATACGGACATTCGAAAATGGATGCGTTATGCAGATTCGAAATATTACTATTGTTATAGCTCTAATACTTTATTTCATTACTCTTAGATGTACTTCACAAGATGATTTCCCTCATATTACGGGATCCTACTTCGGACTTGAACCTCCCAGTATGAATCCTGAGATATTTGCACCGGGGATCATCACAACCGAATATCACGAGCACTGTAGTCCGATGTTTTCCCCTGATGGAAGTGAAGTCTACTGGTCTGTTTTTTACAATTTCTGGGGACCACAGGTAATTGTTTTTATGAGTAATGAGAACAATCAATGGACTAAACCACGGGTTGCTCCCTTCTCAGGTCAATATAGTGATGGGAATCCATGTCTGTCTCCAGATGGGCAAAAACTCTTCTTTGAATCCCGGCGTCCGATTCATGAAGATGATCCCTATACTGGCAATATAGACTTGTGGATCGTGGGGAGAGACGGAAATGATTGGAGTAAACCAAAGAATCTCGGTTCTAAAGTCAATACCGATAAATGGGAACGAGGTCCTTCTGTCAGTGATAACGGTAACCTGTATTTCTGTTCCATGCGTGATGGTGGTTATGGTTTAATGGACTTGTACTGTTCAAAATTCGTAGAAGGCTCATATTCAGAACCTGAAAATCTTGGAAGCCAAATCAACACTCCCGGTTATGAAAGCTGGCCATTTATCGCTTCTGATGAAAGTTATCTCATTTATGAGTCAGATTCCGATGAACTTTATATTAGCTTTAGAAATAATGACAGTTCTTGGTCGCAACCAACAAGCATTTCGGAAGAGATGAATTTCACCGGAGGCAAGGATCGGTTCCCCAGACTTTCAAATGATGGCAGGTATTTATTCTTTGTCAGCAATAGGTGGCTTGGGAATCCCTACTTTGAATCCCGACTAGATCTGGACTCAATAAAAGATAAATCGAGAAGTATCAGCAACGGTATGGGCAATGTATTTTGGGTTGATGCAGCCATAATTGAGGATATTAGAAAAGCCAAGATGCATTAGAAACCATATAACATTGTTTTCCAGCGGATGCAAGGTTAATGTTTCATATCAATCTTGTTCCGTACTTTCTATACACTTTTTTTGATCTTGCAGTTTTAATGTGTATTAGCCCTACCGCTACCGAAAACAGACGTTAACTGTTATCATTAAAACTGAAAGGAACTCATTATTTCAACTGTAACATTTATTGCTGCTCAATCGTCTTAATTAATGATTATTAACTTTAATAGGTTTTAAAATGAAAAGGAATACAATATTTACTCTGTTATTACTACTATATCTAATTTTTCTAATAATAAGTATTAATGCTCAAAACAATAATAATTATTCAGAACTGATTAAAGAATGTGAAGATTTTATTATACAAAAAATGGAATCGGATAATATAGTTGGGGTAAGTGCTGCAATAATAATTGATGGTTCAGTTATATGGAAAAATGGTTTTGGATACGCTGATAAAGAAAATAAGGTGCCCATGACTGTAAATACTGTCGTAAGCATAGCTTCAGTAACTAAAACATTTACAGCACTGGCATTAATGCAACTTCATGAAAAGGGGTTAATTGATATAAACCAACCTTTAACACACTATTTGCCTCAATTCAAACCCAAAACCAGAGGGGAGAATTTAAAACAGCTTACAATTAAATCTGTCATTACCCATTCTTCAGGAATTCAAACTGATGTATTGAACAACAGTGATTTAGCAACAGGAAAATACACTGATGTGCTGGGTTATGTAAATGAAACCTATTTATTATACCCTCCGGGTATGGTTGAAGCATATTCTGGTGCAGGTTATAACATTTTAGGGCATCTCATAAAAGAGGTGAGTAAACTAGATTACCCAGACTATATTCAAAAAAATATTTTTACTCCCCTTGAGATGAGTCATTCAGGCTTTGCTATGGATGCATTAAAAAATAGAACCAAGATATATTTGGGAGGGAAAGAAGTTAAGGAATATGAGATTAGGGATATTGCATCGGGTGGTATTTACACCAATATCAATGATCTGGCAAAATATGCCAAAGGCTTATTGACTGCCTACAATGGGATGAACTCATCCCTTATTCAAACAGAGACAATTCATGAGATGTTTACCCTTCAAAGTGAAAATGTCCTGATAGAATCTAATAAAAAGGGTTTGGGGTGGTTTATGTTTAAAAATGATTCGGCCTTTGCTGTGTCTCATGCAGGGAGTGGCGGATTTGCACATGCTGAATTATGTCTGATACCTAAAAAAAATGCCGCTGTTATGATTTTACTGAATACAGCAGAAGGTGAACCTCTGAGAAAAAACTTTTGTAGTAATTTTCGAAATGAATATCAAATTAGTACTTCTGACGTGATTCCTCCACCAGTTATAAAAGAAATCCATAAAGAACTTATGCCAATTATCTTATCAGACAATATTTTGACGAAACATGTTGGTGACTATGCTCAAGATTTTTCTTTTTTAACTATTTCGGTCAAAGACAGTAACTTGATAATGGTTAGAGATAATAAGCGTTACCTATTAAAAGCCCTCTCTGAAAATGAGTTCGTGCCATATGAAATAGTTGGAAAAGACAGCATGATTCAAAAAGATGATGAAAGATATTGTTTTTTAGATGTTGGCAGGTATCATATTCTGTTCCACAAATTTGGAAACAACGAATCTCAATTGGGTTACAAGCTGAATAAATTGAACATTTCGTTATTGAGTAAAAAACTTGGTGTATATGAGCACTTTGGTTACCAATTATTAGTTGGTGATACAAAATTTAAAGGAGCTGAATTATCATTGGCCGAGAATAGAGTATTAATGTTAAAATTAATTGCTCTAGATGGTGAGTACGCTTTTCCACTGAATGTGATTTCCGATATATATGCTATTACTGGTGGACTAGGCTCAAGACTTGGATTTACAGTAAAGTTTATAGAAAATGATAAATATGATATAGTCGATTTTGGGGGAATAACGTTTCGAAAATTAAAATAGAATAACAACAGTTAACACGGCATCATAAAGCATTGAGGTATTAATAGCATGATATATGCATTTTCTCTCAAATTACTCATTATTCTACCAAAAAGAAATATCTTGTGACTTAGATGAACTTAAGAAATCTGATGATCCAGTTGCAGTATGTTTTTTCAGTGCGGTACGAATAGTGGTGATAACGAATTACCTGCCTTACCAGATCCATACATTTCAATTTTTGATCAGGTTGGAATTTCTTCTTGCCTTCCATCTCTCCCTCCCCTAATTTTCCATTTTAGATAGAAACATAGAGTAAAAATTGAGCTCGATGTTTTCCATGTTTGGCCCATAATATCTTGATAAATAGAAAATATTCCAGATATAAGGGTGATATTAAGCAAAATTTTCCCTATCCAGCGGTAAGTCCGGCTTTAGAAGGGCCAGTCCGGCAGCCTGACGGGTGCCAGACGGGTATATATCAAACTAGTTGGGCGCTATGGATCATTCGACTACTAAAGGAGTTGATGCTTTGACAACACTGGATACAGTGATTGTGGGTGCTGGTCAAGCCGGTCTGGGGGTTAGCTATTTTCTTCAACGAGATGGTTGCAAGCACGTTATCTTTGAGCGAGGGCGAATTGGCGAATCTTGGTTAGCCCAACGTTGGGATTCATTCAGATTGAATACTCCGAACTTCATGAATGTCTTGCCCGGGCTTCCTTACGACGGCTCAGAGCCAGATGGCTTCTGGCAGCGTGATGAACTGGTCCACTATTTTCGGCGATACGTAGAACACTTCCGATTGCCGGTTCGAACTGGCATCACTGTTGTCTCGGTTGAGCAGACCGAGGACGAAGAGTGCTTTATCGTCAAGACGCGAATCAAAGGACAGATAGAAGAGTCAGAGTTGAGCCGTTCCGTCGTCATCGCTTCTGGTATTCAGCACACACCAAAATTTCCTCCGATTCGTTTCCAGATACCTGACAACATTGCTCAACTGCATACAGCCGACTACCGTAACGCGACGGCATTGGCGCCCGGTGCGATCGTAGTTGTTGGGAGTGGCCAATCAGGTTGCCAGATTGCTGAGGATTTGCTTTCTGCTGGCCGGACCGTGTATCTATGTACGAGCAAAGTTGGACGTGCTCCTCGCCGCTACAGAGGGAGAGAGCTGTTAGAGTGGTGGATAGATATGAAGCATCTCGATGTGACATTCGCCAGTTTGGAGGATATCTCTGTCA
>SMTZ1_10004161_pt1 | contig 14565 bp, 10 predicted proteins | sample DeeMarSWOR136_30_FD_25667 | JGI IMG/M metagenome (IMG submission 25667) | reverse complement strand
CATCTTGTCCAAATGTTAGTTGAAATTTTATAAGAAAAGGTTAAGCAACCTCCATTACGGTTTCATTCTGATTTTGTATTTCCTGTTTTATTTTTTCTTTCAACAAATACAGTTTTTTATAATTATGGATTTTTCTCATTCTTTGTTCACTTTCTAAGAGGCCACAGGCGATCCAACGATATCTTTGGTCCGATGTTTTCCAGTGTTTTACTTTCTTGAGATATTTTCCCAGCTGAGAATTAAGGCTTTCAATGCAGTTAGTAGTCGAAAAACTTCTTTGGAAATATTCAATTAATTCAAGCCGATGAAGGGTAAGTGTCTCTTCCAGACCTTCCTGCAGGGATCTAGAAGCACTGACATTGACCCCTCTTAAATCATTTATGATAGCCTGTAATTGAGCTTTGGCTTCCTGGTAATTATCACAACCATAAGCCTTATTCAAACGCCGTTTATAATGGTTTTGTTGTATATGGTTTAAATAACTTAACACATTCTCACGTTTGTGCCATACACAGCGCTGAATAACCGCAGAACTGTCATAGACTTGCTTAACGGCTTTATAAATACCTTTAGAACCGTCTATAACGCATAATAAACCATCATCATAGACTAAGCCACGATTAACCAGGTTGCTGAGTAACTCTTTAATACTCTTCGAATTCTCTGTGGCACTCTGAATGAAGCCTAAAGGAATTTTATCTCCCTGAAAAGTAACGCCTAATACGATAATAATCTGCTCTTTGGCCAAATATTTTCCATCAATGAATAAACCAATAAACTCATATTCACTCAGATCTCGACTCTCAAAGGCCTCCAGCTGACCACTACTTTGCTCAATAAAATCATTACTGACACTGGAATGGCTCAGTCCAAAACTATCTATCATCGTCTTGATAACCTGTTCATAATCCCGGGTGCTTAATCCAAATAACACCGCCTTAAGTAAGCGTTCATCAATCCCGGGAAGCTCTTTTAATCGATGATACATATCCAAAGATTGGTTCGTTTTACTTTCACGGTCATAGATCCGGGGAATATCCAGTCGAATCCTTTCTGAACCTAACTTGACACTGCCTGGATTATATCCCCAACGACTGTATCGACCATCATGAGGCTTGTCGTGACTATACCAGGAACCGGTGTAGCTCTTGACCTCATCTTCTAATAAATCGTTAATTAACATGCGACTTAGAACCAATTGGTGTCTCAAAACCTCTAGCTTGACTCCTATATCCTGGTCCAATAACCAACTAATTCCCTTGCGATTGTTTAATTTTCGTATTACTTTCATAGTACAGGTTCCTCCTTTTTTGGTTCATTTAGATATTCTAAAATAAATAATTTTAGATAATAAAGGGAGGAACCTTTTCTTTTAAATTTCAACTAAAAAAAAGATAATACCGTTTTTTCAAAATTAACATAACTTGAATAAATTGAAACTTCTGAAAAATTAATGGTATTTTATCTCACTTTTTATTAAAATATGCGCATAAGTTATTAATAATTATGTAGATACTATGCGCAGCAAAAAAATCAATCACTTGCATCTTTTTACCCAAACAGCTAACACCAATTATAAGAAACAAATCAAAACTAAGAGTAAACGGGGTCTTGAGATGATAGATGGGAGTCTTTAATGGCCCCCATTGAATCTTCCCTATCCCGTGCTGAGAGTGGAAGAAAGCCATTCTCCTTAAAACTCATTGTTAAATGTTTTATTCTCTAGACCATTTATGGCTTATCAGATCCCCGTTTAGAAGAAGAGATAGCCGATCGTCGCAGTTTTCAGATCTTCCTGGGTCTGAGCAGTAGAGATTCCATCCCCGATGAAACCACTATCTGCCGCTACCGGGAGCTTTTTTCTAAAAATCGATTGGATAAGAAACTGTTCACATCTTTTAATAGTCAGCTTCGTGATTCCGGTATGATATTGGAGAAAGGCAGTATTGTTGACGCCAGTATCAAAGAGGCGTATACAACTCATTGTAGTAAAAGAGACCAAGATGCTCGTTTTACCAGTCGAGGTAAAAAGCCCTATCATGGATACAAGGCTCATATCGGTATTGATCATCAGAGTAAAGTTACTCATAGTACCGAATTTACCCCTTCCAATGTTCATGATTCGGACATGTTTGATCACCTTTTAACCGGCAAAGAACAAATCGTTATAGCTGATAAAGGTTATGCTAATAAAAACAGAAAGTGTCACTTAAGGGAGGCCGGTATATTTTGTGGTATCCTTGATAAAGGGTATCGAAACAGATTACTCAATCCTAAACAGAAGAAAAAGAATTATAATTTATCACAGATTCGCTCTACCGTAGAACGTCCTTTTGCTTTTGCTAAGCAGATACTTCACTATGATCGTTGTCGCTATTATAACCTGGCCAGGAATCGCTTCCAATTTAATATGGTTGCCCTGGTATATAATCTGAGACGCTGTATGAGACTAATACCATGCCCGGTAGGGGGATAGGTATGCCCCATGGATCAAAGTGGGGTAAAAATAGATGTAAAAGACCAAAAATAATGAAAAATATGACTAAAATTTGATCCAAAATACACTGAATCTTCAGTGATTTATAAAAAATTTCTAAGTTTTATCTATTTAAATCAAATAAACGCATTTTTCAGAAGTTTTATTAACTGTATTGCTATTTTTATATATCTTTTTTACTATCTCTTCTCATTTCTTAAGTACAAATGTCGATAATATTTTTTATAAAATCATTGGATTAGCTTAACTAAATGCTCAAGAATTTATTTAAAAAATATCTTTTATCTGCTGTTTTATTCACCATATATCTATTATTATTATACTATAAAGATTTAAATAAGGCTAATCTAATCCCTTATATAAATTTTTTATGCTACTTTATAACTTTCTTACTTATAAATGAAAATTTAAATTATTCAAAATTTAATAAATACATAGATAAATTATTTTTTTACCTTTACGGATATTTATCAATAGTATGCTCTTTGCTAGTTATTACTAGCAAAACAAGAAATTTATATAATGTAGTATATTTATACAATGAATTGATTTTAAATTTATTCATGTTAACCATTCCTATTTATCTAATCTTAAATTCCATTAACAATTTGAGTTTAACCAATCAGAGAAAAATAACATATTCATTTACAATAGGTTTAATGATTCTAATTGTAAATCATTTTCAACAAATTTTCGATCCTCCTTTACTATTTCAAAGTGATGAATGGGAAAACTGGATCTTTAAAGATTATATTACTAACGTAATTTCAATTTTCTTTTTACTTATTTTTTGGATAAGATGCTATTTGAGAATCGTAGTATTAAGTGAATATTTATTAATGATTATATTTTTATTTACACTTCTTAATATGGTAGAAACATTAAATTATATTGCTTTCCAATTAAATTTAGAAACCTGGTTTAAAGTACAAATCTTGACTTTTTTCATGAATATACTCATGATTGGTCTATGGTATGGAAGACTAGTCTATCTGAATAGCGATATTGCGAATGAAAATGAACGATATCTTATGAATTTTCAATACTTGAATGGCATTGTTTCAAAACCAAGAAAGACATGGTTTTCTCAACTGTTTTCAAAATTCCCACTATATAGCACCCTCGTTATTATTGTGGGTTTAACTATAGGATTAGTTGTTCTATATCTAATTAAAAAGATTTCATTCTACTTGTTGCTAAATACGATTTTTATTCTCTTGATTATCTTACTTGCTCTGTTTTTTAGTTTTAGCAGTATAAAAAGAGACTGGCACGACCAATTTGATATGTTTCTTAAAAAAAATAAAAAATAATAATGTTAGAGTTATTTAAATTAAAGAAAAAACCTTATAAAAGAAAATTTCAACTCAATGAACTGATAGAAATCCTGCAAGATGGCGTTTGTATCTCAAATGCAAATGGTGAATTAATTTACCTCAATAAAGCTGCTTATTTTCTTTTAAATATAGAGCAAGGATCCGATATCGCGGATTTTAATTTTTTCACTACCTTTATAAAAGATTTAGATAAAGAAAAATTTTTGAGGGAGCAGTTAGAACAACAAGGTTTTGTTAGAAATTTTGAACTTCAGTTGAAAACTTATAGCAATGAATCTATAGATGTTATATTAACAATTAATTTAATTGGTGATTTTCGTCAAGAAATATTTGGTTATCTTTTCCTATTCAAAGATGTCTCTGAATTGAAAAAAATTCAACAACAGCTACTTCAAAGCCAAAAATTAGAAAGTATCGGTTTAATGGCTTCAGGCATTGCTCATGATTTTAATAATATTCTTGCAGCTATTATTCCTAATTCAGAGCTAATTAAAATCTCAACAAAACCTGGAAATCCAAACTATAAAAGAGCAGAAATTATCGAAAAATCGGCTCATAGAGCTTCTGAGATTGCTCAACGTCTTCTCACGTTCACAAGACAAGGAGAGCATCAAAATAATGAAGTGATTGATCTGAATCGTGTGATCGATGATAGCCTTGAACTAATTGAACACCGATTAACAGACAATATTAGAATAGAAAAAAACTATCAACCAAGACTAAAATATATTTTTGGAGATACGGCACAGGTGCAACAAATTATTATGAATATTGTTCTAAACTCTTTTGATGCCATGACTAATGGTGGCATGATATATTTAAACACTGAGAATTTTCATATTGATCAACATTATCAAATTGGAGCATTAGATCCAGGTGATTATATTAAACTTAGAATAAGGGATACTGGATCAGGTATCCCCTTAAATGTGTTGTCGAAAATTTTTGATCCATTTTTTACCACAAAAGATATAGGTAAAGGAACTGGCTTAGGACTGTCAGTAGTATATGGAATTGTAAAAAGTATGGGAGGCCATATAGATGTATCGAGTGAGGTCAATAAAGGAACAAAATTTGACTTATATTTTCCCATAGATTATCGAGATGATGAAATTGAATCGGGTGAGAAAATATTTCCGAAAGATAAACAAAATTTGAAACTCATTATTGTTGACGACGAAGACTATGTACTCAACATTTTGGCAGATACTTTGGAATATTTAGGATATGATGTGGTAAAATTTAACAGTGGTCAATCTACCTTGAAATATTTTAAAAAGTACTCTTCTCAGATTAATTATGCCATTATAGATTTAAAAATGCCAGAAATGGACGGACGTATAGTTGCTAGGGAATTATCTCAAATAAATCCGAATGTAAAAATAATATTCACCAGTGGATATGATGATCATCCATTTCCTGAAGAGAAAATCCCAGGAGTAATAGGATTTCTGAAAAAACCATATAGTATTAAACAAGTTTCAAGATCTTTAAAAGAAATTTTTATGAATGAACAAAAATGAGTTTCTTAAAAACCTCGTTTTTCTAAGATTCCCTTTCGTTTTTTTGGAATACTTTCCAGAGTGTTACTACATTTTAGGAAATAGTGCCCTTAGTTCCTATCAGAATTTTCTTGTTAAATTGATTTGCAATAAAATTTATATTAATAAATGCCCCAAAGGTAATATTGTTTTTTTGGTTTCATTTATTATCTGAATTGAATGATATAAAAAAATTTGAATGGTCTTGAAAATTTAAGTTCTTAGCTATTTTAAATATAATATTTAATTTTTGATAAATTATTCACATTTAGCAGATTGCAGGACATTGTTTTGCTTTCAAAATTTTCTATATCAAAAAAACTTTTTATATTGATCACTAGCACTCTAGCGATATTTGTCATCTCATTTTATTTATATTTCACTTTAACTATGGGAAAACAGTTTAAAGTGGACCTTTTAAAAAAAGGAACAATTTCGATTCAATCGGCTGCTTTTAATCTTGGTCCAGGATTATACTATAGTGATAGCATATTTATTAAAAATCATTTGATAGGTTTTGAAAATGATCCAGATCTTTTATTTATTAGTGTAAAAAATCCCGTTGGAATTGAAAAATATGGATATAAAACATCAGATTATTTGAATGTAATCAATGAATTTGCTCAGCAAACAAAGATCTATAATTACTTGGAAGATTTGCTAGTAATTAAACAAAATATTTTCTTTCAAGACCAATTCCAGGGTTATGTTATAATGGGATTTACTCTGGACTGGATAAATGAAAATATGAATAAACACCGAAGAAATGCTCTAATATTAAGTATTTGTTTCCTATTGCTTATAATTTTGATGGTGACTTACCTAACAAAAACTATCTCTAAGCCGTTATCAGAGGCAATATCAATTATAAAAGATTATACAAATAAAGACGGTTCGCTTACTCTGCGTCTACCGATAAGAGGAAAAGATGAATTTGCACATCTTGCCAAAGCTTTAAATCACCTTGCAGATAATCTCGATTCCAACATATTAGAACTCAATAGATCTAAAAGATATCTTGGAGCAATTTTCCAGTTAAGTCCTATTTCTATAATTATAGCTGATACTGTAGGTCAGATAGAAAAGGTGAATGACAGTGCGTGCTACTTTTTTGGAATGGATCATCATCAATTAGTGAACATGAATCTCGACGAATTCATTCAAGCAGAAGATTTAAATAATATGTTTAATAAAATCATTCAAGAAAAAGAAGATATTCGAGGGTACACCTGTACCTTGAAAATGCTAGATGAGACAAAGAAAGTTGTTGAACTAAATGTGGCAAGTCATCAGGAAGAAAATAATTATGTTAAAAATATTATAATTGCCATAATTGATATTACAGAGAAAATTCAAATACAAAGAGAGATACTTAATAACCAAACAAAACAACAGCGCATTAATGATGAGTTAATTCGTAAGACTCATGAACTTGAAAAATTAAGTGATTTAAATAAACAGAATGCTGCAAATCTTGCAGAGTTAATAAATATAAGTCATAAAATGATGCGCTTTATCAATTCAGATGACATTCTACTAACAATGCTTAATAGTAGCCGAAAACTATTGGGAGCTGACGAAAGTATTATATTTCTCTGGAGTACAAAAAGTGAAAAATTAACACCGTATTTTGCCAGTCCTAATTATGTATTAGACCGAATATTATCGGAAATACCTGTTGGGAAAAATTTTATTTGGAAAACATTTGACAGTAATGAATCAATTATTGTCAATTCAAAGAAATTGAGTAGTACTGATCTCAGTATAATTGGTCTTTCAATAAAAGATACTTTTTCAATTGTTTCAGTTCCTATTAGTGAGAAAGATTACCGTTTAGGTGTTATTGTACTCTTAAAGATCAAACCACCAGTCATTCGGGTGGAAGAATTACACCTGATAAGCAATTTGGCAAATCAAGCAGCAATATTATTGGATAATAGACATTTAGTTAATGCTCTTGAAGAGAAAGCACAAAGTTTAGAAAATGCTTATGGTGAACTTCAGAGATCTCAACAACAGGTTATTCAATTACAAAAAATGGAAAGCCTTGGTACGCTGGTAGGTGGTATTGCACATGATTTTAATAATATTTTGGGTATTATCCTACCAAACACCGACTTAATTAGATCTGAATTAAAGGATAATCAGTCGCTTATGAGAAGGTTAAACATTATCATTGAAGCAACCCAGAGAGCAGCAGACCTGACGAAACAACTACTTATGTTTTCACGCCATCAAGATATACAAGTAAAAACGATTTCACCAAACCAATTAGTCACACGTTTATCTGAAATGTTCGAACGTACTCTCGGTAAAGAATATGATATACTACTCGATTTAGATCCAGACATCGCAGAAATTGAGGGCGATGAAAATCGCCTCTCGCAAGTATTAATTAATTTGGCTTTAAATGCGCGAGATGCAATGCCTGGAGGTGGGGAAATTGCCATAAGAACAAGTATGAGCAAATACAAACCTAAAACAAATGACAATTTTCCAGAATCTGACTATGTATGTATTAGTATGACAGATTCTGGTTTTGGAATAAAGCAAGACGATATTGATAAAATATTTGATCCATTTTTTACGACTAAATCAGTTGGTAAAGGTACAGGTCTAGGTCTTTCGGTTGTTTATGGAATCATGCAAAGTCATAAAGGATATGTAGAAGTTGAGAGTGAGATTAATGAAGGGACAACTTTATTTTTATACTTCCCACCCTGTCGAAAAACGAATAAGAAATTTGAATATTTGTATGATGTGGGAAGTATAGATAAAAACGTAAAGATTCTTATTGTGGATGATGAGAAAATGATAAGGGAATCAGTACGAGACATTCTCGAATCTTTGGGATATTTGGTTACTGAAGCGGCAAGTGGCGATGAGGCGATAAAAGAAGTAAAACAAAAAAAGAGTCAATTTAATTTGGCAATAATAGATTTATCAATGCCAAAATTGAATGGAATTGATACAATCAAACGAATCAAGGAAATAGATGATCATATTAAAATAATTTTATCTAGTGGCCACATTGAACGTGAAAATATTATTCCTGAGGATATGCAGATAGATGGATTATTACACAAACCTTATCGCCTAGGTGAATTAACATTAAAAGTCCGCCAAATTTTAAGTTAAAGCTTCCCCGTATTATTTGTCTCCATGTCATATAATAATAATTCCTTGCCTTAAATTGCCATGCTGTCTATATTTTCGCGACATTAAAATATTTTATTGTGTTATATTAGTTGGTTAAAAATTTGATATTACAATAACTTTGGTACATAGAATGAAAAATTCAACATGGTAATTTTGTCTTGGTGAATGAAAATGAAAACTTCAAAACAAATACGGGAAGAATTTATTAGATTTTTTGAAAATAAAGATCATAGTTTTGTTCCAAGTTCGCCGGTTATTCCTTTTGAAGATCCCACGCTTCTCTTTATAAATGCTGGAATGAACCAATTTAAAGATGTTTTTCTTGGAATCGGTAATCGTCCTTATTCGAGGGCGGTTAATTCCCAGAAATGTATCAGAGTAAGCGGCAAACACAACGATTTGGAAGAGGTTGGTCATGATACCTATCATCATACATTTTTTGAGATGCTGGGTAATTGGTCTTTCGGTGATTATTATAAAAAGGAGACGATACAATGGGCTTGGGAACTATTGACAAAAGTTTGGAACCTTCCCCGTAAAGAGTTGTGGGCTACAGTTTTCAGAGAGGACGATGAAGCAGAAACTTTTTGGCAAAACGAAACTGATATCGAGAAAGATCACATCCTACGATTTGATGAAAAGGATAATTTTTGGGAAATGGCCGAAACAGGTCCTTGTGGCCCTTCTTCAGAAATACATATTGATTTAGGGTCTACTTTTTGTGATAAAAAAAATGTGAAAAACCATGTTTGTGGTGTGAATGGTGGTTGCCGGAGGTTTATCGAACTTTGGAATTTAGTCTTTATTCAGTATAACAGAGATGAAAATAGACAACTTCATACTTTGCCCCAGAAACACATTGATACTGGGATGGGTTTTGAAAGAATTGTTTCTGTTCTACAAAAGGTTCCATCAAATTATAAAACTGATTTATTCATCCCCATCATTGAAAGCATAGAAAATATATCTAAATATAGATATAATGAAAAAGATGAAACGATAAGTGCTGCATATCAGGTAATTGCGGATCATCTTCGTATGCTTACCTTTGCGATAGGAGATGGAGCGTTTCCTACAAATGAGGGGAGGGGTTATGTTTTGCGAAGAATATTGCGAAGAGCAGCTCGATATGGAAGAAAATTGGATTTACACGAACCATTCATCTATAAATTAGTCCCTGTTTTAGTTGATATTATGGGCGATACCTATACTGAAATAAAAGAACGTAAAGAGCACATTATGGAGGTGATTAAAGCAGAAGAGGTTAATTTTAATAAAACTTTAGATAGAGGGATAGATATTTTTGAAAGCATTGCCAATAGAATAAAAACACAAAAAGAAAAATCCATTCCTGGAGAAGAAATATTTAAGTTGTATGATACTTTTGGTTTTCCTCTCGATCTTACCCGTGTTATGGCGAGTGAAAAGGGACTTTTAATTGATGAAGAAGGATTTGATAGAGAAATGGAAATTCAGCGAGAAAGAGCAAGAAATTCTGGCAAATTTGCGACTCAATTCAATCATATGGATAATTGGAGAGTCTTAAAGCATTGTCCAACAAATTCTCGTTTTGTAGGCTATGAAAAATTAGAATCGGAAACCCACATATGTAAGTTTGCCCGTTCCAATGGTAATGTTCAAATTGTTTTAACTGAAACACCATTTTATCCTGAGAGTGGAGGACAGGTATCAGATAAAGGTATAATTTTAATGGACAATTTTGAGTTGAAAGTCATTGATGTTCAAAGAGAATCAGGGGAAATCATTCATATTTGTAAAGGTCCAAAAGATTTGGAAATTGTACATTCCAATGTTATTGCTAAGGTGGATAGGAATTTACGACTTCCTACAATGTATAACCACACTGCCACCCATCTCCTCCATTCGGCTTTGCGAAAAGTATTAGGTTCACATGTTCAGCAAGCAGGTTCCCTAGTTGAACCTGAAAGATTAAGATTTGATTTTACCCATTTTAAGAAAATTGAGCAGGAAGAACTTCTAGAAATTGAAAGATTGGTTAATGAACAAATTCGGGCAAACAAATCCTTAAAATTTCTTTATACGAACTATAATCAGGCTCGAAAAATGGGAGCAATAGCTTTATTCGGAGAAAAATATGGCGAAGAAGTTCGGGTAGTTAGTATAGAAAATTTCAGTGAGGAATTATGTGGTGGAACGCATGTGGAATCTACTGGACAAATTGGTGCGTTTTTTATTACTCACGAGTCTAGTATTTCCAGTGGTATTCGTCGGATTGAAGCAGTAACAGGTCCAAATGCTATAATATTTTTACAGAATTCAAGAAAAATATTGTCTAAGGTAAGTCAGGAATTAAATGTACCACTCGATGAAATTTCAGAGAAAGTTAGAAATTTAAATGATCAAGTAAGAGAATATGAAAAAAAATGGAACAAGGTCCAAACTTCCCAAATTTTAAATCAAATTGATACAATTGTGCAAAATTCAAGGAGAATAGGTAAGCATATTTTTGCCGTGCAAAGGTATGAACATGTAGATCTTGATCTGCTTAAACAGGTTGCTGATCAATTTAGGAATAAAGTAGATAGCGGAATTATTTTGTTAATTTCAATTCTGGACGATAAAATAAATTTTGTTTGTGCGATAACCGAAAATCTTATTAAAGAAGGAGTAAATGCTGCTGAACTTGTAAGAGAAGTTGCTAAAATAACAGGTGGGGGAGGAGGTGGCCGTCCACACCTTGCTACGGCTGGCGGTAAAGATCAAGCAAAGTTGGAAAAGGCTATTCAAGCATTGGAAAAGAAAATAAAAATATTGGGTGAAATAAAATAATTGAATGATACTCTGAAATAAATAGGATATTCAAATCTTTATCCCCCCTGCTAATAAACTCCCTAAGAAAAATATTATCAGAATAACTTAAATTGGAGGCAATTTAATGAATGAAGGTCGTATGACCTGGAAGTTTCCAAATGTTTTTTGGATAGCAAATATTATAGAACTATTCGAACGCGCTGCTTATTATGGAATGTTTATAACTCTTGTAGTGTTTTTAACTGATATTGTAGGATTCACTGATGTTGAGGCTGGATGGATTGGTGGTGTTTTCGCGGCTCTCCTATATCTAGGTCCAATTTTTTGTGGTGCAATCTCGGATAAAATAGGATTCCGGAATGCTCTTCTTCTCGCGTTTTTACTTATGACTATTGGTTATGCATTCCTGGGCGCAGTACCTGAAAAGCTTTTCTCAATTGTTTCTCTCATTTTTATTGTTGCTGGCGGTTCATTTGTTAAACCGGTTATATCAGGTACAGTCGCGAAAACAACTGATGATATAAATCGAGCTCGGGGATACTCCATCTTTTATCAAATGGTTAATATCGGGGCTTTTGGTGGTAAAACAATTGCCAAACCTCTAAGAACTGAGTTGGGATTAGAATATATCAATTTTTATGCAGCAATTGTGGCAATTGCTGCCTTTCTAATTGTTTTCTTCTTTTACAAGCAGGAAGATACTATAGGTAAAGGAAAAAGCTTGGCAGAGATTATAGCAGGATTTCAAAAGGTACTTACCAATTTTCGTTTTATGATTTTAATCTTGATTGTTGCTGGATTTTGGTTCATCCAAGGTCAACTTTATGCCACAATGCCTAAATATACTTTGCGATTAGTAGGTTCACATGCTGCACCAGAATGGTATGCTAATGTAAATCCTTTGGTTGTTGTGCTTTTCGTCATTCCAATTACTCATCTAGTGAGAAAATATAAACCAATAAATGCTATTGGTATTTCTTTAGCCCTAATTCCTCTATCTGCTTTGGTAATATCACTAAGCCCAGTTTTAGAAAAATTCACTGGTCAATCAATAGAGTTTTTTGGTGTTTTTAGTCTACATCCTATAACGATTATGATGGTTGTTGGAATTGCCTTACAGGGTTTTGCAGAATGTTTTCTCTCTCCACGGTACTATGAATTTGCATCAAAGCAGGCACCTAAAGGCCAGGAGGGTCTATATTTAGGATACGCTCATATTCATACCTTTTTTGCATGGTTTTTCGGTTTTGGAATGAGTGGATATTTGTTGGATAAATATTGTCCTGATCCAAGGAAAATTCTTACATCAGGACAGTTATTACAGGCAAAAATGGAGGGATTGGATCCTCAGTCACTTTTGACTAATGAACAATTCATACGATATTATGATCATGCTCATTATATATGGTATTATTTTGCCGCCATCGGTATTATAGCTTTTCTATTTTCTCAAATATATCGAATAATCACCGAGAAAATTGACGCAAAGGAGAAATGAAAGTGTTAATGATTATTTATCAGTTAAGGGGAAGAAAACCTAGTTGTTATCAGTTAATAATGTCAATTTATATATATAATAATATCAAATTGTTGGAATTAATTAATATTATATTTTTTTAATTTTGACATAAAGGTACTTCTATGAATTCCTAATTTTTCTGCGGTTCTTAATTTATTAAAATTATTCTCTTTCAGCGCTTTTAAGATTATTTGTTTTTCATATGAATCTACGATATCTATTAGGGAGCCATCAGTATTCATTTCACTTTCAATATCAGTTTGTTGCTGGATGACATATAATGGGAAATCCTTAACAGTTAAACGACCTGATTTATTCAATACCACAGCCCTTTCTAAGAGATTTTCTAATTCTCTAATATTTCCTTGCCATGAATAGTTTTGAAGACACTTCATTACATTGTCTTCTATGCTCTCAATTTTTTTATCAAATTGTTTATTATATTTTTCTAGAAAATGTGTTATCAATAATGGAATATCATCCCTCCGCTCTCTCAAAGTTGGTACTTCTAAAGGTATTACATTGAGGCGATAGTACAAATCTTGACGAAATTCACCATTCATCATCATGCTCTTTAGATCGCGATTTGTTGCTGCAATAATTCTCACATCCACCTTTATTGTTTCCGTTCCACCAACCCTTTCAAATTCTCCTTCCTGCAATACTCTTAAAAGCTTTAACTGCATATTGGGGGAGATATCACCTATTTCGTCTAAAAATATGGTGCCGCCGTTAGCAATTTCAAAGCGTCCCAATTTATCACGAATTGCACCAGTAAATGAACCTTTTACATGACCGAATAATTCACTCTCAAGAAGATTTTCTGCTAATACCCCACAATTAACTTTTACAAATGGTTTTTTTATTCGTTCACTGTTAAAATGAATTGCATTGGCAATTAATTCTTTTCCTGTTCCACTTTCCCCTGTGATTAATACCGTAGAATTTGTTTTTGCGATATCTTTTATGAGATCGAATAACTCTAACATTTTTCGATTTTTGCCAATTATGTTATTGAAATTGTACTTCTGCGATAGTTTTTCCCTAAGGTACTGATTTTCTTTCATTAAGGATTTAAGTTGGGAGATGGTTTCGACTTTAGCAAGGATCTCGTCTAACCGAAGTGGTTTAAGGATATAGTCTTTTGCCCCCTTTTTCATAGTTTCAACCGCGGTCTCTATTGTTCCATGGGCTGTGATCATTATAACAGAAATGTCCGGATATTTCTTTGTTACAATATCAAGAAGCTTTATTCCATCCATTTCAGGCATGACCATATCTGATATCAATATATCTGGTTCTTGTTCGTGAATAAAACTAAGTGCCTCTAAGCCATTCCGAGCTGTAACTGTTTCATATCCGTTTTTTATAAAAAGCTCTTCCATGAGGTCCAAAGCATCCATTTCATCATCAACTATCATAATTCTTGTTTTCAAAATAATAATTCTCCATTTTATATATGAGCTTTTTTATTCAAGAAACATTCACCGAGTGAGAAGATTTCTCGCTTATTAATGGAAATTGAATACGAATAATCGTTTGATCACCATTTTTATTAAAAGATTCGATTTTAGCACCATAATTATTAAATATGATAAACATTATTGTCATACCTAGAATTATCAGGCTGTTTAGTTCTATATCTATTGATTGATTTGAGTTGAATAATTGCTCAATATTAACTTTGACATGAGGAAGAACAAACTGCAATTCTTGCCA
>SMTZ1_10010892_pt1 | contig 14567 bp, 12 predicted proteins | sample DeeMarSWOR136_30_FD_25667 | JGI IMG/M metagenome (IMG submission 25667) | reverse complement strand
GGGTTCCCTGGATCGATCCGTTCAGGACTGTACGCGACCCCAAAATCTTCTCCTGCTTTCAATCCAGACCTCTCCAGTATGGGGATGGCCACTTCTTCTGTTGTCCCCGGGTAGGTGGTGCTCTCCAGAACGACGATCTGATCCTTCTGTAAGTGGGACTGGACAGTTTCACACGCAGCTTCTATAAAATGGAGGTTGGGACATTTCTTCTCATCAATAGGTGTGGGGACGCAGATGATAACAAATTCTGACTGTTCAATACACGAAGGATCATCTGTGGGAAAGAAGGTTTTGTTCAAAACGTGCTGTAGTTCTTCGTCAGATACATCTTCCACGTATGAGTGTCCCTGGTTCAAAAGGGAGGTCTTCTCTGTGCTCACATCAAACCCATACACTGAATGATGGTTGGCAAAGGTGATACTCAAAGGAAGACCTACATAACCGAGTCCTACGACGCACACATTCATAGGAAAAATAGGCACTTACCCTTTTTTAACGTTGTCATTGAACGGTTATCCCTTTGTGTGAAGACCATGTGTAATGGCAAAAAATGGAGGAAAAATTATGTATTACGCTTTTAAATCTTTTCTTATCAAAAATAGATACAATAAATAAAAAAAGAATACTTTTGATGGATAAATGAATTATTATCTGGTGTTAATTAAAATAGAACTGTTGAATCTGGATGTTTTCTTTGAGAAAATGTATGTAAAGTCATTGCAAAAGTTTTATCCGTTAGTACTGTGAACGAAGTCAAAAAAGGATCCGATTCATTGCAATTTGCCACCCTAAGACCCAACCTGGTGGACTGTACCTAAAGAGAGTATGTTACACGTGTAACAGTCCTGATACCGGGCACCGGGCCGAACCCTTAAATAGGAGCACTACTACAGACACAGGTGATACTATGCAGGAGATAAAGAAAATAGGTGTCTTCTCCATGGCTAAGATCGAAGCAGCGTTAGGTGCGGTGATTGGGTTCATTGTTGGAATCATCTGGGCCATCATCGCAGTCTTTGTGAGGGGATTTGCTGAGGTTGCAGGAGCTCCAATGCGTACTGCTGGACCGATTTTTGGAGTCGCAGCTATAGTCATAATGCCTTTGTTGTACGCTGTTATCGGGTTCATTGGTGGTGCACTCATTGCATTCCTCTACAATGTTATTGCAGGGTGGATAGGTGGAATCGAAATAGAACTTGAGGAAGTGAAATAGGAATCTTCTTCTTTTATTTTTTGCTGGGATGTATTTCTTGTCTTTCGAATATTATATTCACTGCAATTGAAGAGATCTAAAAGGAAAGAAAAAAAAGAAAAGGAAACCTAATCCCAATGGGGATCTTCCCGTTTGAGGACATATATTGCACATGTGTTTGTCAAAATGATATTGCTCTCATTCTAGCCTTTTATATGGATATTCGTCCCTTATTCTGCGTACTTAGCATGATCTACTTTTTCTTTCTTCCAGGATGTCTTTTGCACAAACTCATACTCAATGAACCGAAGGGAACAATTCTCTAAAAGCTCTTCTTGCCGATCTTCTCCCTAGTACAAAAGCACTGTACACTACTATGGTAGCTGTTACAGCGGCTAGTATAACGACAAGATATATCCTGCCATCGTCATCGTCATCATCTGAACTACTGTTGATAATGTCCTTGATTGCGAACAAATGACGAATATGCATCAAATCTTCCCAAATAGATACTACATTATCCCATATTGAGTTTATTATAGACCATGCATCTCTCGTTTCAGCAGCAATTATCATAGATTCCACAGTAATAACTATGCCAAACACTGTAATGAGACCACAGAATATCCAGAAATTGTATGCAAGGAGCTCTTTGAGAGCTTCCGCAGAAATGTGAGTCAGGCGCGCTGCAAAGTAACCTATTACAATTGCGAGAACGTACGCTGTTCCTACGAATGCTGATACTAGTCCCACAACACTTGATATATGTACCAGTTCTTCAACAGCTTCCAAGCTCAGCCCATACCGTTCCATTCTTAACGCTTTTATGAATTCGTAGTTAAACCCAGATGCATAAGCATTCCACACTGCTATCATGAAGGTGATCACAAGTGAGATTATGATAGACATTTTCTTACCTCTACTTTATTACATTGCATCACACAAAAACCTTTCTATCGAATTCTGTACCCCTCCTGCTGCTCAATCGGATAAGAAAAGAGAAAGATTAGGAAGGCTGTCCCAGAAAGCGTTTCGACATTCAATAAATGTCTTTTCTTCTCTTTTGAACATGGTATACCTCTATTGATAGATAAAAAAATACCTATTTTTTAAGAAAATCTGAATTACGGGACAACCTCTTAGGGTTCTTATTGTATCGACTCGTAATTCTTAAGGGTGCTCAATCCAACCATATTTACACTGTCTCCAAATAACTTATTCCGCTATCTGATTTCAGCCTAAAAAGAGAAGAGCAGTTTTTCGGTATTACTCACAGAACGAAAAATATATATACTATATATATAGAGAAAAGATTGGCCATATATAAAAGATTTGCCTCTTCTTGGATTATGTCGTATACCAATTGTGCAGGGAAGGGGTAACATAACTATAGATATCTATTTTCTTGACGGCCACAATATGATTGCCGAACAGCTGTATCATACTGTGGGTCATGAACTAGAACATGCACATCACGCTGCCTCAGGGGATTATTACGAGTGGGTAGAACAATGGGGAGAGGCTGCAGCGGGCTACTATTCAGAGTACTTGGCCTACAAGTGGAATGTCGATCACCTGCACATTGCCAGTTACCCTGGAGCACGAAGGCATTACGAAGGTGGAGTGAATTACTATGCCCAAAAGTATTTAGAGGCTAGGGGCGCATTTTAGTATGGGGTGTAAGAAGAATGAAATGGAGTTTGACCATGCTCTTGATCTGTCTGCTGTGCAGCAGCATTGCGAAAGGTGTAGATGATTGGCCAATGTTCCAGCACGATCCGCAACATTCAGGATATTCCTCCTCGCTCATGCCTGAATTTCTCAAAGAGATATGGACAAAAGATGGTTTTGGAACTGGATTACGTTTTGTGATCTCAGAAGAGAAACTCTTTGTGTCAGAGCACCTGACTCTGTCCGCACTAGATATCAATACGGGATCTGTGCTGTGGAACCAATTGTCGATGAGCTCTTTGAGCGTTCCAGCAGTAGAGAACAACAGAGTGTACGTGAATGGACTTGGTTGGATACTCTGTCTTGATGCCGACACAGGAGAAGTGATCTGGCACCATGCTGTAGAATTCCTTGATTTCCTTTCCTACCCAATTGTCGTGGATGGACATGTGATCGTGGGAGGCGGTCGCCCAACGTCAGACACAGTGGGGACTCCAGAAAACATCGAAGCTTTAGAGCGCGCAGAGACACTTGCGCGGAGAGTAGTGTGTTTGGATGCGGAAACAGGTGAAGTTGTCTGGAAGTTCTTCGCGCAGGATTCCACTTATTTTTCTCCGGCCCACTTCGATGGCAGGGTCTACACAAATGATGGATACAGACACGTATACTGCTTGGATGCACAGACGGGTGAAGTAATCTGGAGGAAAAAGATAGAGTGGACCAGCTCTTCGGATTTGTCGCTCGATGGAAAAAGAATTTTCGTCGGAACCTACAACGGGATTGTATGCCTTGATCTTGAAACAGGAGAAACACTATGGAAATTTGGCGGTGAACGCTGGATTTTCTCCACTCTTGCTGTAGCTTACAACAAAATATTTGCTGGAACTATTAAAGGAGGACTCTACTGTCTGGATGCTGAGAACGGAGAAGTGATCTGGAAAAAAGAGACTGAAAGTGGGATCTCTTCATCAATTGTTGTGGCTGATGGGAAGGCAGCATTTGGAACCAAAAATGGAATGCTCTACATAATAGAAGCTCAATCAGGAGAAGTTTGTGAATCCCTTGATCTTGGTGACGATAAGATAGAAGCTCTTGCTCTTTCAGATGGAAAGTTGTTTGTTGGATTAGGAGATGGGAGAATCTCATGTTTTGAAGGAGATGTCAATGAATCTTCATCACCAGGGTCTTCATCGCCAGGATCATCTGATCTTCGGATCCTTTTTTCGATAATAGCCCTTAGTGGGGTTTTGATTGGAGTCATTCTCGCACGTCATCTTCACCATTGAGAATAGACTCACCAAAAAAATGGAACCCTTTGTATTAGGGCTAGAAGAAGGCAAATCTACATAGAAAGCTGGTTGACAAATCTACTGCATCTGAATGAGATCCTCGTTGCGTAAATATAATCCTAGCCGAGTGATTCTGTAACTATTGCCAGATTTTCCAATCAATTCCATATCCATTAAAACGGTATATGCTCCTTGAGTGCTTTGCACATTTGCACCTTGACGTCTCGAGCAGTACAGCTATCGAGTACAATGAGATTTACCTTTCAATTCAAAAATGATAACCTAATAATCCATGTTACACGTGTAACATGTGTCACATGAGCTGCTATTTGACCTCTTAAAGCGGAGTTGTCTAATAATTCAAAATTTCTAAGAATTTTAGTTATTTTCTATCCTAAATTATGACACAATCATGCTGTCATGAGATAAAAAGTCAATTATTAGCAACAACAATTGATTATTAGACAGCCTCCCTTAAAGCGAAACCTTTATATTGTCACCCACACTAGTATCTTCAATGATGGAAAAAAGTGATTGCTTTTTACACTAAGAAGACCTATTTTTGTAGTGGTAACTTTGAGGTGATACCATGAATCTTTCAACAGAGTCTAAATGGCAGAAGCGGTGGGAAGATGCGCATATCTTTGAGGCAGAACTGTCTGATAAACAGAGTTTTTTTGTTAATGTACCGTACCCGTATATGAACGGCCACTTCAACATTGGAAGGACTTTCACCTTCTTGAGAGCAGATGTTATCGCGCGGTTCAAGCGAATGGAAGGGTTTAATGTGCTGTTTCCCTTTGCTTTTCACTGTACAGGAACTCCTCTGGTGGCTGCAGCTCAGCGAGTCAAGGAAGGAGAAGAACAACAGATAGAAATCCTCAAGGGTATGGGTATTCCCGAAGAGACTATCCCTGAATTTACAGACCCTGTATTCTGGACCGAGTACTTCCCGAAAGAAGGAAAAAAAGATCTAAAACGCGTCGGCATGGGCGTGGACTGGAGGAGGACCTTTAAGACCACGTCACTGAATCCGCACTACGACCATTTTGTGCAGTGGCAGTTTAGGAGGCTGCAAAAAAAGGGATTAATAGACTTGGGAGAACACCCGGTGATCTGGTGCACTAAATGCAACTCCCCAGTGGGGGATCATGCTCGATTAGAAGGAGAGGGAGAAACCCCGCAGGAGTTCACGCTGCTCAAATTCAAATTTGAAGAGGGGTACATTGTAGCAGCTTCTTTGAGACCAGAGACCGTATATGGTCAGACCAATATGTGGGTGGACCCCGATTTAGAGTACGTGAAGGCTCAAGTAAATGGCGAGATGTGGATTATGTCCAAACAATGTGCAGAGAAACTATCCCACCAGAATAAAACAGTTGAAATTGTAGAAACGGTAAAGGGAGAAGAATTACTGGGAAAGTACTGTGTAGCCCCCGGTATAGAGAGAGAAATAATTATATTACCTTCCGGGTTTTGTGACCCTGACAAAGGAACGGGATTGGTGACATCTGTTCCTTCAGATGCTCCTGATGACTGGATGGGTCTCTATGACTTACAGAGAGATGCTGAATTGTGTGCAAAGTACGGGTTACATGTAGAAGAAGTGAAAGAGGTCCAACCTATAGCGATTATTAAATCCAAGGGATGGGGTGACTTTCCTGCTGTAGAAATCTGTGAGAAAATGCACATTGAAAGCCAGTACGACAGAGAGAAGCTGGACAAGGCAAAAAAGGAGATCTACAGATCCGGCTTCTATACAGGAGAAATGAATGAAACCTGCGGGAAGTACGCTGGATTAAAGGTGGAACAGGCCAAGGATCTGATAAAAGAGGAATTGCTCAACCAGGGGAAAGCGGATGTCATGTACGAGCCTACAGGAAAGGTCGTGTGCAGGTGTTTGACTCCCAGTATTGTAAAAATTGTGAAGAATCAGTGGTTCATCAAATACGGAGATTTGCAATGGAAAGAAAAGGCGCACAACGCTGTAGAGAAGATAGTATTCTACCCGGACGTGGTAAAAAAGCAGTTTCACTACGTGGTGGATTGGCTGAATGACTGGGCATGTACCAGAGAATTCGGATTGGGTACGAGGCTGCCCTGGGATACAAAATGGGTGATCGAATCACTGAGTGACTCCACCATATATATGGCATTTTACACCTTCTATTACCTTATAAAGGAGGTTGACCCGGAAAAGATAACTGATGAAGTCTTTGATTACATTTTGCTGGGGAAAGGTGATGTGAAGGAGCTGGCAAAAAAGGGGATTTCAGAAGAGGTGCTGAAAAGAGCGAGAGCAGAGTTCGAGTACTGGTATCCCTTTACCATCAGAACCAGTGGCAAAGATCTGGTACAGAACCATTTGACCTTCTGTATTTTCAACCATACGGCATTGTTTGATGAAAAAAGGTGGCCTCAAGGCTTTGCAGTGAATGGATGGGTTATGCTGGACATGCAGCGGATGAGTACATCACGGGGCATATCTGTGTATTTGCGGGAAGTCCTGGACACGTATGGGGCGGATGTGGTTCGGATGACGTTGATGTACGGCGGAGAAGGCGTGGATGATTCTAACTGGGATACGCAATTTGCAGAGGGTATTGGGGCAAAACTGGAGGCATGGTACACGTTTGCTGTGGAGAATTACAAAAAGGGAAGAACAGAGAAGAAATACATTGACCGCTGGTTTGAATCAGTCGTACATGCTGCACTGGTGGATGTGACAGATGCGTATCGACACATGAATTTCAGAACTGCTATCCAGAGGGGGTTTTTCGATCTGCAGCGGTATCTGAGATGGTATCTGCGAAGATGTAGTGAACCACATAAGGAGGTCATTACTGAGTTTATTGAGATTCAGACCAAGGTGTTGGCCCCTATTGTTCCCCATATTTGTGAGGAGATCTGGGAAGAATTAGGGTACGAGGAGTTTATTTCTACGGCTGCATGGTGTCACCCAGCAAAGGAGAAGATTGATGAGACAGTATTACAGGTGGAACAGTTCGTAGAAAAGGTGATTGATGACCTCCAGGAGATCATAAGAGTGGCCAAACTGGAGAAGGCTGACAAAGCGTACATTTACACGGCAGAAGAGTGGAAGTGGGAAGTCACAGAATTAGTAAGAGGTGAAAGGGACATAGGTATAGCAATGAAAAAGGCTATGCAGTCAGAAACGGTGAAAAAACATGGGAAAGAAGCTTCAAAGTTCATTCCCAAAGTGGTCAAGGAAAGGATTTTCCCGGTGAAAATTGACGAAAAGGAGGTACTGGAGGAAGCTAGGGATTTCATTTCCAAGGAAGTTGGACTCTCTATTGAAATTAATGCAGACTACGATCCTCAAAACAAAAAAAGAGCTGCAGTACCTGGAAAACCAGGTATCTACATTGAATGATTTTTTTCTATTTTTTATTCATTCAGAAATCTAGCATTGTTGAATTGCTACATTTTTAAATCCAGTTAGGATAGTTATACAATCTTCAAAAATGTGCGAATTATTTCAAGAAAATTCAGAATAACCTTTTTAATCAAAAGAATGCAAAGACTACTTAAAGGCTTTTCCACACTGTAAAAAACGTAATAGACTACTCATATATCTGAAGAATTGTACGTTCAGTGCGTTATCGAATGTCTTTTGACACTAAAAGCAAGAGAATATTTTAAAAAATGTTACACGTGTAACAAGTGAGACAAATACCAATTGTGCGAATCCCATATAAAAAAACGAAAAAAAGAAAAAGAGTTACTTAAGGACAATCTCTGTACGTCGGACACTTAACGGGTGAGGTAGGGCATGCAGCCCCGCATGTATTCCAGCATGTAGGTTCTTCGCATGTACTCCAGCATGTGGGCTCACAGGTATCTGGGCATGTATCCACACAGGTATTTGGGCATGTAGCTGGGCACGTGGCCGGGCATGTACTCCAGCATGTACTCTCGCATGAAGAGCACGTTTCCCAGTTTGTAGGCGATTCGAGAGGTTCTGCACCACAACATCCGACAGCATCACAACTCAGGTTATACCCCTTTTCAGCAGTGTAGGTGAACCCATTCTTTTCATAAGGCAAAAAGTTCATCCTGCTGCTTTGCTGCTGCATTCTGAAGATGTACAGTGGTGTATTCAATGTCCAAGAGCTGGCTGTTACAGCAGTTAGTGCAAGAAATGCCACAGCAACACTGATCACTGCGAGTGATACCTTCTTTCTATCCATTTTACCACCTCCTTTCATTTTTTAAGATTTGTACAGGAATAGTTATAAACTTTTGGTTTTGTCTTGGTCATGATAAGAAATGGAAGATTTACTATGGTTCAAAAGAAAGAATGTTACACGTGTAACAAAGTTGAGAGAACACAAGGTTATCATATAACATAATAAGATCCAAATTTGAGATATACACAAAAATGTGCAGAACGTTATATGCGGAAGTATTAGGTGAGCAAATACTTAAAACTTTCTCAAAAAAAAATCGATGCATGAGAAAGGCCCACTTAACTGAAAGTGAAAAGGAACTCTTAAATGTACTAGGAAAATCTCCAGGAATTCCCCTGAAAGGACTCGTTGACTGCACACAATACAAGCGGTTGAGCAGTGTCATAAAGAAAATTGGACAGTTCAAAAAGCAAAACCTGCTGCACGGGCCCTTTTATGATGTCGATTTTGGCAAATTATGTAAAAATTCTTTCTCTGTATTAATCTTTGTTATAGAATTATCTTCCCATAAAGAGGTGTTAATTGCGATATTCCTTTCTTCAGATAATGCAGAAACAGTATCTCTTATACAACTGCTCAAAGACAATAACATCATTACAGACTACATTGTCCGTGCTTACTCTCACAGAAGAGAAGTAGAAAACCCCAATTTCTTCGGAGATCCCAATCCCTCGTTAGATAACCTGTTGGATCCCTGTGATGCACCTGATTTATCCTTTGGGTGCCACGACACGGACTGGAATGCGTGTGACATCAGTATCCTCCCTTATCTGCAGATGGGATACAAAGATGCAAAACTCATTGAAATACTCAAAGAAGAAAGAAAGTTAAATAGAATCTGGAAATACGATCAAATAAAATACTCACATAGAAAAATGTTAAAAAGCGGATTAATAAAAAAGAGATATGTGCTATTTCCATTTTCATACGATCAATGCGCTGTTTTTGAGTTATATTTGAAAACTGAAGACAGAGCCGTGACGCGGAGAATACAGTGCAACTTTGTCAGAGGATCACGAGTATTTAAAGAGTATTCGTTCTGTGGGGACTGGGGGCGTGTGGGCTTTATATCCCATCCTCACTTTCTGACAGGGTTAATGCACAAGCTGGATCAAGTAGATGAAATTACAAAGAAAGAGCTGTATCAACTTCGTTCCATTCCTGACAAAGAGCACTCTTTTGATCAACCCCTTGTACTCAAATACTTCGACTTTGATGAACAAACCCTGAAGTACCCGTATCACGTGTACAGAGAACGAATTAAAGAAAAACTGGAAGTGGGCTAACTGGAATTCTTTTTGAGTTACCCATCAGCAAATTCATAACCTTACCCAAAAAAATTGCAAATATCGCAAAAATTTTCTCTCATTCTTAATTAATACCATTTATCATCACTGAAGATACTATTGCAATCGAAAGATTTATATAGTAGTATTAATCAATAATGATTATGAAGAATGTCGACTACGTTGTTAAGCTGCTGAAGGAAGAAGCGAGAGATTCATTTTCCCGGAGGGCAGATAAGGAGTTCTGCGATCTCCTGGATTATGCATACGAGTTCAGAAAGGAATTCATGGAAAAGAGGATGCAGGCCTTCTCATAATACAACTAGAGAAGGATGATCTTCTTTTTTCTTTTCGATTCTCTTAAAGCTTTCTTAGCTAGAGGAAAGTCTTTTAGAGATTTCACCGGAATATCTGGAGGAACATTAACGATACCCACGCTTAAGGTGGTCTCGCTGATGGTTTGAATTTCTTTTCTGATACACTCCAAATCAGTCATGACCTCTTCTAAATCAGGATCAGAACAGTAGATTTGAGCTTCTTCTGTACCTCTTTCAAAATCCAGCCCGTATAAAATGGTAGCATGATACTTTTCTGCAAAGGCAGAAACAGCATGGCTCAAGTACCTCGTAACAGGATTAGGAGAGTATTCTGTCCATCCTTTCCTTTTGGTAACCTCACCGAATTCATCCAGATCTAACATAATGACTACAGCCATCCACTCTCCTCCACGAAAGGAATCTCTTCTAAAGGTGTCCATTTCAACCCTCGTTCCACTACTTCAGGAAAGCCCATCTCATCAGGTGAATGTGCATCTGAACCCAGAGGAAGCGGAATTCCTAATGCGACTGCTTTCTCGTACAACCATTGAGGGAAGTATATCAACCCTTTTTCTGATATTTCTAAACAAATCCCCAAATTTTTGTACTGCTCTAAGCGAGCATACGAACAGCGAGCCCCATACGCACAGGGATGGGCAATAGCATCAATATTCTTCTGGTTGGCCATCTTAAAAGCTTCTTCTAAATTGTACCCTGCTCGTACGTGCCCCAGAGAATAATCAAAATACTTGGGAATTCTCGTGTTGGAGGGTAAATAAATTTCAGCCCCATACCATACGGGAATATCTGCATTCTTTTTGTAGTATTCCACTTTCTCCTTTATTTTTTGGACATTTTTTAACCTGTAAGGGTAGTGATCCACAAAGCCGAGCGCTTTTAATCCTAACATTTCTGCCTGCAGTATATAGGTGTCAACATTCGGTGAGTAGTCTCGTATTCTTTTGTCATGACCAATGATGTGCACGTGGAGATCATACATACAGCTCCCTTTTAGTAACCCTTTAAATTGGTTTCGAACCTTGGTTATACATGAGGGTTTCTCTCAATGTTGTTACACGTGTAACATTATATTTCTTTATTTTATTAATTTCCATGATCTTGATATAGAAGGAAATTAATTTTGATAACATAGAGTTTCACAGCTTATATTCATTTTTGTATAGTGGTGTTGGTTCTATCCAGTGTTAATTGCCTCATTTTAGTTTTAGTGTCTGCAGCATTGACACTATTTAGAGCTAGAGTTAATGATTCTCTATAAATTTAAGCGAAACATTTATATAGTATTGATCAACAATATATGTAAGGTACCCCTGAAGTAGGAGAAGGTGATCAAAATTCTGATCAATGAGAAGACCCAGAAGGTGTTCTGGTTCCTCTGGAAGAACAGGAAAGAGCCCTATACAATCAGGGAAATATCCAAGTTAGCGGGCGTTTCCTACGGGTCCACCTGGTCAATTTTGAAGGAATTTGAAGAATTAGGATTAGTCTACGGCATTGAAAAGAGGAAAGCCCATTTGCATGTATTGAATTTTGAACATCCATTATGTTTTCACGTGTGGTCGTTATTGAATGCTATAAAACGGGAAAATCTTGACGTTGATAGTACATTAAAAGAAAAGATTGAAGGGTTAAAAGACGGGTTTGCAGTACGTTTCTCCAGCAATGGGGTGTTCAAGACTATATGCTGTTCAAAAGAGAGGTTAAAGGGGTTAGAATCAGTAGATCCTGAAACCTTGAAAGGTATTCTCCAAAAAAAGAAGGGGTTATTTACATTGTTATGGAATGATGGTATTGTTTTGACAGGAGAGAAGCGATTCTATACCTTCATGTGGGAATTGACAGAAAAAAAGGTCATAGGGGTGGGCACGTGAGAAAAAGGGCGTTGTACGGAGTTTTCTTTATTTTATTGATTCCCTTAATAAGTTCTCAGGCCGCTTTGCCTCCTAAGGAGTTTTTTGTAAAAGAATATGAACCGCAAGTCTTGATCGTGGTGGGTGATACTGCTTCTTCAGAAGATGTGATTTCTGCCACCTTGTTAGCCACCAGAATAGCTGACATGACTGCACAAAAAAAGATAGAAGTGACAGAAACCGTCTACTCGGAGACAGAGCATACTGTTTTGAATAAGAACCCCTTTGTGTGGTCGAATTACTATTTATTATTTGATTTAGATGATGAGTTGTTCTGGTTTGACTATGAACTAACAAAATTAAAAGATACTCCACCAGGAGGGTTCATTCCCACGGTGGGGCGAACGTGGGCTTCCAAGACCACATCAGTTAATTTACTAGGAGACTACTACAGCATGTTAGAGATTCGGAAGTACAACGATTACACATGGTGGTACCTCTTTTATGGGATTCCTCGAAATTATGAGCATCAATACTTTAAAAATGGGGAATCCAGACAGTACGGGAAGTACACAGTAACATTACTAGAGGTAGATGTGGATGAAATGGAAGCGAAAGTACGGATAACCAGTGATGTTACAGACGATATCATAGTTTTGCCCGTGTACTGCAAGGACTGCAAACACGTGGTGGGTGAACTATTCTGCAATGCCACAGATCCCTTAACTGCGCAGCAGGCAGCAGATCAGTTACAAGGAGACTACCCATCGTATTTTGTTAACTTGAAGTATTTCGTTAAAAGTCTTCTGTCCAATCCCGATGCAGTGGCACGAGCCAACTGGTACTGGAATCCTCCACCTTTCCCGGGGACACCGGACATGTTTATCGACGGCCAATTCCGTATTGACAGTACATCTACCCAGTACTTCACGGATTATTTTAATGCATTTTACGCTTCCGTCCAAATTGAGATCCCCTTACGGGTGTACACCACGGGATTTATTAGAGAAACCACGGGGCAGGTGAATACGTTTTTGTCGTCCGATTATAATTTAAAAGATCTGGCATTGTATGTGGTCATCTTTGAGAAATATGTGGATGTAAGTGGAACAGTCTACCGGAATGTGGTGCGAAAGGTGTCAAAACCAGTATTCTTATCTCTGAGGGCGGGCCAGACCTTTGAGTATTCCTATACATTTGCTGTTCCTTCTGTAGTTGTAAATCCTCAAGCCAATTTGGGAGCAGTAGTATTTGTGCAGAATACTGTCACCAAGAGGATTCATCAAGCAGATGTTCTGGATTTGCGAGAGAAGCGATTCGTCTACGAGGTGGACATTGATGCAGATTTTGATGGAAGAGCTGAAGAAGTGGAATTTGCTATTGAGTGCACAAAAATACCATTTCTGGGTGTCCAGGGGAATTCGTGGGCACGATTCAATATTTATTTGTTAACGGATTACGGGGTTTTATACCCCATGTGCTGTGATACTCCCTTTTTTGAGGATGACGTCATGAAGTGGGATCTTGAGATCTTCAAGAAAAATGATCTGGGTTATATCATGGTGAAGGTGTGCGACCCCTTTGATATTCGCTGTTTAGAACCGGGTGATATCATTTACGGGCCGAGGCACTTGGCGAGGATTGAAATTGTAGATATAACACACACAGAAGTGACCTTTTTGTTCCAGTTCATGAAGGTTGTTGAAACAGAAGTGGAAGGTGAACGTGCAGTGGAACCATCGTCTTTGTTGCGGTTAGCCAGTGAGGTTACAGAAGAGGATCTCAAAGAATATAATTTAATACTGGTTGGCGGCCCTGATGTGAATCCATTTACCAAAAAAATAGTGGAGATGGGGTTATCCCAGGTTAAGTGGTCCGAATCCAGGGGGGAATGGGAGTTAATTATAAACCCCTTCAGATATGGTAAAGATGTTCTGATTGTGGCAGGCAAAGATAGGGAGAGGACAAGGTTTGCTGCCAAAAAGCTGTATTATGCTCTAGAATTATATAGGGAGTAATTGAGTATAATATTGATTTGGTTAAATGAAATCTCAAAAATGCAGGAAAAACATCAGAGATCATAGATTGTTACACGTGTAACAAAATTGAGAGATATGCCAAGAATTTGATAGTCTCTTAAGAAGTGTTCATAAATACTACAGAGAGTTGTAGGTGGAGGTGCTGATATGGAAATAGTGGTAGAAGAACTGTGAAATCCTGCTACAGTTAGAATATGTGCATATGACAGAAATTACATACTTACTGGATGCAAAAACAGTACATACATATTTTGAGAGATATTTCCCATTAAATGAAAGATTGAAACTATATTCTTAAAGGATATTTGAAATATTAGAAAAAGAAAAAAAATTACTTAAGTGTTAACAAAAGCGGCATGTTGGCCAGCATGTATCAAAACATGTATCTGGGCACGTATACTCTGACGTATATTGGCATTCAGGGTCCTCGCATGTATGTTTGCATGTATAACCTCCACATGTAAAACATGTTGAGCATGTATTTGGGCAGGTATTTGGGCAGGTACTACATGTATTACAATATGTATATGGGCATGTTTGCTGCTGGCACGTATCACCCGCTTCTGTTGGCTCACATGGTGGCGAACATGCTGTTTCTGGGTATGTAGCGAAGGGTACTGGCCCGTTACAACATCCTTGAGCATCATAGTTCAGTATATATCCTTCTTCAGCAGTGTAAACAAATCCATTC
>SMTZ1_10005780_pt1 | contig 14567 bp, 17 predicted proteins | sample DeeMarSWOR136_30_FD_25667 | JGI IMG/M metagenome (IMG submission 25667) | reverse complement strand
CAAAAAACCCTCCTCGGGGGGCGCGAAACACCGCTTCAGTCGGAGGTACGGGAAAAGAAGCGGGGCCTTAGTGCTTCGATTCGCAAATAGAATGACGTATTTTCTGGAGCAGGATCTCAGCAAATCCTCAGTAAGAACTAAGTCTTGAGGGCTTCGGCCGAGACATGTCGACGCGGAGTTCGGCTGAGGCTCACTCGAAGCCCTCCCTTCGGGTCTGAGCCTCAGGGTCGAAGACAGCCGAAGTCTCAATATGTTCGTAATCGAACTTATGAACCGGAGGACTTAGTCCCCTACCTCGATTTTGGAGAACTTCTTCTTTGTTCTCCCCCTGGCCCTCTTTAATGTCTCGATACGCTCATCGATGAGGGATTTGATCCCCTCGAGGAATTCGATTCTGGCGTTATTCATATGACCCCAGAACTGGGATTTCCTTCCCCCCATCTCCTTGACCCTTGAGAAGAATAGGCAAAAAGGACATTCCAACCTCTCTTCCTCGTGATACCCCTCATCCTTCTTCCTCGCCATATTCACCTCCAAAGGTGACCATGAGGTCTTGTCCTCGCAGCTTCGCCCCTAAGGGGTTGTAGTGGGCTACCTTACGGGGGAGCAAAATGTTGCGCTTGAAACCCCCTACGCGGACAATGAGCTCGTTGTCGCTCTTGCTCACCTCGACCTCATCCTTGGTAACAAAGGGAAGCCGTATCTGAATCACATAGTGGCCGTCTTCTTTCGTAAATTTATGGGGGTTTTCGGTCGAAAACCTGGTTGTTGGGTCCGAATTATCATAGAGCAACTTCGACAACTGTGCAAGGTCTTCCCCTCCAACGATCTCATTGCCGAACAATCCCACCCTGAATATGGGCACGGGGGAAAAATATTCCTCCACCAGATCGATATACCTGCTCTGGGTCCCTTTCCAGCCATCGAAATGGGCGTCGGAGATACCCTCAGGTAAGATTCGATTGATGATGACGGCGTCAACGCATAATCCATAGAGGCAGAAGTACATGAAGGCCCTCTGGGTTTCCTTAATGACGATCTTCTCGGGGTTGGTCACCAACCTGACGGAGGTGATACGGGGATTGGTCAACAGATTTTCCACCCCTTGAAGCCTCTCGAAGAGATATCGAAGGGATTCGAAGTAGGCGTCTTCGGGCAGGGGAACCGAATAGAGTTTTTGAACCACGGGCCGGGCGTATTTGGTGAATAGCCGCTCCACCTTAAAAACCTTCTTCATGTACCATTCAAGGGTCGTGGGGATACTGATAAATCGCAGGGACTCCCCCGTGGGAGCACAATCCAAAATGACGACGTCGAACAACTGCTCGTTCACATACCGATTAATGTAAAGGAGACTGCTCACCTCCTCCATGCCGGGCATAATGGCCAGTTCCTCAGCCAAAACCTCATCGATCCCGGAGATGTTGAACAGCGTCGCGATGTACTGGTACACATCCTTCCAGTTCCTCTGGATCTCTTCCTGTACGTCTATCTCCTGAATCCACAAATTCCCTTCGACCTCAATTGGCTCTCCCCTATTCTTATCCATCAACCCCTTGTTCAGGTCGAAGATGTCCGAAAGGCTATGGGCGGAATCCAGGGACATTACCAGGGTTTTGTAACCGAGACGGGCGCAATTGACGCCGGTAGCCGCCGCGATGCTGGTCTTTCCAACACCGCCTTTTCCCGCGAACAAGATCACGCGCGCTTTTTTTCGCTTTGCCATATCTTATTATTATAATTCCAATGGGTTGGGTCGTCAATCGAGCCTCGGCCGGAGTTTCCTCAATTTCGTCGAGAGCACCGTTGTCCATGAGCACAATCTGCTAGAGAAGCGGGACCATCTGCATGGAATGATGGAATAGTGGAAAAGTGGAGTATTGGATATGGAATTCGAAAGGCATTGATCTATTGTTTTCCTCCTCCACAGCTCATCATTCCAATTCCAATACTCCAGTTGGCGAATCAGTTCCCGAGTTCTTATATGATCACCAGGTTACCAAAATCCCGTCAATAAAAATCAGGGAACTCCAGAGCCTCATATGGAGCTTTTGGGGGGCAGAGACTACACTTCGGAGGATTGAGCATGGTGCGAAGTTAGATAAGGTGGGACACGGTCTCACCTTTCTCAGGCCGGCTTCCCTCAACACCTCGGCCGCCTGGACCATTTCTCTGGGATCCGGGTGGCGAATCCGAAGCTCCGCGATATGTTTTCGCCGAAACTCCGGCCTATAGTCCAGGAGGCAGGCTTGAATCTCCGGGTCCATCAATCCGATCTCATGGCCTATCCCATACACCTCCTCCAAGGAGATCAGGTCCTGGCAATACGGAATGCCGATGCCCAAGAATACCCTGCCCCGATGGTGGCCCGTGAGATAGCGGCACGCATCCCAGGCGGTCTCCAAATACCTTTTGGCGAGCTTCGCTTCCCGGAGACCCGTGATGGACATAAAGGTTTCCAGCTTGAAGCCTTTCAGATCGATCCCCACGTCGGTCATCCCCGCCTCGACTAACTCATCGATGTAATCGTGGGTCAGGATGGATCCGTTGGTGTCCACGTGAAAACGGACCTCTCTATCCCGGTTTCCCCTCTTGAGGTGGTCGATAAAGTGGACCAGCCATCTTCGGTTCAAGGTGCACTCGCCACCGGATATGGCCATCCGATCAACCCCGTACCGCTTTCTTGCACGGGTCAAGCGTTCTGCCGCCTCATCGGGGGTCAGGAACTCCCCCTTTCCCCGATACGCGGTCATCCAGTTCTGGCATTGGGGACATTTGAAGTTACAGCCTGCGGCAAAACACGCCACCTCGATACGTGCCCTTCGACCCTTCAATTCCCATGGGGTTCCCACGCCGCCGACCGAATGGCCCTGGAACCCGTGGACGCCCCTTCTGACCGTGCCATCCTTTGGAACTTCCGTCGTAACCCTCATGCCATCCCTCACCGCCGTTACGCAACTGGCAAGGAGTTCCCCATCCACGCGTACCGCACAGCTCATGCACCCTCCCACTCCACAAGGGGCCATCAGAGTTCCCTCCCCCGGATACGGGGAGAAGTCAACGCCGCAGTACTCCAGGGCGGCCTTGAGGGAGATGCCCATGGGAACCGTATGGGAATGCCCATCAACCTCTATGATCCCATATCCAGTGGCTTCCACCTCCACCAGGCGGACGGCATCAAAGGGGCAACCGACCACACATGCTCCACAGCCGACGCACTCGTCGTGTCTACAGATGAACCCCCGGCAGAAACCGCAGCCACGGCACTGTCCAGTGTCCTTGTGGGCAAGAAACGGGCTCACCAAATTCCCCTTAGACCGCCACGTCCAATCCGAAGAACTCCAGGGCATTTCGCGTGGTCTTCTCCGCCACCTCCTCGGGCTGCATGCCCTTGAGTTCGGCAACCATGAAAAGGGAAGTCAGAAGATCATTGGGTTCCGATTCGACCCCGCGATATGCCTGGGGAGCATCCGTCTCGAGGACTAATCCCTCGATGGGCATTCGCCTGATGGCCTTTCGATGACGAGGGCTATATGCGAGGGCCGGGGTCGCCGAAATCAAGTATCCCTTCTCGATAATTCGGGTTAACACGCCCATGGGGCCGCTGTACCAGTGGAAGACCACTTTCTCCAAACCCGCCTCGCTGACCATGGAGAGCGCCTCATCCCACGCCCCTCTCGCGTGGACGATGACGGGCTTATCTCGGCTGGCTGCGAGCTCCAAGATGCGTCGAAATGCCCGGATCTGAATCGTCTTCTCCACCTCCACCTTGAAATCCAACCCCACCTCCCCAAGGGCTATACACCGTTGCGCCTCCCCTTCTATCACACCAAGGGTGGCCTCTAGCAGGTCGGCCTTGATTTGCCACGGATGAAAGCCTATGGCGGGAAAGAGAAAGCCGGGGAGGGTTTGGGCAATTGTGAGCACCTTTTCATTGGACACGAGATCGGATCCCACGGCGATGATGGCCTTGATGCCCACCGATTGCCCCCGTTCGATTGCGCCCCCTACGTCGGCGAGCTCATCGATATGGACGTGGGTATCGATCAAGGAATATTTCTTGGTTTCCATGATCGTGCAGTCAAAAACCTCTCAAACAGTCCCGAAGGGAGATCTGAGGGCGAAATTACTCGGTGTTGCAGTGCTGCGGTCTTGCAGTCATGCCGTTGGGCGTTGCACATTCCAATAGGTTTTGGAACGAAGGAGCGCTTGGGGACTTCAAGTATAGTGAAGCCGGCTTTAGAACGGTCAAAAAATATCTTGGGTAGCGAGGAACTCGTGTGGAAGACCCGCGAGAATCACTGAGTAAGGGCCAGGCCGATAGCCTCATCCATCTTCTGGACGAACTTGAACTCCATCTCCTTCTTGATCCTTTCGGGAATTTCCTCCAGATCCTTTTCGTTCTTCTTGGGAAGGATGATGGTATTGATGCCGGCTCGTTTTGCCGCCAAGACCTTCTCCTTGATGCCTCCAACGGGCAGGACCAACCCCCTGAGGGTTATCTCCCCGGTCATGGCGACATCGCTTCGAACGGGCCTTTTGGTGAAGAGCGAGGTCAATGCTACGAATATGGTCAATCCAGCGGAAGGACCATCCTTGGGAATGCCTCCCGCGGGGACATGGACGTGGAGGTCGGTTTTATCGTAAAAATCCTCCTTAATTCCCAAATCCCTGGCCTTGGATCGCACAAAGCTGAGGGCAGCCTGAGCCGATTCCTTCATCACATCTCCCAATTGCCCGGTCAAGGTCAGCCCCTTTTCCCCCTTCATCTTGGTTGCCTCAACGAAAATGATATCCCCCCCGGTAGGAGTCCAGGCGAGTCCTGTCGCCACTCCAGCCTCGGCCGTCCTCTCGGCTACCTCCGGGAAAAACTTCACCGGACCCAGGAATTTATGAAGGGCTTCCGAATCGATATCCGTCTTCTCCTTCTTTCCCTCCGCTACTTCCTTGGCAACCCCCCTGCACACAGAGGCAATCTCCCTCTCCAGATTTCTCACCCCTGCCTCACGGGTATAGGAGGTTATGATAGTGGTAAGGGCATCGTCCCTGAATTCGATGTGTTCTCCCGTCAGGCCGTGCTCGCCGAGCTGTTTGGGGATGAGAAACTCCTTGGCGATCATCAATTTCTCGTACTCGCTGTATCCCGGAAGCTCGAGTACCTCCATGCGATCCCTCAGGGTCTGATGAATCGTCTCCAGGACATTGGCGGTGGTAATAAACATCACTTTGGAAAGGTCGAACCCCACATCGATGTAGTGATCCGAAAATGAGAAGTTCTGCTCGGGATCCAAGACCTCCAACAGGGCCGACGAAGGGTCTCCGCGGAAGTCCATCCCTATTTTGTCCACTTCGTCCAGCATGAAAACGGGATTGTTGGAACTGGCCCTCTTGATTCCCTGGATGATCCTCCCCGGCAAGGCCCCAACGTAGGTCCTTCGATGACCTCTGATCTCCGCCTCGTCCCTTACCCCGCCCAGGGAGATTCTCACGAATTTACGGCCCATTGCTCGGGCAATGGATTTCCCAAGGGAGGTCTTCCCAACCCCTGGAGGGCCCACAAAGCAGAGAATGGGCCCCTTCATGTCGTCCTTGAGTTTCCTCACGGCCAGGTATTCGAGGATCCGCTTCTTGACCTTCTCTAGGTTGTAATGATCCTCCTCCAATATCTTATCGGCGTTGGATATCTCCAGGTTATCCTTCGTGCTGTTGGACCACGGAAGCTCGACCAGCCAATCCAGGTAGGTTCGGGCAACGGTGTATTCGGCCGAGGCGGGGGGGATCTTCGAAAGTCGGTCCAACTCCTTCTCGGCCGCCTTCAAGGCCTCCGGTGGCATTTTGGCCTTGGCGATTCGTTCCTTCAATTCCTTAATCTCGGCGGTGTGCTCATCCAGCTCTCCAAGCTCTTTCTTGATGGCCTTCAACTGCTCCCTGAGATAGTATTCCCTCTGGGTCTTATCCATGTCTTCTTTTACCTGAGACTGGATCTTGTTGCCCAACTCCAGGACTTGCACTTCACGGTTGAGCAAGAGGTGAACTTGGTTGAGCCTCTCTTGGACATCCATCATCTCCAAGATGCGCTGCTTTTCCGATGCGTTGATATTGAGGTTAGAGGCGATGAGGTCGGCCAAGATAGCGGGCGACTTAATATTGTTGACCATGGTCCCCAATTCCGAGGTGAGGTAGGGCGCCAATTCAACGGCCTTCTGGAAAAGGCCCTTCAAATTCATTATCATCGCGTCGACCTCGACGCCCTTAACCGATCCCTCGTCAACCGTCTCGATCCTCGCCCGATAATACGGATCCCTCTGAATGTACTCCTTTATTTGCATCCTCGAAACACCCTGGACAATAACACGCTGGCTCCCATCCACCTCACGGATCATCCTGAGAATAAGGGCCGCCACACCAACCCGGTGAAGCTCTTCCTCCTTTGGATCCTCGATCTCCGATCGCTTTTGAGCAACCACCCCGATGATCCTATCCTTCTCCATGGCATCGTCGATCAGCTTTACCGACCTTTTTCTCCCCACCATGATGGGCAATATCAGCTCCGGGTAGAGGACAGTCCCCCGCAATGGCAGAATGGGAAGCTCTTGAGGTATGCGGATTTTCTCGTCCCCTTCCTTGCTCCCCTTGTCGGCTCCACTGGGTGCGAAGATCATACAAACCTCCTTGTGCACGCGATACAACCTATAATCAATGTAACCACTTAACCGCCCCCTGTCAATATGGGTCACCCCTTGGGAACAACCACCTAGCACGCCTTCCCTTCACTCTGGCTCACTGCTATACGGCTTCCCGCAAATGCTGCAAACCCCTTGCTCATTGATGACGCCGATGCAGGCTCCATCGCTGCACAGCTTCCTGTTTTCCCAATCAACAGGGGTCTCCTTTTCAGCGAGCTCCATTCCGCACCAGCAACAGTAGGAGGACTCCTTCAAGTTTTGGGCACCACATGATTCACAAATCGAGGTGGGAAATTCATAATCGCATTTCGGACATCGAATTCCGCTCTTCTGCTCCATTACTCATTCCTTTCGCCCTCTAGGACAGTGAGAAAGGCTCTCACTTCCCTCTTATTCTCCTCGACCTCCTTCAGGAATCTCTTGAGGGAAGGATCGGTGAAGAGTCGGTTCAGATCCCTTCCGCTCTCGGGAAAAACCTGACGTAAATCGACATCCCCTGTTTCCTCAGGTTTTTCCGCTCCTAAACCCTCCCGTTGCTTCGCCATCTCTTTCCCCTTCAGCCAGCGGCGGTCATAGATTTCGCCCACAGCAATGACCCCAATAAACAGAAAGGCGAAGAACATGACACCGCGCTTCCCTTTCTCCCTTAGGGCTCTCGTTGAGATAATTATTGCAAAGTTCTATTCACGGGTCAACTGCACTGCATCCTTTAGGGGGAAGCCTCTTTCCCTGCGGTAATGCATGACAAAAATTGTCTCTTTTCACGAATTTTTTCAGATTTTTTGGATAGCTTGCGGCGATCTGTCCCTAACTTCGTATAAATTCGTATAAATCCTCCGCGCCGAGACGTGGCATGCCTTTTGCTAAAAAGAAATTCCGACATCTCACGCCGAGAGGAGGGAGCCGCTTCAGGCCCCCAAAGGGGCAAAGGGGATGATAAAGAGGGAAGAGATAGTGGATCAGGGCAATGTGTCGCGCAAGCCGTGCTTGGGAGAAAACCGTACGACACAAAAACGGTATCGAGAAAACGTGAGAAAGGTAACGGGCCCCATGGTCACCCATCCGGATTATGGGGAGATTTTTCTCCTGCAACCGGATGAGGTACCCCATTCAACGCTCTTCCTTTTCGACGTCAATAAATTCTGGTTTATCGAAATAAGGGATAATAAGAAAGCGAAAAACATGACCGTCCGCCCCTTCATCCATAACCTAAGGGGATATTGGTTTTCCGTGTAACCTCGGCATCCGCGATCCCCTCAGCATCTCGTAAGGCCCCTTCGTCCCACTACCCGTCAGATCCTTTCCCCCACCTCCCGCCATCCATCCGTCTATCGTTACCCCTCAGCCTTCCCCGACAAACACATTGCCACAGGTCTTACAGGTCAGGACATGAAAACAGTCCTGAGAAGCCAAGTCGCAACGAAAATTCACCTCAAGATCATGCTCCCCGCATTGGGGGCACCCCGACGTCTTCATCTTTTTCTCAACTTCAGGCTCCAACTCCTGGACCGTTTTGCTCTCCGTGTTCACCTCAAACACGTTTCCACAGTGGAGGCATTTAGCCGTGTAAATACATCCGTCTTGACCTAAGTCACACCTGAGAACAAGGTCCAACCTGGTGTTGAAACACAGAGGACATCCCACCTTCTGCAATTTCACCTGAACATCGGTCAGCTTATCCATCTTTTCCCCCAATTTCCCCGAAGACCCTCACAGGAGTAAAATGAAGTAACTCATGAAGAACGAGAGGGCGAGTATCCCCACAATGATGGTGATCTTCTTGATCTCATACATGTTGTCGTTGGCCTGCTCAATGGAGAAACCGACGTGAATAATGCCTCTGTTCTCCCCATGGAAAACCAGTGGGCGGGAGACTCTCCGAATGTCATGGTCGGAGATCTTCCCAGTATCCCGATAGTGGGCGATGCGTTTATCCCCCTGAGCAATCTCGATAATGACGATATCCCTTTCCTTCCCAATCTCCCCAGTATACCTCTGCAATAACTCGGAATCTCGATTGGCGGCTGCATCTTCGTGCAGAATGGACAGAATTTTGGCTATACTGTGACCCCGGATGGTGGTATTTTTCATCATGACGTCCCTTTCCGCCAAAAACGCCATGAGTCCAAACCCGAAGATGGCAACAAAGGAGATGACCGCAATGGCCACGGTGAATCCGAATCGCGATCTCACCGCCTGCCTAAACTCACCTATCTTCATCGTGCTCCCCTCAATCCGCTAACGGGGAAAGGCTCAATGAACATATCCGGGATCCTTCTCCCCCTTTCTCAACATCCTCTCCACTTGGATCTCCTCTTTGATCTGACGCATGTACCGCTCAATCTCCGCTTCCGTGTATTCGGCAAGTTTTTCCAATTCGGTCATATCAAGGTGGATGTCGAGCATATTCCCAAGTACCTCTAAAACGGCCTTTGAAGCCTTGGGATTTTCGATCTGGGTGGCATAGTAGGGAAGCTCTCCCAGCAAGCAGATCCCCCCAATTCCCCTCATCTTCGCCACTCCCAGGAGGGAGCCATTCAACCCACTGATGTGACCATAGGACATAATGTGAACGCCGAATTCCCTGAGGGTCTCTATGAGCTCAGCATGGGTAGCAACACCCCACACCTTTGGAACCTGCGTATGACCGATATTGGATGGCATGGCGGCGAAGGTGTAGAGCCGCTCAACCCCGACCTGAACCGCGATATCCATCACCAGGTTGGCAAAGGCGTATTCCTTTCCCGATGAAGGTTGAGCATCACCGATGAAAATCATGATGTCTGGTGCGGGCCGGCGGCTTCTCCAAGAGTAAAATTTGCTCTTTGGCAGTCGGGGTTCGTCGACGAGGTTATCTCGGATAGTAACGCCGGATAGGGGGAAAAAATCGCCAGCCTCAATTTCGGCAAACTCCTCCGCGTGCAATTTCTCCCTCAGAAAGCTGGCGGCCCTCACTGCCACATTCCCCATTCCCGGCCATGCGGCGATAAAAATTGGGTTATCCAAGTGAGGCACTTTATGGTAGGTCACCCCCTTTCCCATGCTCAGCTGCGTCCTCGCCACGGTTACCTCTCTTGAGGGAATCGGATTGATCGTTCACCTTTTCTTCTGGATCAAGTCCAAAAGGGCTTTGGATATCTTTTCCAGTTTCCTCATAATCTCCGCTTCAGTTTCCCGATCGTCACTTCTCCGGCCTAATTGAAATTGAAGCTGCCTCACCTCGAGGATCTCCCGTGCAGTACTGTCGAGCCTCCCGTCCAGGATATCGATGATAATATTCAACTCATCCGATAGGCTTCTGATGAAGATATCGGATTGCCGACGGCTCCCCTTTCTTCTATCGACTTGATTCCCGCTCATGACCACCTCCCAGAAAGTAACACCTCTCTCCCCCTCCCCTCATCAACAGTATTGGTTTGGGCCCCTCTTGTCAAACGTTTTTTATGATTTCAGGCCTCTCTCCGCGGTCTTCTCAATGCGAGGGAACCCACTGCCCCAATCACCGAAACACCGGAAGCCAGGACAAAGGAAAGGGTAAAAGAACCGGTCATATCCGCCAAAAGACCCCCCACATATGGACCAATGGCCTGCCCGGTCCCAAAGAATAAGGTGATAAAACCCAGTCCAGCTGGGGCTAACCTCGGCCCGACGTAGTCTCCAGCCGCCGCAGCCATGATGGTGGGGATACTCCATGCGGTGATCCCGAACACAACAGCAGAGAGGAAGAATCCCGGCGTGGACCGATAGAGGGCGAAAACGCAATATGAGAAGGCGAGGGTGAGATAGGCCAAAGCTGCCCCATACTTCCTCCCGATGAGATCGGAGATGCCTCCCCATACGATCCCACAAAATATGCTAAGGCCGCCAGCCCAGGCCCATAAAGCGCCGGCGTGCGCTGAGGCCAAGCGCATCTCCTTTTCCAGGTAGGTGGAGAAAAAATGCATGTAGATAATGTAGGAAAACCCGTACATAAAATAGACAATCCCCAAGTGCCATACCTCTTTCACCCTATAAATGAGCCCCCAGTTAAGGGAATTCGCGCCTCCTCCGCGAAGCGGCTCTTCCGACGGGGATCGAGACCCAACGGGAGCCAATCCTATCTCCTCGGGCCTGCTCCTGATAAATAGGCCACCAATGCCAGCGATCACCAAAACGGTTCCGCCAAGCCAATACCAAGAGAAACGCCAACCTTCCTCACCATATACCTCCAAAATGCCGGGCACGACCAAACCCGATACCAAGGTTCCCAAACCAATTCCGCTCGTTACAATACCGGTGGCCAATCCCCTCCTGCCAATGGAGAACCAGGCAGAACCGAGGACCATTGCCGGGACATAGGCGCCCCCGTTTCCCAGGCCCGTCACAATTCTCATCACCAAGGCGAACTCGAAGCTCTCCGAAATCCCCGTCAAGATCATGGTAATGCCCATGACCACCAAGGAGCAGGAGATGACGATTCTCGTTCCATACTTGGCGGCCAAGAAACCGCCAATGAGGGCGAAGGTCAGATACCCGAGGAAGTTCCCGGTGCCCAGAATTCCCGATTGGGTGTAGCTCAATTTCAGTCCGTCTATCATATGAGGTAAAATTGGGGTAAAGGCCATTCGGCCAAACCCATGAGCCCCCACCGTGGTCAGGGTCCCCATAGCCACCACAATCCATCCGTAATGGATTCTCCCACTCCCCTTCATCCCGCCTCCCCGCTTTCGTTGGGATTGTCTCAGGGCTAACCCCACACCCCTCTGGCAAATTTCACTGGAAGATCGCAATCATCCATGATAATATACGTTCGCAGGAGAAATGAAAACAAGAAAATCTCTGTGCGCTATGCTCCTTATCCTCATCCCCTTATATGGCCTACCATCACCGTTATCGGCCGCGGGAGCGTTCTCTTACTGCATACCCAAGGGGATAGGCGATGCCGACTCACGGGCTTGGACAGTGGTGGGGAGCGAACGCGATCACATTATCGGGCCAAAGGAGACACTATTGGACGTAGCGAGGAACTTCGATCTCGGTTTCTGGGAACTGAAGGCCCTCTATCGGGAACTGGATGCATGGATTCCCCCCGAGGGGCTGAAGCTCACCGTTCCAACTGCATGGATACTCCCGAAAACCAAGCACGAGGGCATTGTAATTAATGTCGCGGAGATGAGGCTCTATCTCTTCATGAAATCCATACGGATGGTGAAGACCTATCCCGTGGGAATCGGGGTATTGGACGGCCAAACGCCCTTTGGAACCTTCTTCGTCACTGGGAAGGTTGTGAACCCCACATGGCATATCCCACCCAGCATCCAGGAGGAATATGGCGGAAGGGCAAAAATTCCCCCTGGCCCCGAAAATCCCCTGGGAACCCACTGGATTTCCCTCTCCCGCAATCGGTATGGAATCCACGGCACCAATTTCCCGTGGGGCGTTGGCCGCCTAGTAAGTCATGGATGTATCAGGCTCTATCCGGAGGATATCGAAAACCTCTATCCGTTAGTCAGCATTGGGATGCCGGTGGAGATCATCTATGAACCCGTCAAAATCGGGTTTCAAGCCCATCGGGTCTTCGTCGAAGCCCACCAGGACATCTATCATCGGATCCCCGACCTCATTCACTACGGCTTCGCCCAATTGGAGGAAGCGGGAGTGAAGGAATTGGTAAATCTCCAAAAATTTACCGTTGCTCTGGTGGAGCGAAGGGGGATACCTATCGATATTACGAGGAAGCAAGAGGAAAAAAGTTTGCCGATAAGCCCCCCTCGCCTCCCGGGAAAGGAACTTATCGGCAAACCCCACATCTCGATGAACCCTTAAAGGGCCATCCGCACCGTTATTTCATCATGCGTTTTCTAAAGGCCGCCTCACATCTCGCCGCAGCCGCCTCCGCTCGATCTGCTGCTGCTTCCGCCCGAGCGGCGGCATCCTCTGCCCGATCAGCAGCCGCGACCGCCCGAGTAGCTGCGGAATGCGCCCGGTCGGCCTCCCCACTAGCCTTTTCGGCGGCGGCATTGGCTCGTTTCGCGGCTTCTTCGCATTCGGCCGCCTTTATCACCGCTGAGTCCGCCTTGCCCATCGCTTCTCTGGCCATCCTTAAGGCTTCGTCAGCAGTGCTCTGAGCGCTCTTGACCTGCTCGGTCGTGGCGCACCCGAAAGCGAAGAAAGCCACAAACGCGGCGATGGCTATGAGCCCAAGCACCTTGCCACAGGAAGAATTTCGCACCATACCCTACACCCCTCCTTTCTCTGAGATTCAATCCCCCTCTCCACTATTTTCGTTATGATACAGGTATTCACCGAGAAGATCAAGTTAAAAAATAGAAAAACCGCAAAAAAGATTTCGTCACCGGATGCTTTCTCCGGGCTTCAACGGTATCACCTTCGTCTCCGGTACCTCTTTCATCAGTTCCTGAAAGGCCTCCGGAGTTCCCGTCAAGACTGGAAAGGTGCTGAAATGCATGGGAATCACGAATTTTGGCCTAATAAGTCTGCAGGCGTACACCGCGCCCTCCGGTCCCATGGTGTAGTGGCTCCCTATGGGGAGAAGGGCCACGAGTGGCTCATAGAGGTCTGCAATGATTTTCATGTCCATGAAGACATCGGTATCGCCCGCGTGGTAGACCGAGGCCCCATTCTCAAAACGAAGGACGAACCCAGCTGGATCCCCTGCATAGAGAACCCGCCCACCCTCCCTGATGGAGGAACTGTGAACGGCGTGAACCATGGTAATGTGGATTCCCTCGAAGACGAAGGTTCCCCCTTTATTCATCCCTACCAGGTCGGTCAATCCACGATCGGACATATAGTGGGTTATCTCGGGCATACCGATAACTTTGGCCCCTGTTTTCTTGGCAAGCTCCACGGAATCCCCCATATGGTCTCCATGGCCGTGGGTAACCAATATGATGTCGGCGGACGTCAGTTCCTCCGCACCCATCCCAGACATCGGGTTGTCCGATATCCACGGGTCGATCAACAAGGTCTTTCCCCGCGGGGAGACGAGCATGAAGGCCGAATGGCCCAGATAGGTAAATCGGACATCCGCCCCTATAGTCACCTTCTCCATTTCCGACTCACCTCCCTTGGTTCAGTGAAACCATAGTACAGAACCTCGCTCACCGCGTCAAGGGAAATCCACCTGGGGTTTCCTCAGCTTTGGCAGCATACCGTGGAACCTTGAGGGTAATAGGCTGGAGAGGTGGGGTACCCTCGGAAGCCCTGTTTTGGGAAAGAGGGTTTAGCAAAGGGGTTACTGGTTAAGGCGTAACAATGGGAGGGATGCGGGGATCTGAAGAGGACGTCAAGGCAAAATCCCCTCCGTGTGAAAACGTGTGGGACCTACTCCATTTCGGGCGACATGGAGCCCTCCAGATCGACCCTGCGAGCGGAAGCGTCCTCCCCTTCCCCTGGTTCAAGTTCCCATTCACATCCTCGATCGATGTAGTATTGACCTCGTCTCAGGGATACCTTATAGAGGAAGTAGCGGCCCTCGTCGGAATGGGGCCTCGAGGCCTCGTAGATCTCCTCTACCGTTCCCGAAAGCCACCTGAGACCTCGATGGCGGACCTTATCCCCGATAGTGAACCTCATCGACCTCCTCCCAACAAACCAACTGCACATGATCCCGCCCGCTCCCCCCGGCCTGATGACAAAATTTATCACCTTGTATGAAAAAAAATCACAGTGGCATATGCTCTTCCATAAGGCTAAGCAATTCATATGCCAATCCCCATGAATCCGAGGGAAAGAAATCCTCCAATCCCCCAATGGAATGATGGAATAGGGGAAGAACGGAATAATGGGTATCGAAAGCGGAGAAAGTGCTCCTTTTGGTTCAGGAGCGCTTCGCTTGAGGATCGCTTCGCTGAGGCAAGAGGCAAAGAATTCTTGGCC
>SMTZ1_10018918_pt1 | contig 14570 bp, 14 predicted proteins | sample DeeMarSWOR136_30_FD_25667 | JGI IMG/M metagenome (IMG submission 25667) | reverse complement strand
TAATACTTCAATGATAATACGAGTGGCGCTTCGTCCCACTCCGGCCACTATTACCTGGATAAGAAGGGCAACCATGAATCCGCCGAGTGCCAGTCCAAACAGACGCAACGAAGCATGCTGTGCTGTGATTGGGGTCAGGAAGTTCAGATCCACCAGATACCAGATATACAAGCCTGTAATAGCCATCAGTGTGACCAGGACTCCATACATCACCACGACTGTCTTGACCCTTGGGGTGTTGAAAGGCACCTTCTCAATTCCTGGACCGACAACCGCATTCCCAATCTTCCTTGAGAATCGGATGAAGACACTGATGGCTGCCAGGAAGACGACCAGAAATATGATGCTGACGATCAGTAGCAGAAGTATCTGAAGGTCAGGGTCAAGTGCGAGAAACAGGTCGCCGATTGCGTAAGCAGTAAGCGAACCCACCATCAGGATCACGGCAGCTATCTGAATGACAAAGGTAAGCGTTGCCGAGTTCCTAAAGATGGCTCCCAGATTGAAGTATTCATCTCTCGCGCGTGCTAGTTCTTCACTATCTTCTGTCATGGCGACCAACTGAGAGGCATGTGCTTCTTCCGTTATTTGAATTCTTCTACTGTTCAAGGAGTCTGACTGCAGACACTCTTCGTCAACCTTAAATGATGGCTGCATTGACAACTCGTCATCCCCGCAGATGGATAACCAAGGTGTTTCAGGATGGCCTCACGGGCTGCAAACGAATACGGCTACATAAACGCACGAATCAGGGGGCTGAAGTCCCGGTTCTTGACAGTCGGAGACTATGAACGGCTTCTGCAGTCTGCTACATATGAGGATTTCATCAGAGGACTTGGTAGTACTTACTATGGCCCTATGATTTCAAGTCAGTATGCACAAAGAGTTCCAGAACCTGCGGAGCTAGGCCTTGTTCTGTCCAATGATTTTGCAGATGTGAGCTACAGACTCACCCGGACCCTGACAGGTCGAGTGCGGGATTTCACCCAGACTTACCTGAACATGTTCTTGGCAGATAGTATCAAGTCAATCATTAGGGGACTTCATGTGGAGCTGGATAGAGACGAGATACTCAAGTTTCTTGTACCGACGTCGCCTGAGCAGGCAATGGAGTTCGAGCAGATAGTTGACGCTGGATCTGTCAGAAAGGCTGTTGACATCCTGCCTTACTGGGATGTGAAGATTGCACTCTTGACTAGGTTCCCTGCATATGAGGAATTCGAGTCTACAGCCCCTCTCGAGGTGGCTGTGGAGGAGTGGTATCTTAGGACTGTGCTGGACGCCCTCGCGGAATTCCCTAGTGGAGAACAGGAGCGCGTCTTGGGTGTCTTGGAGGCAAGAGTTGACTTAAGGAATGTTCTGACCCTCATAAGGGCTCTAGCTCTGACGCTTGAGTCGCGTGTAGTCGACCTCTCTCTTGTCCGTTTCACTCGCAAGTCTCAAGCCCTTCTTGAAACTATTCAGGTTGGCGCAAATTGGCGTGAAGTGTTCAATCGACTTGGGACAACGAGATACGCTCAGCTTGCAGGAAGGCTGGCAAGAATCTACGAAGAAACTAATGATCTGTCCGAGGTTGAGCTGGCAATTGGGGATTACATCGCCAAGAAGGTGATGCTTCAACTGACCGCCTTTCCGTTCCACATCGGAACTGTCTTGGGCTTCTTCAACCTGAAATACTTCGAGATTCGCAACATCCGCTCCATTGCGGTAGGTTTAGAAAGAGGAGAGTTTCCCGAAAACATCAGGCGAATGATTACAATTTGGTAACTGGAGGACAATATTCAGTGAAAATCAACAAATGGACTACGAACCCATTCATGCTTGCACTGGGTGCTTTGGTGTTCACCCTTGCTGCGGCAGCACTGGCGATGTTCAACGCACCGACTGTGGTCAAGGCATTGGGTGTGGCATCAGGTTCCGGATTTGTGCCGCTGCAGACTACCGAGGGCGCAGGCTGGGCGATACTTGGTCTTGCTATCGGTGCAGGCCTAGCAATCGGCCTGGCTGGAATAGGCGGTGCAATCACGGAGAAGCCAGAGACCTTCGGCAAGAGTATTCTCTATGTCGTGTTCATTGAGGCTGTTGCCATCTACGGTTTCGTTATTGCGTTCCTACTCTTGGGTTACATACCCGGCCTCGTCGGTTAGTGAGTATGAGAACCAATCAGAAGTAGAACCTGAACGGGCAATCAACCCGTTCAATCTACTCTGGACTAGTAGTGCGGAACAATGATGCGGAGACCAGGTCCCTGATTTTGGTGTCGAGCCGTTCTAGCCTTGCGTCGTAGGTGTTATCGACCCACTTTGTTCCATCCTTGGATCTAACAATCACGCCACCCGTGGCTCTCACGGTTTCCTTCGAGATGCTGATGTTCGTCTTGATGCCCGTTGCTTTTGTGATGGCGGCTGCAATCTCTGACGTATCGATGTTTACTTTCTGCCCCTCCGGAAGAACAAGCTCAATCTCGCTCTCTTGGAGCGGGACCGCTCCGTCTATCGCCAGTTTCGTTACAGTCTGGGCATATGACTTTCCCTTGACGCCCTTCTTGATCTCTTCCCAAGCGGAGTCAAAGACTTCTCTCCTCAATGCCTCCTTGGTTTCAAGGATTCTATACTTCGCTCTCAGTTTTGCGCTAGCCTCATACCTGGCAATCTCAGAGTCAGCCTCGCGTTGTGCTTTCCCGGCGATTTCTTCTTCAATTCCCTTTGCCCGCTTCTTCGCATTTGCAAGACGTTCAGCCTTGAACTTCTCAGCCTCAGCGATGATTCTCACAGTTTCATTGTCGGTCTTCTTTTCGATGATCTCGATGATGTTGGTCACGCCCTCCATGATATCATTCCTCCCCAGAGATCATCTTGTATGCGATTCTGATCGCTTTCTTCACGTTACCTCGAGCTGACTCCTCTGTTTCTTTGACAGTCTTCTCAGTATCCTTCAGAATCTTGGATTCTATCTTCGTCCGTCTCTCCTGTAGACCGTCCTTGGAGCGCTGAGCTGCCATCATTGCTTCCTTCTCGGCCTTCTCCAGGATTTCCTTGGCCTCCTTCTCCACGCTCTCCCGAATTTGCTTGGCTTTGTTTTGGGCCTCAGCTAGCTTCTTCTTAGCAGCGTCCTCCGCCTCATATATTAGGTCAATCTCGTCTTTGGCAGTGCGCATTGCTGTATACCTCACACTGTAGCGGGCTGTCCATTGCAATCTCATGCCCCTGATAAAGATTCACCTTTGCCTGGGACTGATTGGCACAGACGTGACTGCATTTCACAACGTTTATCTTTAGCATCAAATGGCCCAATCCAACGGGCTTTCTTGACAGGGAGCCTTGCCACCCAATCCAAAGGTGATACCATGGGCCTTCGAATGAGTCCCGCAGAGATGATCATTGCCCGGGTTGTGTCTCATAAAGACTATGAGAGAGAGGTCTTGCTTGCCCTCGAGGAGTTCGGGCATTTTGAGTTCATAGACGTAACCCACCAGGCCACAGTTGTTGAAGTGAAGAGGTCTCGAGAAGAGGAGACCGTATTTGTGGCATCTGATAGGCTGACCAAGATACTCCATTCGCTAGGCATAGACCCTGGAAGGGCCTCTGGTATTAGAATCGAGATTGACGACCGTGAGTTGACTGGAACTCTGGCTCACGCTGCTGAGGTCATCGGGTCTGTTGAACCAGAGGTTCTAGAAATCGACTCCGAAACTGCTGCAGCACAGCTTGAACTCGACAAGCAACGTGCAATAAGAGATGTGGCTATGTCACTTGAGCCGCTAGGACTGGACCCGAGCCGTATCGGGGCCACTGAATACACTTTCACTGTTGCAGGGGTGGTCCCGACCGGAAGAGTGTCACAGCTGGAGTGGAGTCTGAAGGAAGTCACAGAGGCGGCGTATGCTTTCAAACACATCCCGCTCAAGAGAGGTGTTTCTGTAGCCACTGCGAGTGTCCCCATTGAACGTCGTGACGCGGTCGAGCGAATTCTCTCGGCCATGGAGTTTGAATCCTTCACAATGCCCGAAGCAGCAGAAGGAGAACCACATAGGGTTGCAGAAGAAGCAAAGAGGAGAATTGTGGAGCTGGAAGATGAGCTTGCTCAACTGCATGCTAGGAAGAAGGCTATTGCCAAAGAATGGGGTCCAAGAGTTCTTGCTGCCTGGGAGATCCTAGAGATCGAGAAGCAGAGAGTTGAGGTCAGGAAGTACCTTGTTTACACAGAGCAATCGGTCAAAGCGTGGGGCTGGATCCCTGAAGGGATGGAGGAAGAGTTCGAGTCTATTCTGCGTGAGAAGACAAGCGCCGTGGTGGACATCAAGTTTGAACATCCTGACTTTGCGGAATACGAGTCGCCCACGTATCTTGACAACCCCTCGTTCATGAAGCCCACGGAGGGAGTCGTGAGTGCTTTTGGGACTCCGTCTCAGCACGACCTCGACCCTACGAAAATCATGTTTCTAGCTTTTCCCTTGATTTTCGGGTTCGTGTTTGCAGACATCGGGCAGGGTATGCTCATACTCATCATAGGCCTGGCTGCATGGCGTGCAAACAGGAGAGGTGACGACTGGGGTCAAATACTCGGGTATGTTCAAGCTGGCGCAGAAGGTCTCATTATGATGGGACTGTTTGCCATTCTTGGAGGATTCTTGTTCGGGAGCTTCTTCGGCGCGGAAACCGTGTTTGAACCGTTATGGCCGACGTTTGCTCACCATGTTGATGATGGTCACGGTCATGTGATTCCGAACCCATACAGGGCAGCTCACATGCTGAAGCTGTCCATCGAAATCGGTGCTATTCACATCATGTTGGGAATTCTTCTGAACGTCTATAACAAGATGAAGCATCATGACCGCCGTGATGCCGTCGTTGGGATATCCTACTTCGTACTCTACTACGGTTTCATCAATCTGCTCTTCGGTGTTAGTTACAGCAGTGTCAATGATTGGTTCAATCCAACCGGTCAGGTGAACCTTTGGGTTCCCATTGCTGGCATCGGATATGGCATTGGCAACAATGGCGTCTATCCCGCAATTCCTGTTAGCCCACTTTTGTGGTCGTTGGCAACATTCATCGTCCCGTTTGTAATAATGGCATTGGCATCGTTCAAGGGAGGGATGGATGGCGTTGTTCTGTTCTTGGAGTACGCCATCGGCATGATTAGCCACACAGTAAGCTATGCTCGTATCTTCGCTCTGAACACTGTTCATGTCATATTGAGCGGAGTCTTCTTCACACTAATTCCGGCAGTAATCTATATACCATTCCCAGAACTCAACTTGCTCGGCATCGAGTTCATACCACATGAAGTACACTCGAGTGACCCCCTGGCACCGCATTATCCTCATTTGCCGCTCTTGGGAGCGATAATCGGGACCTTCATCGTTGGCATCCTTGAGGGTCTCCTGGCATTCATGCATACGCTTAGGCTGACATACGTGGAGTGGTTTTCGAAGTTCTTCCACGCAGGGGGAGTGGCCTTTATGCCTTTCAAGGCAACTCGGGTATACACGACGCCACCTGTGATCGTTCCAGTGCAGGAGAGCTATGCTGTATCTTGACAAGATGAATGGTCAGACCTGAACAATGATATGGAAGTCCAGTTACAAAGAGCCAAGACCTCAGCCACCACTGTATGCTAGCGATAAGAGCAGGAAACATCACCTAGGGTGTCTTGGACGGCATAGGAACCATATGTCGAATCCTGATTGCGGTTCCATAATCATAGAGGTCTCAGAATTGATGTAAGGATTAAGAGTAAGTTGTGAGGGACCATCACTGACAGGACAATCGACTGCCAGCTTCGATTCAAATGAGAAGGTGCTTTTCGTTCTGAACAAGCACACAGGTCTATCGCCCTACTCTCATGAGTTTGTCATAGGTGGGATTGATCCTCAGCTTCTCTCTGGTTTTGTCACTGCTATGGGGAGTTTCTTAGCTGAAGTCGTAGGCTCTGAAGAAACTGGGTGGAAGACTGTGTACGGCTCTGACACGACCTTCATTGTGGAAATGAATGACTGGGTTGTGGGCGTTCTAGCTGTCGCTAGGGAGACTACTGAGCTCCGAAGTCGACTAAGAAGGGTAGTTCGCGAGTTCAAGCAAAGCTTCGAAGTCCTCAAAGATTCTGACGGCATCGATGGGGGTCTATTTGCCGAGTTCGACCAGTTCGTTATGAAGACTCTCACGTTGGACAAAGTTGCCCCTCAGTCGCTTGTCACGAGGAGGAATGGCTGGGAGGCTAGTCTTGACAGAATGGAGCATTCAGATTCCAAGACTTTGGCGAGGGATTTGGTGGCGGGACTTGAAGTTTCGATGACCGTGTCCAAGCTTGTCGAAACACACTCGCAATCTCTTAAGGGGATCCGTGATTCCATTGCAGAGGCTTGCTGGCACAACGCTGCGTATGTGAAATATGTGCCCACAGAGCATGACATTCTCGAAATCTCAGAGAGGGCGCTGAGTATTATGTTGGACAGCTCAAATCCCTTGGGCCTATCAACAATGACCATCGCTGTGATAGGACGCCTCGATGGCCGAACCACGCTTGAGAATTTCATTGGAGAATTGAGCCAGGACGACAAGGACAGAGTGCTGCAGGAGCTTGGAAACCTTATACTCTCGGGTCACATTCACAGGATATCCATGGAGCGAGAGAGTGTCCTAGTGAATGAGTGTATCTTGACAAGGTTCGCAGGAGCATGTTCAGAAGTACTCGGCGCCGAAGAGATACAACAGACTGTTAGCATCATTCTAGCATCGGGCGTTGCGAATCATCCATGGCTTTCCAGAGTTAGAGTTCAAGATGACCTGTCACTACAGAGTGTTCTTGACGAAGCCATGACTCCAAGGGATTTCGACCTACTCGCTGAGGCATTGGAGCAATTCCTGAATGATATTGTCGATGCCTTGTCAGAAGTAATGGAGCGCAACGATGTCATTGACCTTCTGAAGTATGCGCGTTGGAGCTGCCAAGAGGATTGGATACCTGGACTCACTGAAGCAGTACTCTAGACCGTTCCATGACTGGGAGATGGTCATCCTCCGCCGCCCATATAGAGCGCCGCGAGTTCATGGTCTCCTTTGGGCACTGGCTTCTGGTCTCTGTCAAGGCGTTGCCGGTTCTCCCACACTACTCGTGCGAGTCCATCAGCCATCTGCCTTCTACCCTCAACGCTCTGTGCGGCCTGACCGTCGCCACTCTGCTGGAACACTTGGGCCGCCACAGCGTAGTTGCCTGCCGCCTCTCTGAGATGGTCACTGGCATCCGTATAGTGTATCTTGGCCTTTGAATCAGCCCCTTTCTTGAGCTCGACCTCCGCTAGGAAGTCGCTCTTGGCTCCCTGGATGCGGCTCAAATCTCCCTTGAACTTAAGAACTACCGCCTCTAGCTGGCGGACTTGAGCTTCTACATTGTTCTTGGTCCGTATCTGTACTCCCTTCACGCTAGCCAGCTCATTTGCAGCCGCTTCGAAAGCAGCTAGAGTCTGTTTTATGCGCCCAATTGTGGTTTCATGAGCCTCGATGGTGCTGTCAGCCGAGTCGTCGTCCACCTCCAACTGTCCAAGCTCGTCCGTCAAGGAGCTGAAGTAGTTCGTTCTCTCCATTTGAGACCTGAATGCCCACTGTTCTGCCTGCCTTGAGTAGACCTGAGCCTCGGACGCAAATGCGGTTGCTAGGGCAAGTCTACCGAGGTCAGTGAGTTCCTCCGCAGACACTCTCTCTCCTATCACCTTGTAGTAGGATGCTGACTCCACGGCATGCAGGTTCTCGAGTATCCTGGAAAGAATGAACTTCACTCCGGTCTGCAGCTTCGAACTCAGTTGGAACTGTATCACGTACTTGACATTGTTCAGAATCGCATTTGTCCTGTTTCTCAGGTTACCTACTTCCTCATCCTCGATGTCTAGACTAAGAAGGATTCCCAGAGTGTCGAGGCCTTCCTTTATTGCCTCCAGTGACTCCGCAGGTTGATCCGTCATATGGGCACGTGCTTCGTCTAACGCCTTGCTCACACTCTGTATGAGTGACGTTTTTCTGATCTGCTTGGCGAAGTCAATCTGCTCTGCCACCCCTTCCAGAGCGTCAGTCTTTTTCTTCTTCTTCAGCAAATCCTCCACAAACGAGAAGGTTGTCAGGTCGGCCTGGATTGCAGCTGTCAGTTCTCTTGTCTTTGCTAGTTTCTCTGCTCTCTTTAGGTCCTTGAAGATCTCTTTGAGAACCGTGATTGACTCATCTCTGTTGTTCATTCTTATGAGTTCTGAAAGTGTCTGTACTGCGTTCTCCGCTCGGCAGAAGAGGGATTGTGCCTTCTTGTGTTTCTTGTCCGACTCAGATTGTACTGCGTTCTCCACAAGCTGAAGTTCCTTTCTGAAGCACTTCTCGGCGCGTCCGAAATGTTCTGATGATACTTGGTACAGCTTCGATGCATCTTCTAAGTTGCCCGCTCTCATCTGTGCATCTGCAATATCATTGTAGGTCATTGCCAAGTAGACTTCGCTTAATCCTGCAGTGTTCTGTTTCCAGGACTGTATCATGGATATCTTCTGCCTGTTCGCTTTCTTGTCCTTCATAAAGTAATGTGCTCTCCTTTCCAATCAGCTCGTTTAGAAACTCATCATAGAACTCGGCCTCAGCTGTCTTGTTGTTGCCAAGTATCCCAGCAAGCTCTTTGTCGTCCTCTTCGCGTCCTTCGCTCATTAGGGAGTACGCCTTATGACCCAGTGCAACTCTTCTGAGCTTCTCTGTTCCATCAGCCTTTGATGGTACTGCAGAGAACGGCTTCTCCAGCATTGTGAATACTTCGGCGAGGTGGGCTGAGGCGCTCTTCAGCTTGTCAGGGTGCTCGCTCTCTATGAAGGGTCCTTTCGCAGCTGCGGCTTGATGGAGCCAGGCCATGACCTTGGCCATCCATACGTCCGCAAGCGTTTCTTGGGCCTTTGCGATGAGCTCCTTCAGAGCATTCTCCAATTGCTCCTTCGTGTCTCCCTCAGAGTGAGTGATTCTTTCACGAATGTAGGAGATATCAAACTCCTCACCTCTGATCTCATCACTGAAGTCTGCAATCTCATCATAGAGCTCCGTGTAGGCGTTGTGCATGGTGATGCGTTTCTTCTCAAGCCCTGGGACGTCGTCAATGTCATGGAGAGAGAACTCCTTGACTGCATCCTGTGCTTGCATGTTCAATTCATAGAGCCTGCTAGTGTAGACGTCAACGTCGTCAGTGCCGCTGTGTACTCGTTTTCCAGGCGCTTCGTTTCCCACGACGAACACTCTCAGGCAGTTCCGAGTTTCTGCCCATAGAGTTCAGAGGCTCTACTTAAGACTAATTGGGACGCGGGAATGACTGTCAACGAATGTTGCTACAGCTGTGTAGAATCTGGTGGATGTGAACAATCAGGGAGCCTCTCTAAGAGGTTCGAAAACGAATTGTCCTTCCATCACGATATTTGACTAATTGTCCGTCCTGCACCAGAATGTTAAGAACCTCGCTAGTTCTGGAGCGCGACTTGCCCCACATGGGTGCTAGTTCCGTTGCAGTCAGCCCCTGGTCGGCCTCTCTGAGCAGACTCACAAGTCTGGCCCAACTCGCATCCCCCTCAATGACGCCCCCTTGGTCCGACAGGAGCATGTAATCAACTAGCTCTGCTACACTGTTCTTGTTGCGGGCCTCACTTTCAAGTCGAGCACTCATCTGCCGCACCGTCTTCTGCAGTTCTAGAACGGTTTCGCGTAGTTCCTTGATCTCGTACATGAGTTCATCCATCTTAGGCCTTGACATGTCGAATCTCCCCTATCCATTTTCATATTCGGATCGAAACTCTCGGTAGTTGCGCCTTTTGCGCTTCTTCTCAATCTTCTCCTTTGTGGCTTCCACTTCGAAGCTGGCTTCCTCAATTGGGACGTACTCCTCCAGAAATTCGGCTTCGTTGACAGGCATTGGTGGGATTGGGATTTCTTGTCCTGGCCTTTCTCCAGTCCCTTCAGTGCGTCTGTTTGCTTCCTCTTCAGGCTCGCTGTGAGCCCCCTCGCGTTTGGCAGTCTGGTTGATTGCCGCTCCAACCTGAGGTAGCCCGTATTTGCTCTCTTCCCGATACTCGTAATCCTCGAGTATTTCTCGCGTTCTCTTTAAGGCTGAGGTTCTCTTATGACGATATGACATTGTGATCTACCAGCAATAATCGACAACAATCGACAACAACAATCGACACTTGGGAGTATGAGCCTCCTCATATAAGGTTTTGGTCACTTGTCAGACATCGATCTTGCGAATGTCATGTAGCCTGTGTGCCCGACCATCCAGGTTGTTGGTCGGGTCTTGCCCTCACGTACCATGATTTCTCGCTGGAGAACTTCGAGAGTCTTGATCATGCCCCAAGTGCCTGCCTCGCCAAGAGCCTTGCAGGTCTTCATGGACTGTTCAATGGTAGGACTGTAACTTGCGAGCATGCGACTCGGTCTGAGGGCATGATGAGCCGCATCCACCACATCCCAGGGTGTGGCCAAATCTAGGACAACTGCATCAACATCTCTCTCTTCTATGCCATCCAAGATGTCCCGGTGATGCATGGTTACATTCTCAGTCAGTCCGTGTCGTTGGAGATTCCTCTTGGCACCGTTGAACATGTCTTCTCTCACCTCGTATGTATAGACCTGCCCAGTCGGACCGACAGCCCTGGCAAGTATACCCGTTAGGGCTCCTGAACCTGTTCCGGATTCCACGACTCTGGAGCCGGCGACTATCTCACACTCAATAAGGATTATCCCCGCGTCTTTGGGATACACAATCTGTGTGTTCCTCCCCATGGCTATCTGGACATCAGTCTGGTTTGGTCTATGAATCTGAAAGACAGCGCCGGAGTGGCTCTCCGCCCTCAGACCGAACGGACGACCGATTAGGTCATCGTATTGGATGATTCCTTTATTAGAGTGAAACGCCTCGCCTGCTTTCACTTTCCTGATCCAGTTCCTCTTTGCATCGAGAAAGATGTAGACAAGGTCACCATCCTGAATAGAGTCGTGCATGATCAGTTCTCAATAGTGTTCGCGTTTTGAGTGTTACGTGGCATGTCGAGTCGCCTCCCAATCTCTAAAAGCCCAGATAGTCATACGTGATGTTGAAGCGATGGGAAATGACCTTGAGCAAATCCCCGGATATCATTGGTACGTATGCAGTCTTTGCGTCTTATATTCTGATGACTGGTGGGTTGCTGATGTTCGCCATTGCGTCCGCAAATCCCGATTTGGCAGCAGATGCAATCATTCTGATTTTGTCGGGGATCCTGGTTGTTGGAGGTATACTTCTCCGGTTGCTGGGGGCTTTTCTCTGGGGCCCAGGGTCCAAGAGATCTCGCGAGGAAGACACTGTCATAGAGATTGCATCAATGAGGAAAAGCGTCACAATCTCAGAATTAGAAACGGAAACTGGCTATCATCCGGAACGTATTGAAGAGATTTTGAGGGATGCCCTCATGAACCAGAAACTGACTGGATATCTGGAGAATGAAAGGTTCGTGCGCGATACATCAGTGAGTCCATGGGAGCCTAATATGGCCTGGGTCGATGATGATGACTAGCGTTGGAATTGCAGGCGCGCGTGTCCCACAAACCTTTATTCGATTTCAAAGCGCGGCTATCCTGAGGGAGTCTCTTGGACGACCACCACCATTCAGAAGATAATACTCCGCAAACATATGAGAAACCTGTCGCAGAGAAGCCAGTAGACCTTCTCCCGAAGGATGCCCTGCCGTATCAACCCGGGGTAGAAGAGCCTCTGGACTTACTTGTGGATCCAGGAATGGGTGTTATCATCGGCCGATCTGAGTCCTTCCACCGAAAGTATCCACATACAGGACTCGGTATGATTGGAGCGGTGGCAGAGTCGTGTGATGAAATTCTTGAATCGCTCCTCGGAATGCCCGTACACTTGGACCTCGTGAGTCCCCATGTAATGCTCGTCGCTGGTAAGAGGGGCTCTGGAAAGAGCTACACACTTGGCATAATCGCGGAAGAGCTTGCACGTACGATGGAACGTAGAGAGATTGAGGTAGCAGGCGTAGTCATCGACACTGTTGACGTGTTCAGACAGGGTGTTGAACCGAACATTGACCAAGAGGATCTTCTCAGAAAATGGGGTCTGGAGGCACGAGGATTTCCAGTTGCCGTCTACATCCCCCATAGGACGTACAACGGGCTTCCTGATGAAGTGAAGAAGAAGGCACGGCTCTTTCCGCTTGCGATAAGTCCGAGGGAACTGACGGCAGCAGATTGGGGATATGTATTGGAAAAAGGCGGGCAATTGAGCACCGCAATGGATAACCTGATGGGAGACATCCTCGAGAGCCTTCGTAAGGGCTACATCAGCGAGAGCGGTAACAGAATTGATCCAAAACGCGATTTCAGCATCAAAGACATGATATCGTGCATGGAATCGAAACAGCTACAGGCTCTGTATCAGCCTGCGACAAGAACGGCAATGGTACAGAGACTGAAGAGTGCTGACAAACTGGGAGTCTTTCATCCAGGAGGTGCAAGTGCTCAGGATTTAGCAATTGCAGGTCGAATCACGGTAGTCGATGTGGCCCCGCTTGGCTCAGACGCAGAAACTGTGCTTGCCATTCTCACCAATATGCTGTGTAGACAAGTCTTGACCTATCGAATGGCGTGGACTGACGAAGGAGTAAGTGCACGAGAAGAACTACCTCCCACTTGGTTGATAGTAGATGAGGCTCATACTCTGGTTCCCAAGTCTGGAAGCACTCCGGCCAAAGAGGCGATTGTAAGCTATGCAAAGCTCGGTCGACGCTTTGGTTGTAGCTTAGTATTGTGCACTCAACAACCTTCGGCAGTTGCTGACGAAGCGATATCTCAGGCAGACATCATTGTTTCCCATTCTCTATCGCATGACTCTGATATCCGTGCCTTACAACAGAGGGCACCTGCTGTGATGCCAGAGAAGTTTCGTGACAAGGTCTTCATTAGCAGTCTCCCACGTGGGGTTGCTTTACTATTCGACCAGAGTACAGAGAACAAACGCGGATTCATGATTCAGGTGCGACCTCGTATCTCTCAACATGGAGGCACAGACCGACTCTCTGCCATGTTCGAGGCCGTACGCTTGAAGACCCCAGAAGATACGCCGCCAGAGGGACTGGAACCGCCTGAGACGGAGTCTGTGGAGGAGCGGTCCGAGATTGCGAGGCCCCCGTTGAAGCTCAGTAAGGAGGACTGGGAGCTTCTTGATGCCTGGATGAAGGATTACATCCAGGCTTTGTCTGATAGACAGATGCAGGAGATCGACATAACTGAGGAACCATCTCCTAGGGAGGAAGACCCAGTGCCAGCGTCCCGGATGGAGTGGGAGCTTTCTGTCGAAGCACCATTTGACGCATACACTCCTGCAGTAATCGACGGGAGTGAAGTGATGATTCGTCGTTTTGGACCGGTATCGACCTCACTCTTGGGGAAGGCGATTACACGCAAGGTCCTGTATTCCCCGGTTACTCACGAGTTTCTATTTGGGACCAAGAGCCCACACAGAGAATCGGAAGCAATCATGAAACGTGACAAGGAACCTAGTCTAGTGGTCGAAGAGATTGTCACAGTCCTTGTAGGTCTAGGTATGTCCATTGATTCTGTGTGCCATGGAGAGGGCTTCTCTTTCGTTCTGTTTCGAAAAGACAGTCTTCGCGCGGCCCTCTCGGGAGGAGCAAGCGGGAGCCTCACTTGTGTATCGGTAGTTGTCGTGGGTGACAATCGAAAAGAAGTGACTACCATCTCCTCCCGACTGGCTGACCTCGATGACTAGTTCACAAGTAAGCGCGACCCCTTTCGCCCTAAAATTACCCTTATAAGCGGGTGAAGTCGTGTGGCCTTAAGGTGGTAGAATGAGCCCGGAAGCCGTGAAGTCACCCATTAATATCAAACTCGAATCGATGATGGAGCTTGCGAGGATGCTAGTTTCTTCCTCGCAAAGGGACCGTCCAGCGAGTATGCTCTACTTTGAATACAACGGTCGCCACATCTATGGAACCCTGATATCCCACCACGGATTCTTTGAGGCCTACGGACTCCCGCTATGGGTGTATGCAGAGGGCGAAGGACCCCCCGAAGGAGGTTTTCTCTCCTACACTTCCCGTGAGAAGGAAGCCATCAGGTTTGTCAAGACCCTAGAGGCAGAGCCAAGGGTCGCATATCTGCCTATAATCAAGCTTGCCGAGAAGCTGGAGATACTTGATCTCTAGAGTCACTGACGAGTCTTGGTCGACCAGAAGGTCGAATTCTGTTCTAACCACATTTTCAGGTCTCCAACGATGAGACCATGGTCGAAGGCCATATCATCCGTACCTATTGACTCTAGGTTAACCCAAGATGCTATCTCTGCGTCGTCTCTACCCCTTGGCTCTCCGCCTAATGGACGCGCCACGAACGCAGTTGTAATTACGTGGCCTCTTGGGTCTCTGTCGGGGGCGCTGTACACTCCCAGAATCGCTTCCAACTCAACTCTCATCGAGGTTTCTTCAAAGGCCTCCCTGGCAGCAGCCTGTTCTACTGTTTCACCGTACTCAACAAAGCCTCCAGGGAGAGCCCATC
>SMTZ1_10013088_pt1 | contig 14571 bp, 17 predicted proteins | sample DeeMarSWOR136_30_FD_25667 | JGI IMG/M metagenome (IMG submission 25667) | reverse complement strand
TCACAGTCAACATAGACAGGTCACCAAAATTCTCACCGACATTTCAGCCAGAATGATTGAAGGAGAGCTGAATGAATACTGCCGGAGCGGAAATCTGGACCTGGCTGAGGAAGACTATCTCGACATCATCGACAAAAAGACGGCATCCCTCTTTGCCGCTTCATGCCAGATTGGCGGCATCCTCGGAAACGCGTCAGATGAAGAAGAACATTCTCTTATGGAATACGGAACAAATCTAGGCATGTCTTTTCAAATCATTGATGACCTTCTTGACTTCACCGGAGATGAAAAAGTCCTGGGGAAACCAGTTTTTTCCGACTTGAACGAAGGCCGTATCACTCTCCCATTGATCTACACCATGAACAACGATGGCGGGATGAATCAAAAACGGATCACAGCAATCTTGAAAGAGAAAAATCTGAGCAAGGAGACGCAGAAAGAAATCCTTGAGATCATTCAATCGAATGGAGCGCTGGATTACACGTATAAAAAGGCCGAAGAGTATTCCTCCAAATCCCGAGAAATCATTTCTCAATTCCCTGAATCCGTCCATCGAGAGGCATTGACTCTCATACCCGAATTTTTCTTAACGAGAAATAAATAAAAATATAAAAATAGGGTCAGGGCTCGACATTCGACATTTTTTAAATGAGAGCAGGCTTTTGGGTTTGGTCTTCAGGGATTAGGCTTTATCTGGCAACCAGACTTAACTCTGACTCCAGTTCTACAGGCATCAGTACTGGCCAGGCCTGACTCTGAATAATGTCTAATGTTGAGCCCTGGCCTCTACTTAAAAGGGAATAAATGGTCGAAATAGAAGCCAAAATCAGGGTTGATGACTTAGACTCTCTCAAAGAAAAAATCGTAAAACTGGATGCCCGACTCGAAAAGGAACGTTATTCTGAAGAAAATACTCTCTTTGACTTCTCTGCTCAGACTCTGACCAAGAAACGACAGGCTCTCAGGCTGCGCACCGCGGGCAAAAAGACTTTCTTGACTTTTAAAGGCCCCCCAGAAAAATCCAGAAAATTCAAAATTCGCAAAGAATTCGAGACTGAAGTAAAAAATGAGAAACAAATAAGAAAAATCCTGAAGTCTTTGGGCTTTATCCCAGTCTTTACCTATAATAAATTCAGAACGGTCTACAGGAAGAAAAACCTGAAAATATGCCTGGATGAAACGTCAATCGGAAATTTTATCGAGCTTGAAGGAGAGAGAAACGAGATCGTCAAATTCACGAATGCTTTGGGAATATCAAAAAAAGAATTCATTAAACTGGACTACATCCAGCTCATGAAAAAAGAGACAGGGAGAAATTCAAAGGGCTCTTAAAACCGTAAAATTAAGTCTTTTTCTTTGGAGTTGTTTCCTTCTTTTCAGATTTTTTGGCAGCCTTTTTCACAGGTTTCTTTTCTTTCGCTTTCGCAGCCTTTTTCACAGGTTTCTTTTTCTCGGCGACTTTGGATTCTTTTTTTGGCTTCTCTTCTTCCGCCTTACGCGCTTCTGGCTTTGCTTCTTCAATTTCCTCCGGCCCTGCGCCTATTTTTTCTCCGATAAATCCTTCCTCAGCAGGTTCTTGAATCTCATCCTTCTTAATCTCAATGATCTCATAGTCTATGAATCCATCACGCACTTCTTTTTGGGCGACACGGATAGGATTCTTGGATTTGGACTTTATCCTTGGCTTAGCCCCCTGCAAGAGTTGTTTAGCTCTCTTTGAAGCTAAAATGACAAATCTGAATTTGCTATCTATTTCACCATATGGTTTCAAGTAAATTCGTCTCCTGCATCAAGGCAATTCTATTTAAACAGTTAAGATAACAAAAATTGGATAGAAATTCAATGAATTTAGTTAAATGGGGTTATAAAAGGGGTCGCGTCTCAAGACGCGGCCCCTAATAATCTTCGTTAATAAAGAAATATGAATAAAGAAATATGGAATGTTGAGAGGCAATACCTAGTATTCTTTGGAGATATCATCCTCTGTGTCAAATTCCCGGTCCGAACCTGCTGAAATCAAGCGGAAATCTTCATCCGTCAGCCTAACATATTTGATAGCTATTCCCCAGGCATCTAATGTTCCTAATGGGACACGCCGGAATGCCTGGAGTTCTTTGAGGTTTTTCGGAGCCCTTCCCTCCATGGCAATATACGAATGAATCTCTCTCGCCAGGCTACTCATGTTCGTTTGCGTCAACTGGTGCTTCGCCTTATCGAAGACCCTCACTTCCTCAATCACCTTATCTTTTCCAGCTTTTGCCACCCAGAGAAAATAAACGACCGCAGCAGCCAGTATCAACACGGCTAAAAATCCCCTTATTTTCATTTCTTCACTCTCCCTCCGGATAAGAATCAAAGAAAAAGTCAGTGAATAAAATACATTTCAGAAAGTAAGAAAGATTAAATCTCATCTCTTTTTATTCCTCGTTCTCTTTTTTCAACTCAAGGACTTATCTTTAGAGGCGCTCCATTCACCTCAAAACTCGATGGAACCGCGTTTGAGCATTTCAGAACCTGTAGACCAACCCGGCTAAGACAACGACCGCCATCTGAGCATCTTCAAAGTCCACGTATAAGTAGCGTCCATTGAAGAACAGACCTGTCGACTGAGAGATGTATAACTCGAAGCCGAGCCCTCCGAACGCTTCAAGAAGAAATTCCTTTTCAGGCGGCTCAATCTCTACTCCAAAGCCGAGTTCAGAAGTATAGGTCTGTCTCTCGGCATTCAGGTTATAGCGAACACCCCCACCCCCGTTGATAAACAGCCTGACTGTCTGGTTTCTCATGATGTTCACTCCGAGAGTGAAGAGTCCTGAAGCGTACCTGTACGTGTTGATATCTAATGTGTCATCGTCTGAAGGATCGGTGAGTTTCGCTTTTCCGCTCAAATTATAGTGCCCTTCGAATCCGGCAAAGACGACTTTTCCGAATGTCAAACCAAATCCAACGCCAAAATTTTTATAGGCAGATACAAGAGGAAACTCGTTTACTCCCTCTAGATAATCATCACTCGAGCCTGAAGAACCGATAAAATTCCCTTTCCCAAAAACATAAAAATGCGAGTCGCCGTAAGCCAGAGTTGAGAGCAAAACAAGGCAGCCTAGAATCGAAATTAATTTTAATTTTTTCATCGCTCTTCTCCCTTTAGAATCTTCCCCGACCTTTTTTGACCTGAACGACCCTTATCGTCACGACTTGAAAATCCTCAAATATGCCGTCAGAAACGGAAAACCTTATGCTGTAATCTCCACCCTGAGTGTGAGTGGGTGTCCATGTGAATAATCCTGTACCTGTGTTAAAAGAGGCTCCCTGAGGTAGGGGCGAAGCGCTATAAGTCAAAGAGTCACTTTCGGGATCAGACGCCTGGAGCTGGATAGAAAATTCTGTGCCTTCCTTGAATGTCTGGCCGGCTATACTCAAACTGATGTCTGCAAGAACCGGCGGCTGGTTATTAATCGTCACACCCCATAATTTCATTACCCACGTTCCTATCTCACACTCACCCATTTTTATGTTGAAATACCCGTTATCGCCCCAGGCTGTACCCCATGAATTCTTGCAAATCCAGTATTTATCCACTCCATCATCGTAGTAGCCAACAATGACTATTCCGTGACCTCCCTCATACGTCGCACTGGGCAAAGGCGCATAAATCCCACTGGAATAACTGTAAAAATCCGTGTAGACCTGCATATAACCCACTAAAGGGCCATCCTGAAGAGCGGCGATTATCGTGGCTTCATTGACCGCGACTTGCGTCACATAGCCCCAACCCGCTATGCTTGATATCTTATCCAGGTAATCAACACATAAAGAACAAGGATCATCCTGAGCTGTATAAGGGAAGCAATCTTCGGTCACAATACCGGTAGTCATGATGTAATTAAGAGCCGCAGCCGGTGAGCCTCCAGTCGCACAATTCCCCGCGCTAGAACAAGAGACTAAATCCTGTTCGGAAAAATCAGGCAATGAAAGAGCCTGAATGTCTCTTCTATCAAAGAGGGTGGCATCCTGACCGGATAATTCGGGTTCTTCTTGAGGATAATAATCTATTTTTTCAAATGAAGAGTTAGCCGCCGTATGAGAAAGATCGAACGGTCTGAGGTTATGACTGATTATCCAGTTATAAAGACTGAGTTGAGGGAATGCCATCCCGACGCCATAAACCGGCGGAGTCGTCTTTGGTGTTGACGAGAAAGCTGTATCCTGGTTAAAAAGACCACGGTACTTGAGATCATGATCCATCATTCTCTCATAGAGATTAATTTCCTGGCCTGAAAAACTGGCATCTCTCTCAAACAAGTTATCTTTTTCCCCTGAAAACAGCGGTTGAACTTCATATATCCCTTGTTCAATGTTATAGATGGCCTCCATGACGCCAATAGTCGCAAAAGCCCAGCAGCTCCCACAACTGCTCTGATTCTTGACCACTGTCATGAAATTCCCTGCGAAGGATCTCCAATCTAGAGAAGCTTGAATCTCCCTTCCGATTTTGATCTCGACATATCTATCCGGATCTTCATACCGGGGAGGGATATATCCCAACCTCATCCTTCTCTCAGCCGGTGTCAACTGAGTCATAGATGTTTCCCCGGCTTCCCATCTCAACCCAACCATCTCGATTTCCCTGTTGATACTTCTGACTTCTTCCTGAGCCTGATTCTGAGTGTTTTGAAAACCAAGGAGAAAGAGAGAAAGGAAGATTATGAGAAAGACAGGAGTTAAAGATTTTAATTTAAACATCTTTGCCTCCTTTTTCTGGGTTTATCATCTTAAAAAAAGGACCGTTCGATCTTTTTCTAATGTATAGATTTATACCCCTATTTCAAAATAAATCAATCACCTATTGAGACGATTTTAGGGGTGAATTTAAAAGCTCAAAGGGGTCACGTCTCCACATTTGATATTTCTTAACATAAAGTCAATGAGGCTCATGCTGCATTTTCAGGAAGCCTGAGAAATTAATGACAGAAAAATTCTTCTTTAAGATGGAAAAGACTTAAATGAGGCGATTAATGGAAGTTTACTCGTGATAAGACGTGACGTCTAGTAATCTCTTTGAATAAGGAAATGTTGAATGTCGAGACGCGACCTCTTAATTGTTTGACTGTTGCCCAAGACCCTTCACGGCGATCTTCAATGCCTCCACAATTGCCCTTTCAAGCTCTTTCAGTTTATCCGAATTATTTCCATAGTGCAGCAGCATGTTCTCCACTTTAACCAGATGCAGCAAAGGATCTTCCCAATTCAACCCGGCCCAGAGAAAAACACTCAAAAACCTTAAATCCAATTTGTTCAGTTTCCGTTCCACAAGTTCTGCGTTTCCCTTCGGAATCTGTAAATTCCTTAAGATTTCCTTGTAGGATTCTCTGCTGTATTTCAGCCTTCTCTTCTTGTCCAGGTTGATGGGGATTGCGTCTTTCACCCGTCTTTTTTCTTTTTCCATCAAAAAATCCTTTTTCGACTCTGCTGAACGAAGGCTACGTGCCGCCTTGATAATTGCTTCGCTTTCATATATTTAGTCGGAATAGACCAAAAAAAAGGAAAAAAATATTATTTTCTATTGACTCAAGGAAAAAATTATAAAAGAATTTGTGTGTATTTTTTTACTTTATTGGGCATTTTCATTAAAATATTGGGAAAAGAGGAGCAAGACGGCTGGATATCATAAATAAATGGCCACCAGTATAAAGAATTGAGTTAGAGAGTAAGGAGGGAATCATAACATGAGCAAACAAAAAGACCGAGATAAAGCCCGAAAGCGGATGTTCATGGAAAACCTCGAAAAATCCGAAAATGAGAATATGCAATGGGAGTTTATCCCTGAAGAGGTGTTTAAAGAAATATTGGAGGTTCTTGGGAAGATCGAAGTTGAACTGACAAAGACTGAGCCCTGAAACCTAACACAAATTGGCTCAGTCAAAATTCCAGCCATTTGAACTGAAAATACTTCGATTTCATAAAAAAAAATTTCACAGCATTCTCTCCTCCACCTTATAACCTCAATAATTTAAACTCATCTAACCTGGATTATTCACGAGTCGAGGTTGCTGTAGATGCGAGGCGTGGCCCATGAAGCTGTGGTCTTCCACCGCGAATGGGCCGCAACGAAGCAGATGCAGTGAGATCGGCTCGCCCGAAGGGTATAAGTTGCCGACTCAGTGTGAATGAATGGAAATGAAAGGAAGTTTGAATCCTGATTTCAAGTAAAACCTACCTAAAGAGCATATATCATTGAAAATAATATATAGCGTCGGCAGATTTTATGAATAGTTCAGGCTAAAAATCATTTAGCCAAAAAATTGGCAAAACTCTTTGACAATAAACTGCCAGGCAGGACTCTCAGTGCTTTTTAATGCCCTGGTTCTGGGAAGGGCTTATCCCGAATAAAGAATAAAAATATAACTTATCAACGCCCTTCTCGACTTGATGGGCCACAAGAATGAGGCTCCTCTGAACATGAATGAAAATGAGATTAAAAAAAATGAGAGTTAAATACACATACTCTTTCAATATTTCCACTTCCCAGGAGGCTTTAATCCTGGACGAAATCTTTCTGGCTAAATAGAAAAACAGGAGGAAAAAAAGAGTCTGGGTCAGGATGTAGAGAAAAAAAAGGGGAGATTTCTTCACCATGATGTGCTGCTGGTCGAAAAAATCAAGCCAGAGGGGAATTTTTTGAGGCAACTTCGGATAGGCAACTATGACCATTGCCCATCCTGCGCACAGGAGAATCCCATTAAACACGAACAATATGAAGGCCGCTCTTTTCTTCATCGAATGAATTTTGTGCGAACAGGAATATTCAACGGTTAAACATCAATTCCTTTCATTTAAACCAAATACTTTCTCTCACGGCTTTCTAAGGAAAAGGGGAAGTGGACAAACTCATTACTCTGTTTTTCCACTCATTTTCCTGCTCTTCATAGGCTTTGGCAAAAAAGGATGAAAAGAAAAAAATAAAGAAAAAAACCTGGAATGAACTGCACTTAATATGAAGATAAAAAATCTCTTTCCTTCTCTTACTTTTCACCTTTAAAGAGGTTGTATACCCAGGCAATCACAACACCTAACACAAACCCATCCAGAGCTGCGTATAATGTCACCACTATCACTCCCCCAAAACCCCATCTGCCAAAAGTATACCCCGGGTAAATGGACTCCAGAACTTTTAAGAAGGCAATACCATAACTGTCCCAGATGAGATTGCCAATTCCTGTGAGGAATGCAATCAAACCCCATACGATAGCTAACGTACCTCCCAGACGCACCTTATCCAATTTCATAATTACCTCCTCGTAAGAAATTTAACCTTTTTTTACATCAACACCTCTAAAAAATCAATTCTTACTCTTCCAGCGTCAGGAAGCATGAAATGAAAATTTCAGTCAAACAACGCGGGAACTATGGAATAAATTCAGAACAGCATAAGAAGTGAAATTCGAGTATCTCTATCTTGCTTTTTCAGATACCATGACTTAAAATTATCTCAAGACTGTCAGTAACGAAAAACCATCGAAGGAGGGATATCATTATGGCACTCGGGGACAAAAGTGAATGCCTATTGTGCGGAGCTCAAAGTGAAAGAAGTCCCTTTTCAGATGTGACTGACCCGGCTCAAGCTACTGGAGGCTGGAAGTATGAATGTCCGAATTGCGGGCCCTATGCCCTTCCCGACCAAGAACACCACTGGATAGAAAATTTCTGTTCTCCCGATCAAAGGCTGGCGCTGTTTGAATATTTAAGAGACAATCCTACAGAAGAAGGCGGCTTAAAAGTATTCACCATGGAAGAGATCGAAAAAATACTTAGTGAACCTCCCACCGGCGAACTGTAAATTCTATGACTATCTTCTGTCGCTTTAAAATTTAAACGTTTTCTTTTTCAGTTCAGTCTTGAAAGGTCCCACCTGATAGCTGGTGAGGATATAATATTCTGTACCTTTTTCTGGGCCATCCCATGTGGCCGCACAGCTGAATCCTCAGCCATACCTGAAGGAACCCTGTGTAACCACTTCGCCGTCGGTTTTCACGATCTTATAAGTGGGTTCCTTAGGACGATGGTTTAAGTCCTCCTCTTCAGATAATGGAATCTGTGTCTGGTCACCAGAAATATGGCTGAGATCCGTGACAAATTCCTTACCTCGACCTTCAACGTCAAACCCTATGGAAGCTCTTGATCTATTCTCTCTCACTCTGACTTCAACGACAGGCACGTAGGGTTCCCCGAGTTCGACCACAAGTTTTCCTTTCCCATCCACGGTTAAAAACGGAGTTTCTGTCGTCGCCGTAGCTTTCAGACGCCACAAGTCGCCCTGTTTATCCTTTTTAAATATTTGGTAGTTGTAAAGCCGATATTTTCCAGCGGGGACTTTGATCTCTTTACCGGGCTGGTAGGCCATCAGGCAGTGATTTGCCGTCAACTTCAATCTTGGTGACAACCGCTGGAAACTCCAACATGCCATACCGGTTTTCAGGTCCAGATTGTATGTTTCCATCAATGATAAGATCATCTGTTAGGTTACTGTTGCCGTTGGAGTCGAAATAAATCCGATCATATAACTTCGAATCTTCTTTCTGACGGTCCAAAACACAGAGGCGCTCCGTGTCACCGATTTTGACAAGAGCATAAAGGGGACGCGCACTTAGAAGCGCAGGAAGTTTCCAATCGCCTGAAGGTTTCTTCAGTGTGACTGTAAACCCATTTGAACCAGAAGGATAAAAGTCTTCTGATGCAGCAGGATGCTTTTGATATTTCAGGGGCACGTCGATCGCAAACGTAGCTGTCAATAAACTGAATCCCAAAAAAATTGCCAGTAATACACGACTGAATCTTCTCATTTTTTTATCTCCCCAAACATTGCCTATAACCAAATTCTGTCACAGAGTTTATTCAAATTTAAGAAAGACTCACGGCTCGATTTTTTCCTTATGTTTATCTGGAAAAGTCCCTGAACGTCTCTCCATTTTTTCAAATCCAAACACAGATTCAAGGCGACCGCGATAAACACTATTGTAGAAAGTCATGATCAGGAATGGGAATAATACAACGTAAAGGACGATACCTATCACAGCGCCAACCGTCAGACCCTCCAGAAGGATTCCGCCGGCCCAACCGGTAGGCATCCCCATGAGAGAGAACACAGAATAAATAATCAGCCCAATCACCATGGAAATCAACAAATGCCATACAGGATGGCGCAGTATGAAGTTCTTAAAGGTATTCCGTTTCCGAATGAAAAAACGAGTGGCAATCATCCCGACCATCATAATAAAAATCCCTAACCCAAAAATCACCAGCAAATACAACGATTCCTCGGGAAATCTCAAACTGAAATAAGAAAGGATACCCAAAAAGCAGACAGCGGCCATGATAATGATTGAAAAGAGAGAGGTGACTAAACGACGCTGCGACTTCATCGTATAGACAAGAAGCAGCCAGATGGTTAATGCCAGGGCGAACCATCCGATAATCTGGCTAATATCTAAAAGCCAAGAGGATAGCGAAGACGTAAAAAAGATAAATCCGGCATGAACGATAACCAGGGGGATGAGAATCATCCAGGCTTTCCATGTTCGATTGGGCCTGAGCACCAGCAACACTAGCAAGACGAGCCAGGGCAGGACCTTCGCAATACTTATAAAAGCACTCCAGTTGTAAATAACCGGTTGTCCTTCCGGGTATCCCAGCGCGCCGATGTCGTGGGAGGCAATGACCTTGAGCTTTCCAAAAGTCGTGAAGGGAACTCGCCATGAGTTCGAACAGGTCCCCCCTCAGCCATATTCGAATGAACCGGATCCTATCTTATCCTTTCCACGATAGATGGCAAAAGTCGGACGGTTCCTGAAGTCCTTTCCATAATTGACATACCTCTCTCCACCCACCCCGACCAGTTGATAATCCAGCATCAATTCCGTGCCGTGGCGGCTCATCTCGACTGTGTGGGTCAATGGGATTCCAAGCTTCAACAGCGTGACTTTATCCTGGATTACGGATATTTCGTTCCGGCTGCTCGCAAAGAGTACCCTGAATATTTCCCCTCCATCCAGGAAGATTCGCTGTTTGTTATACACCCGTGCAGGGACTAACACCCTATTGCCAGGAAGGTCCAGAAGGACCAGAGATGAGTCTCTGTCCTTTCCCTCTCTGAGAATCAAGCGCCTGATATGGCTGCCTTTCATTTCGAGAGTGCCCAGAGGGGACGGCGATTCTGTGAAGGTGGCGACGAGCTGGCTTCCTCCGGTGCCAGGTTCAAAACCAAAGCCAAGGTCGTAGTCATGTCCATCGAAGAATATCCTTTTCGGCGGGTCTAAACGGTCGTAGCTGGAAAAGCTGACCGGCTCCTCATGACCCTCTTTATACGGCCGAAGAGTCAAGATATCATCTGGCCCTATGATTCCATCCAGGTTATCCACCACTCTCAGTTGCCACTTTCTCCCGTAGAGCCCGATATCTCCCTGCCAACCGGAACGCACATTCACAACGCAGCGAAGGGGAATTCCATAGATTCTGTAATCGCTAAAACTCATGGTGACATGATAATGGAGAGGAACCTGGGAATTTATCGACTTAAACCGGACATTATGGAAAGACTGCTGGTATTTTTTGCCCTGTCCTTGGAAAACTCCGGATGGATCATCAGTCAGGTCGAGGTTGCGATTCAGGTCCAGGTAGAGCTTGATTTCCGAAACGTCCCAGGCAAAACAGAGAAATTCCTTCTCTTCTCTGGCTGCGGGTAGTGCGCCGCGAATAATCTTGCGGTCTCCGAAATCCGGTTCCTTCTTAAAAGCAACTTCACTACCCTCAAGGGGGATAGACAGCCGAAGATAAAATCCCTTCTCCATATAAGGCAGACGAAAAATATGCCGCGATTCCGGCTCTCCTTCAGAGGCTCTTGGTGCTTTGGCGTAGAGAGATGAGCCGAAAATGAGTAGAGTGAGAAAGACACAAAAAAGAGGGAGGAATTTTTTCACTGTTTTGATTTTTTCATAGAATTTAGTCGAAAACAAGGAAAAAATGTTGTGTTTTTCTGTCTCTGCCTATTTGGCCTTCTGGGGACAGACAGTCCGGCAGTCATGACAGACTATGCAGTCAAGAGACCGGTTTGACACGACGCCTTTAGCGATTCTCGAAGAAGGGGAAATAGTCGAGGGGCAAACTTCATCACATTTGTCACAGGAAATGCAATTATCGGTGGGAAGCTTAACCTTCCAAAAACTGAGGAGATTCAGGGGTGCCAGGATTGCGCCTATCGGACACAAGACCTTACAGAAAGCCCGACGGCTGAAGATCACGCCCAAGAGGACAACAACTAATACCATCAGCTTCACTAGGGTGGCCAGGGGAAGGATGAGAGAACGACTGGTAAAAATATTCGGCAGAGTGACCTGAAGGGCTGACGCTGGACAGATTCGGCAGAACGAATACATCGTCTCCTCCCCCAGGAAAAAAGGGATGAGGAAGACCATGAGGACCAGCACCAGGTATTTTAGATGGCTTGTCCACTTCGGAAGAGTCAACTTCCGGGTAGGAATTTTATGCAGCATATCCTGAAGGAAGCCAAAAGGGCAGACCCATCCACAGAACAGCTTCCCAAACACGATTCCGAGCAGCAGGACCGTGCCGAGTGCGATGAAGGGGAAGAGATGGTATCCGGAATAATGGATATACACTCCGATGGGGCAGGCGAACCAAGATAAAACGCAGGAATGACAGCTGAGCACTGGATTGCAGAACCATTTGAGCTCAGGCCTCCAGGAACTGTGCAAGAGAAGAAGGGAAAGGATTTGCGTTATTCTTCTCTTGATCATAATCGATGATTTGTTGCAGCCTCCCTGACTGCCGCTTTCTTCTTACTGTCAGGTCGGACAGGCGGATTTGCCTCTGGGCTGGGAGCGGTCATAAGTGGAATACAACCGATCGTCTTCACGAGCCACTCCATGAAAAGTCGCATCCACGACCATATGAAATTCATTAATCCTGTAAAAGGTGAGAAGCCCAAATTCCTCAGTGTCTGATTCATACACCTTGTGTGTCCGGATACTGCCGGCCAATAACAGCGCCAGAGCTATGATTAAGACTGCAGCAGCGATAACCTTCCTGTTGAGGAACTTTTTCATCATCAGAGTAGGTTCTTTAAGTAATCCGGAGTCAATTTCCTGATGTTTCCTGAGCGCACCGTGATCCTCTGCGAATCGAGGAAATCCAGAATGCCCAACGCGTATTTTCGCGTGGAGCCTATATATTGTTTGAAGTCCGCGGAATCGAGTGCACCGTTCTCCTTAATAGTATCCACAACCTTATCCTGGGCTCTTTTAAAACTGCCATAGTCTAACACTACATTTTTGGAAAGTCGAATCAATTTTTTCTGGCTGTACAAATAGTTCAGAATCCGGTCAACCTCTTCTTTGGAAGCCCGGAGCATCATGGGGAGTTCATCCGGTCTGGGTGAATGATATCCGGTCTCGGCGTAGACCTTCTGTATATTTGTCATCAGGCGGCGCTTTTCCACACTAAGCTTCTCGACAGCAGCCTGAAGAATAAACCTTGTTCCCTCTCTCTTCACAACATCCTTGCGTTGAAGATCTTCTTCGATCTTCTTCCATAAACGGACAGGCCAATCAAAATCCTGACGCAGCTGGCTGATGGTGAGACTCAGCGCTCCATCCTCAGAAACGGCTTTCCGCAGTCGAGACTCCACACTGCTTAAAAATGCATTGTAGGTAGCCGAATGAATATAGTGCTCGGCACCCAAAGAGATGACTTTTTCGTTTTCGACCAGGCGGGACAAGACATCTTTCACAACATCCATTGTCAACAGAGTCCCTCTGGATATCTCTTCCAGAGAAGCGCTGTTTTTGAGCTCGGTGCAGAGGGTACATTCAACTTTTCTCTCCATGCCTTCCGCACTCAGAGGATCCACATCCTGGAAGAAAGCCAAGTATTCGTTGAGCTGTTCAGCGATGCGTTTTTTCTTTTGCCTCTTTTCCGCACGGGAAACGGCGAGTATTTTTCCCCCGGCCACTGTGGTTAGAGGAGAAAGACGCCTGATGATGAACCTGTCCTGGGCAGCTGCGACGACAGGGCTGGACAGGACAATAGTGGCTAATGCAGTCTTCCCTTCGCCCAGCACCTCATCTTCCAGTAGATAAATTTTGCCCAATTGTTCAATGGTTCCGGTGTGAAATTTCACCTGCTCTGCGTGACGGATAGGGCTTTGAAGCCCACGGATGGTCCTCAGCTGAATATGGAAAGTTGACGCCGGCTCCAGGTAACCCGGTAGACTGAGAACCTGACCGCGAACAGGAAGCTTTTTGTCAAAATCCGGAATATTCAATGCCAGACACTGCCCGTATTCTCCATCAGGAGTATCGTTCAGGAATTGCTGGATTCCGACTATTTTTCCCTTCTGATAGCCTGGGATGACTTCTATCTCAGCCCCAACCTGAATAGTCCCGGCTACAGGGATTCCCATGACAACGACTCCAAAGCCTTTCCGCTTGAATACATGCGAAACGGGCATCCTGAAGATGCCTAATTTGGATTGCCTGGATAGGCTCTTTGCCTGCTGGACCAGGGCATCATAAAACTCAGGAAAACCGGCATACGTCTGAGAAGAAACCGGACAGATGGGAGTGTCTTCCATGAAAGTATCCTTGAGAAAACCACGTATCTCTCTCGAAAGCTGCTGAATCCGCTCTTCGGAAACCAGGTCAATCTTGGTCAGAGCCACTATGCCGCGGGAAACGCCGAGCAATTCCATTATCTGGAAGTGCTCGATAGTCTGGGGCATGATGCCATCATCTGCGGCAACAACCAGTATCGTCATATCAATCCCCGAAACTCCGGCCACCATGTTCTTGATGAACTTCTCATGACCGGGCACATCGACAATCCCGATACAGAGTTCGCCCTCGAGGACACAGGGCGCAAAACCGAGTTCAATCGTCAACCCCCGCTCTTTTTCTACCTTCAAGCGGTCGGTCTCACAGCCGGTCAGCAGTCTTATTAATTGCGTCTTCCCATGGTCGACATGTCCAGCTGTGCAGACCATCATGAGTACGTTGGGTTTGGTTCCCGACCTAAGCTCTCCTGGTGGCTGGTGTTTCATTCGATCAGACATCGGTCTTTTTGTATTTTTTGTATATTGAATGGCAGAACGACCTGAGCATCAAGCCTCTTCATCGCAACTTCAGCCGCAGCAATACCTGAGTCAGTGCTTTTCAGGGTCATGGAGACTGGGCTGCTGGATTTTTGGGTTCCACAGTACTGCTTACAGCTCTCTCAAACGTTCTAAGTCAAATCCATTTCCAGGTTTAATAAATCATCTTGAGTGAATTCCTTCCCACACCCCCGGCATACAAAGCTTATATATTCCTTGCCGTCTTTTAAGGTTTTTTCCTCCCTTGCTGTCCCCCGACAATTCGGGCATTCCATTTTATTCCCGGTGATGCCATAAGAATCATCTGCCAAGAGGTTCCCCCTCTTCTCGATGGAGACACTGCATTCTCGAAAATTAGGCCTATCCTTTCGGCTGTAGGATACTAATGTCTGAACCACATCCCAGCTCAA
>SMTZ1_10011149_pt1 | contig 14573 bp, 8 predicted proteins | sample DeeMarSWOR136_30_FD_25667 | JGI IMG/M metagenome (IMG submission 25667) | reverse complement strand
ATAAACATTCGTATTTTACTTATTTTTTCGTAAAAAATAAAATAAACCAGCTTTTTGTTTAGGGAAACAAAGTTTTTGCCGCTGTAGCATAGCCTGGCTAGCGCGATTCCTTGGTAAGGAATAGGTCGAGGGTTCAAATCCCTCCAGCGGCTAGTTTAACATTTTTTTCTTCGAGTAAATGAAACATATGTTTCAACAAATCCTTTTACTTGTACTATTTTGATTTTTATTCGTAACCACCAAATTTCAAACTAGGATCACCAAAAAGCTCATAGACCGTAATACAATGAGCTTCTATCTTATATATTGAATTTTCGTTTAAAAACTTGGTAATAGAACCACCATGAGCCCATCCTAAATTAACTGCATTTTTCTGACCAACCTCGAAAAAGAAATTTGTCTCCAATTCACTACTTAAAGAAATAGGATACCCCACCCAGCCATATCCGTAACCAGTACATCCTGTTGAAGCTATAGCACCACCCCATGGAACAAGACATAACTCCCAACTGAAACAAACGGGTGCAGGGTACCCATATGTCCAATAATGGTTTTCAGGTATGAGAATACGGTCAAGGATTTGTTCAAAAAATGTAAGAGGCATATTATATTTTTTAAGAATAGAGAGTCTTTCTCGGAGTTTTGGAAAACCTGTACGCAGAGTTTTTCCAATTGTTACATTAAAAAGACCATTATGACAACCTCCAACAACTACAACTGGGAGTTTATTACCGTTGAACAACTGCCAGAAATTATTAAGGTTAATACCACCTGTCCAGTTAGAATTATCGTGCCAATGAGTATCCCATGAGTATGGTGACCCATGACCTTGGAACATTACAAAGCTAGCGCCACCAAAGAAGGCTTCAATGATATCCTCTGAAATGGGAGTTAGTCCACCAGTATCACGATTTGATGCGTAAACCCGGACTGGTTCCCTAATAAGCTCATTCATATAGTCGATGGCCGCGTCACAAATATACTCCCCATCAGGTTGCCCATTATAAATCTGATCTGTTTGACCAGCTATTGTAATCATCTTCTTGTACCATGGTTTAGAATATGGATATGTACTTTCATAGACTATAATTTTATTTATTAACAATTTTATTTCTTGTTCATTACGACAAGGTAAACGAGCGATGTAAACATCGGGATAAAGATCAAGATCATCCCATGGCACACCCCATTTACCCAATGCAGCAAAAATACCATCACCATTAGAATCCCAACTGGAAAAGTTACTGTTTTCATCATAAATATCAGCATAATATAGATCTGAAAGGCAACCTTTTTCATCATCTATATATATATTTGTATATCGCACAGGAACATACCAGTCCTTTGTCCCCTGGTTGAAATCATCCCTATCATTAGCAGAAAAATGTGATTTCAGACCACCACCCAGTAAAACATAGGTAATACCCCACTGCTCGATGGCATCTTTAATAAAGTATTTGATTTTTTCAGGAGCATCAAATCCATCATATTCAAACAGAATATCTTCAACAGTTTTTAACGTGGTGTTAAGCCCATGACTGTTTTTATGATCTATCAACGGTTGAAATTCATCAACAAATAGCTTTGGTGCAATAATAACCATATCATAAATATCAGGCTCAACAATATTCACCCTAGGATTATCATATGTTAAGGTGATATCTGCCTCTTTCATATACTGGATTATACTTAATACAGGATTATATCTAACAACGTTACATATTATCTTTACAAAAGTGACACGATCTTCCCCATCCAGACCACGACCAACATCATAACTATACCAAGTATTAGGATATAATATATTACTTTGATACAACTGTTCATCTTTTTCTGATTGAGTATCAATCGGAGTATCTAAGCTCAGAGGGTAGATTGCTGCGGGTGTTATTTGCCCAGGTAGTTTCAATGTCCCCGTGTCTTTTAGGAAATATACTACTTTGATATTCTGTGCTTCCTTTGGTAAAATGAATGTTGTAATATATAGTGGTAACTCTGGTTCACCAGGAACCATAAGCTGTGAGTTTGCTCCCTCATAGGTTATCCTCAGATAGTCATTTTTAATTTCCAGTTTTGGTTCAAAAGAAAATACTACAGATTTTGTTAAAGTAGTAGTTCCAAAAATATCAACAGGGAAAGATACAACTCCAAATCCACTGAAGACTAAAACTCCAATTATTAAAAATACTATGATTTTATTCATTTTCTACCAAACCACCTATATCTTGTATTTTTCGTGCGGGATGCCAATCAATATTAAACCAAGGGATTGTTTTAAAGCCAATTTCGATGTTTCCAAGAATCAGTTTAGGGAATAACCGTGGTCTGTTCCAGTAGTTTTGATTCCAAATGTTTTTACTGTCTATGAAAAATGCGTTCCTTTTATTTACAAAGAAGATGTTTTCTGAGATATTGTTATTGCTGGAACAATTGAGGTAGATACCGTACTTCTTATTTAAAATAATGCTGTTTTCTATGATAGTGTTATCATTGGAATATTCAAGGTACATGCCTTGATTGTTGTTAGACTTGATAATATTTTTTTTGAATATGTTGTTTTTACTGAACCAACATATTATTATGCCATTCAGGTTTGAACTAATAATATTATAAGATATAATATTGGTGGGTGAATATTCTATGTCGATGCCATGCTCATTTTCTGTGATACTATTCCCTGTTATTGAGTTATTTCTGGAATCTAGAATATATATTCCTTTTCTATCATGAAGAGCAATGCTATTATTTGTGATGTTGTTTTTATTAGAATTATTAATAAGGATTCCGACTAAACCATTATTCGAGATACTATTTTCTGTAATTTTATTGTCATTGGAAAATTCGAGATCTAGTCCATAGTCGTAGTTTGAACTAATGATGTTATTATAGATGGTGTTGTTTATATTTTTTCCCGCATTCGTACCTTTAGACCTAATACCACAACTGTTATTTGTGATATTATTATTGATAATATTGTTGTAATTATTTTTTTCATCTAGGTTTATGCCGTTTTCGTTGTTTGAGGCAATATTATTGCTATTGATGTTGTTGTTACTGGACCGTTCAAGATGGATGCCTTCATGGTTGTTCGAGCTGATGTTATTGCTTGTGATGTTGTTTCCACTAGAAAATTCAAGGTAGATACCACTCCCATTGGTGTTTGTGATGTTGTTGTCATTGATGTTGTTGTTACTGGAGCCAAAGAGATAGATGCCTTTCTCGTTATTCGAGCTGATATTGTTGCTATTGATGTTGTTGCTACTGGACCAATCAAGATAGATGCCTTCATGGTTATTCGAGCTGATGTTATTGCTTGTGATGTTGTTTCCACTAGAAAATCCAAGGTAGATACCGTTCCTGTTGGTGTTTGTGATAGAGTTGTCTATAATGGTATTGTTGTGAGCGCTATATAATAAGATACCACCGTCTAAGATACCACCGGCTCCGTTGTTCGATATATCGTTTCCAATGATGGTGTTGTATTCGCATCCGAAACCACCAGTACCACTTTGTCCCAAAGATAAACCACGGTGGCTATTTGATTTAATACTGTTATTGAAAACACTACAGTTATGACAATAGTCCATAATGATGCCTATTGTTGAGTTACTGAGTTCTTGGTTTTGGATGGTGATATTGTCACAACGACCTAGGATGATTTGCCCTGCATTATCTATCACCATGTCCGATGCATCCTTCAATATGATTAGTGGTTTGCCATTAACAAAGTTGTTTAAGAAAAGATTATCACTAATAGCAGAATAATCTGTAAAAATACCGGTGTTGAAAAAAGAATTATTAATTATAGTGCAACCGCGAGGAGAACCCATACACCACCCAGACAAAACTAATCCAACCCTACTATTCGAAATCGTGTTATTATCAATTAAATTATTACTAGTATGATAATCAATATTTATACCATAATCGATGTTGTCGCTAATGATATTACCAGTAATAGTATTATAATCACAACCATCTATTATAATACCCCTTGTATTACCAGAGATGGTATTGTTAATAATGATGTTGTTTCGTGAGAAATCATAATAATCATACCCTATAATTATGCCACTTCCTTGATTGTTCAAGATGATATTATCGCTGATATGATTATTACCCGAATACAGATGAATACCTCCACCTTTATATGGTGGATTTTCGGTACCATTTTGAATGGTAAACCCGCTGATATCAATCCAATCAGCAGAAATAGAAACAACATTTCCAGTTCCACCACCATCAATAATTGTAGTGTTTTTGTCTTCTCCGATGAGACTGATTGATTTGTTTATGACAATGTTCTCATAATACATTCCACTGGAGATATATATTGTATCACCATCTGATGCGTTATCAATTAAACCTTGGATATAACCACGGGAACCAAAGCCGCTGGAAATAATCTTTTCTTCAATGGTTCCAATGGTGGGTGAGTGGACACCAGCCCAGAAAAATAAAACGAGTATTCCTAATATTATGAATTTGTTCATATCTATACCTCGATAACGTATGGTCTGAGTGCGGGACGCCAATCGATGTTGACCCATGGAATTAATGAGTACATCCCGATTCTTCCAAAAATAATTTTAGGAAGTATCTGTGTTCTGTTCCAATAGTTCTGGTTCCATGTGTTTTTTATAGATTGATTAAAAAAAGCATCTTGTTGGTTCTCTTGGAAGTTGTTTTTAAGGATAGTATTGTTTCTTGATAAAAAAAGATAGATGCCTTGTTTATTTTTTGAGATGGTGTTACCTTTGATGTTGTTACTACTAGCATATTCGAGGAATATGCCAGTCTCATTGTTGTTGTCGATTTTGTTGCCTTTAATGTTGTTGCCAATGGAACCATATAGGAAGATGCCATCACCGTTGTTGTTAGTGATGTTGTTACCTGTGATGTTGTTGCTGGAACCACCAAGGATGATGCCATACCCGTTGTTTGAGACGATGTTGTTGCCTGTGATGTTGTTGCTGGAAGAAGAGAGTTGCATGCCACACCAGTTGTTTGATATAATGTTATTGTTTGTGATATTGTTGTCATTGGAACCATAGTATAGGATTATGCCATTATAGTTGTTCGAGCTGATATTATTGCCTGTAATGATGTTGTTACTGGAAGAAGAGAGTAGGACGCCATCCCATTTGTTTGATATGATGTTGTTGTTTGTGATGTTGTTGTCATTGGAATTATTGAGGTGTATGCCATTATTGTTGTTCGAGCTGATGTTGTTGCCTGTAATGATGTTGTTACTGGATCTATCGAGGTGTATGCCTCCAACTCCGTTGTTTGATATGATGTTGTTGTTTGTGATGTTGTTGTCATTGGAGTTATAGAGTTGGATGCCGTCCTCATAGTTGTTTGTGATGTTGTTGTCTGTAATGATGGTATGGTTTGAAAAAATTATAATTCCAGCATCGTAGTCATAATATCCACTATATTGAATTGTAAATCCACTTATATTTACCCAATCAGCAGAAATAGAAACAATAGTTCCAGAATATCCACCATCAATAATTGTTGTTTCTTTATTTTCCCCGACAAGACTGATTGATTTATTGATGATGATGTTCTCATAATAGATCCCACTGGGAATGTAAATCGTGTCTCCATCTGATGAATTATCTATTAAATCTTGGATATAACTCTTTTTTAATTCCAACTGTTGATGGTATAACTCCAGCACTAACAAATAATATTATTATTCCAAGAACAAGTCCTTTCAAAAATAATCCTTTTTGCGTTTTTGCCTCCCTCTTTTCCTTATTAGAAACTACTAACAAATTATAAATATTTCTAGTAATTTTTTTGCAACATTATCATTATTTAATAAATCTTTTTATTACAAAATGTAACAAAATGATTTTATCAATTTTTAGAGCATGAAAACCTATACAATTATCTCTGATATTCACTCCCTAATATCAATAAAAATATGTTGCGGGCTTTTAACCCTGGGTATATAATCCCTCCAGCGGCTAGTTTAACTATTTTTTTCTCCGAGTAAATGAAACGTTTGTTTCAATAAATGTCTGCGGGCTTTGAACCAAAAAATTCAAATACTTTAAATTAAAATTTATTTAAAAATAAAAAAAAGAAAAAAGGTAGAAGCCTTTTAGAAATTTAATATTTTTTTTAATAATGGAAAATGCTCTAAAATCTTTATCAATAGAGAATTAATAGTTATTGCCTTGTTTCGTGGTATAGTTAATGATTTTGTAGATTCTGGACCAATTAAACCATTTGAGTCTTGAGCTTTTGCTTTAATGATATATGTTCCTGATTTATCCCATATATGTGATACTTTTACATCTGTACCAGAGGGGTTCATAGTTGTTGTTTCGTTCTTTCCATCGCCCCAGTCAATTATGTATTTTACTTGATTATTATCTGGATCTACTGCATTAAATGTAAAATCATATGATGTTTTTGGTTTTCCATTATCAGGACCTTTTATAGTTGGTGCATTTGGTGGTTCACCACTGGGTTCATTTCTTGTTGTGAAACTCCATATGGGTCCAGTTGTAGATTCCCCAAAGGAGTCCTCCCAAGCTACAATCCTCCAATAGTATGTTGTATTAAAGTTCATTGTTCCAGGATCATAGGTAGTTTCAGATTGATTACTTTTCACTTTTGGTGGTGTACTGGATGTTCCAAAATAAACATCATAAAAAACTGCATCACCATTAGGATCTCCCCCTGTCCAAGAAAGATCGGCGTCAATATCTACAACTGTTTCTTTATTTTTTGGAGTAGGATTACTTGGTATATTTGGTGGCAGATTTTCAGCAAAATTAAACAATTTACATGTAATCTGAGCGTATGCTTCATTTACCGAATTTGTAAATAAAATAACTCCTATATTTGTTTCAAGATCCATAGCTATTACGGTTCTACATCCTTGGGCCATACCTGTATGACACCAAACCCATCTATCACAGAAAAAATTATGAAACCATATGATTCCAATATTGTACAAACTTGTCTGCACGGTAAGCATCAGCTCAACTGTACTTGCTTGGAGTATCTGTGTAGAATTATATGTTCCATTATTTATCATCATCATAAGAAAATTACGTAGTTGTGTCACACTGGTACGAAGGTTTGCCGCAGGATACACGTTGTTCAAACAGTAGTGAGCATAAGGCACGTAAACTGCTCCATTCCACAAGTAGGGAACAGCGATATTACTAATATTTAAATCTGCTAAGAACCAGGCAGTTTCATCCATGTCCAATGGTTCAAAAATATGGTTTTCACAATATTCATAAAACATTTCACCTGACATATTTTCTACTAAATATCCAAGCAATGATGCACCTACATTACTATACCCATAATAGGTACCAGGTGTATTAGAATAAAAATTATTAACTGGATCATAATATTCTCCTCCTGGAGTAAAATATTCCTCCAGAAATTCTCCTAATGGTACTGTTGGATCACCACCAACATAAGTAATATAATTATAGTTATCTTTTATTGATGATGTATGGGTCATTAGCATAAGGAATGTTATATTTGTTGAAGGATAACCTGGATGATTAACTTCAAATGGTAGATAATCATTTATTGAGTCATTTAATTCAAAATAGTCTTGTTCCCAAAGTTGCATTATTGCTGTTGCGGTAATTGTTTTTGAAACTGATGCAAGATAAAATAATGTTGTGTTTTCTACTAATTGGTTATTACTAATATTTGCGTATCCATATGATTTAGTCCAAAAAACATTATTGTTTTTTACGATAGTTGCTGATAATCCTGGAATATGATATGAAGACATCATAGTAGTAATATAATCATCTAGGGTTTGATTTCTAGGTTGAAAACTTTGGTTTATTAAAATTTTTTTAGTATTAATTTCATTAGAGTATTTATTATCATTTAATGGTATTGTCATTTGTCCAATAACTGGAAAAATCGTTGTTCCAATCATCAGCGTACATACAAAAATTCCAATTATTTTCTTCTTCATAAGTTCTTATTCCTCCCTTTTCTCCTTATTAGAATCTACTAATAAATTATAAATATTTCTAGACATTTTTTTGCAACATTTGTATAATATAAATAATTATTTTTTTACAAAATGTAATAAAATGATTTTATCAATTTTTATGGGCTATTGATCATAACACTGCCGTTTACCTCTCGATATCAAATAAAAATATTTTGCGGGCTTTTAACCCTGGGTATATAATCCCTCCAACAGTCACGATTAACATTTAGAATGGTAATTTACAAAGATAAAATCAAATTGAATTGATTTTCAGGAATTCAAATCCCTTACTATATACTAATCTTTACATTTAATTCTAAATTTAATAAAGAAGCAAACAATTTTTCATATTATACTAATTACAAATGAAAACATTTAAATATTTATACTAATTACCAATTAGTATGATATCGAAGGAGTTACTTAGACAAATAGTAATTCAACAGAAAAATGAACCTCTCCAAATAGAGAAAACTGTAACAAGAGAGATATTAAACGAAATACTACAATGGTTTACTGACAACAGAATAATCATACTTACTGGATTAAGAAGAAGCGGAAAATCAACCATTTTACGACAAATTATACAAAAAATTACAAAATGTTGCTATGTAAATTTCGAGGATGAACGATTCCTAGATTTCAAAGCAGAAGAATTTGAACAATTAAATGAAGTACTCGCCGAAGTATACAATAATCCAACTGTCTATTTTTTTGATGAAGTACAAAACATCGATAAATTCGAAACGTTTGTAAGAAGACTCCAAGATCAAGGAAAAAAGGTTGTTATAACTGGCTCAAATGCAACACTCCTTAGCAGGGAACTCGGAACACGATTAACTGGAAGATACAAATCCTTTGAAATCTACCCATTTTCATTTAGAGAATTTCTAAAATTTCAAAATATTAAACCAGAAAAAGATTGGTTTTATTTAATAGAAAAAAAAGTACAACTCATCAAACTATTTGAAAAATACCTCTCTACAGGTGGCATGCCAGAATATCTCAAGAACAATGATATAGAATATATTAGGACGATCTATGAAAACATCTTATACAGAGATGTTATCGCACGATATCTTATTAAAAGACAAAAACTTTTAAAAGAGTTAGTCAACATTTTAATGACAAATATATCATCCCAATTTACGTATAATTCCTTAAAAAAAACCTTAGGCTTATCAAATGCAATAACTGTAAAAGAATACATTTCGTATTTACACAACTCATATTTGTTTTTTGAATTACAAAAATTTGATTTTTCAATAAAAAAACAGCTTAATGCCCCTAAAAAGATTTTTGTTATTGACCCTGTTTTTCATCAACTTTGTGGATTAAATTTTTCCTTAAATAAAGGAAAAATCTTAGAAAATATTGTTTTCATTGAGTTAAAAAGGAGTCGAAAAGAGGCATACTATTATTCAAATAAAAATGAGTGTGATTTTGTTGTTAAAGATGGAGTTAAAATTAGTGAAGCGATTCAAGTTTGTTATTTATTAGATGCAGATAATAGAGAAAGGGAAATAACTGGTTTATTGGGCGCAATGGATACATTTAAACTTAAAGAGGGATTACTTCTAACCCAGGAACAGGAAGAGGAGATAATTATGAACAAGAAAAAAATAAAGGTACTTCCTGTTTGGAAATGGCTACTAAGTAATAATTTTTCTTAGTTATAAATCTTATAAAAAATAATTGGATGGTATTCATCGGCTAACTTGATTTCAAATCCTTTTCTCTTTTAATGATTATAAATATTTTCATTTTTATGAGTAATATTTCAGCATTGTAAAGGAAAATCGTAACTAAATTTCCTGCGGGCTTTTAACCCTAGGTATATAATCCCTCCAGTAGCTAGTTTTAACATTTTTTTCTTCTATTAAATGAAACTTTTGTTGCATTAAAATCGGTGCGGGATTTGAACCCTTGCTCAATGATTTTTTTACAAATGTAGTTAATAGATTTAAATCAGTTAAATTCTTTAAATTATTTTATAAAAATTAATTCTAGGAGTTCAAATTCTTACCAGAGACGCTAAATAACTATGCAAAGGTTTTAATAAATGATCTAAAAAAACTCACCTAGATAAAATCTTAAAGTTAACACAATTTATATACTAATTATATGTTTATATTATTGCGAGGGAGGTAAATTATGAAGAAATTTATCCCTATAATAGGATTAGTATTTCTTTTTGTGTTTTCATCATTTATTCATATAAGTCTTGGATATAATGTTGAAATTTCAGATATTATTGAACAACAATTAACATTCATTGCAACTAAAGAATATTTACCACATGAACCAATCTATATAGATGGAAATATCGGTTTTATTGTTGGGCAAAATGGTATTGTTTCAGGTAATGGAACATACGAAGACCCATATTTAATCAAAGGATGGGAAATCAATGCATCAACTTCTATTGGAATATATATTAAAAATTGTGATGTTTATTTTGTAATTGACGACTGTTTTATTCACGATGGTGGTTCGAACCATAGTGGAATAGTTTTTCAAAATGTAATTAATGGTATAATAAATCAAATGAATATTCTGGAAAATTATGGTGGAATAATTTTAGATAGTAAATGTAAAAAAATTACCATTTCAAATTGTTCCGTTTTTTATAATTATCTTAATGGAATCATTTCAGAAGGTTCCATGATAAATATAATTGATAATTATATCAGTTATAATTTACGTAAAGGTATTGACTTTTATTCAATTAATTCAACAAATAACTATAATATCATCAAAGGAAATATAATATCAAACAATAAAAATAGTGGTATAGATGTTAGTGATACATATAATTCGACCTTCAACAAAAATATCATTTTTTCAAATTTATTAGGTATTACTTTGAGTTACTCAAATGATAATATTATTGTTGATAATGCAATAAATTCAAATCTTGATTCAGGCATTTACTTATATTCATGTTTTAAAAATAATATTTCGCAAAATAATATTTCCAAAAATGGTCAAGGTATAGAATTCATCCGTTCCAATAATAATTATTTATTTAAAAATAATATTGATTCTAATAAATACTACAATATTTGGTTCTATGGTTGGAGTAATAAAAATGTTATTACCATTAATAATATTACTAATAGCAAAATTGGTATATACTTCCCTGAAGCATGTTTTAATAAGATACAACAAAATAATTTAATAAAAAATCAGTTTAATGTATTTTTTATGTCTTCTCCCAATTCTTTGGATGAAAATTATTGGGGGCGAGTAAGAATTTTTCCTAAAGTAATTTTTGGAACAATTTTGTTTGTACCATGGATTAATATTGATTGGCATCCAGCTAAAGAACCATATGATATTTGAGGAAAATATATGAAAAGAAAATGGTTGGTGATTGTAATTATTCTTTTATTCATTGGAACTTGTATCATTCCATCAATGGGATCAGAACTTACTCGCGATACGAATATCATTACAGTTGACGATGAACCTGGTGATGCAGACTTCACATCAATAAAAGAAGCAGTAAATTATTCAAGCTCTGGAGATATTATCGAGGTGTACAGTGGGTTATATCTTGAAAATAGGATTCGGATCACGAAAGAAAATGTGAGTCTTCTAGGTATAGCTTATGAACTTGGAGACGGTAATGACAGCGGAATGCCTTATATTAAAGGCGATGGAACTGCGTCAGTCATTAAGTTAATAGCAAGTAATGTGACTGTCTCTAATTTTATAATTGAAGACTCGTGGTCCGATCCTGTATATGAATATTCTTGTATTCAAGCAGGAACCTATTGGCCAGATGAACTATATAATATTACGATATCAGATTGTATTATTTCGAATTGTATTATTTATAATTCAACTATAGGGATTCTTGGTAGTCATATGGGATATAAGAATAATACTACAATTGTTAATAATCATATAAGTCATTGTTATAGATTTGGGATGTATGTTTCCTCAGTGAATGTTCTCGAACCCGTTTATACTATAAAAGGGGATTTTAACGTATCAGGAAATGTCATATCAGATTGTCCTATTGGTATTTATTTCTGGAGTAATCGGCAAAATGTTTCAGGGAATAGGATTAAACGATGTGAATATGGAATTTATTTGTATGGCGAATATAATATTGTATATGGTAATGATATTGATAGCTGTTCTGTGGGGATTTGTGATGCATATGTACTTAGCGATGGAAATATAATTACAAAAAATAATTTTAAAAATTATAGCCGAGGTGGAATGTGGTGGGCGAGATTTCCTTCCTTTATTTCTATGATTTTAAATATATTTAGGAAACAAGGATTGAAAAAGAATTATTGGGACACCTGGAGTGGTATTGGTCCAAAGTTTATACCTGGAGGATTTGTTTTACCGACAGAAGCGATTATTCCATGGTTTAACTTTGACTGGAAGCCAACAAAAGAACCATATGATATTCCAATTATAGGATAAAAACACTGTTTTTTTCAGGCTTTTAACCACCGCTATAAGATCCCTCCAGCGGCTAGCTTGAACAATTTTTTTCTTCTATTAAATGAAACGTTTGTTGCAATAAAATTGGTGCGGGCTTTGAACCAAAAAATTATATAAAAGAAAAAAAGAAAAAAGGTTTAATGTTTATTTTATGAAAAGCTAGAGATATCATATGGTTCTTTTGCTGGACGCCAATCAATATTAAACCAAGGAATCCCAATAGGACCTATCATAATTTTTCCAAAAATGAGTTTCGGAAGGATTCTTAGTCTATTCCAGTAATTCTGCCTCCATTTATTCATACAGTTATAAAACATTGCGTCTTGTTGGTTATTCAGAAAGTTATTTTTCAGAATGGTGTTACTGCTGGAGTTCTCAAGATAGATGCCTTGATTATTTTGCTTTATAATGTTGTATTCTATTGTGTTATTGGTACACAACTTCGGAGTTGATCCAATAAACTCAAAGCCATGGTCATAGTTTAAACTGATACTATTTTTAGATATGATATTATAACATGAATCCTGTAGTTCAATACCATCCTCGTTTTCAGTTATGTTATTATCTAAAATTACGTTCTGGTTGGATGTTAGAAGGAATATGCCTTCTTCATAGTTTGAGGTGATAACATTACCAGTGATGTTAATATCGTTAGAATCGCTTAAACTTATACCAAGAAACCCGTTATATGAGATGTTGTTGCTTGTGATGGTGTTGTTATTGGAATCATCGAGGGCGATGCCGACAGTATTGTCTGTGATGGTGTTGTCTCTGATGGTGATGTTATGACTGTAATATACATATAGGGAGGAATAGATGTGGATACCATCCTTGTTGTGTGTGATAGTATTGCCTGTGATATTATTATCACTGGAAGGGAAAAGGCAGATGCCATACCAACTGTTATTGCTGATGGTGTTGCCTATGATAGTGCTGCCACAAGAATAATCAAGCAAGATGCCACCGTCATTGTCTATGATGGTGTTGCCTGTAATGGTGTTATTATGACTGGAATAAGAGAGTTGAATACCATCCCAACTGTTGTTGCTGATGGTGTTGGCTATGATAATGTTATTATCACTGTGATCCGTGAGATAGATGCCACCCAAATTGTTTGAGATGGTGTTGCCTATGATAATGTTATTATCACTGTAATACCCGAGACCGATGCCAACTCCATTGTTCGAGATGGTGTTGCCTGTGATAATGTTGCCATTGGAACCTTCGAGACCGATGCCACAATCCTCATTGTCTGTGACGGTGTTGCCAGTGATGAGGTTACCACTACTGGAACCTCCGATGGAGATACCAACCCCATTGTCCCTGATGATGTTCCCTTTTATGGTGTTATTTAATCCACCGAGAGCTATACCACTCTCATGGGAGTAAACATAACAATGATCCCATATATTGTTGTTCATGACAGTACAATAGTGTGAAATTATCCATATCCCTGCGCCAAATCCCTGCCCTCCACTACTGTTTTGTATTGTAAACTCGCTGATATTTACCCAATCATAAGAAACAGTGATGACACCTACATTCTCACTCCCATCAATAATCGTTGTATTCTTGTTTTCACCAATCAGACTGATTGATTTATTGATAATGATGTTTTCATAATAGATGCCACTAGGAATATATATGGTGTCGCCATCTGAAGCATTATCTATGAGATCCTGGATATAACCAGGAGAACCAAGATTCATTAAAACAGTTTTTTCTTTTATGATTCCAACTGTTGATGGTACAATACCTGCTCCAATAAACAAAATTATTATTCCAAAAACTAGTCCTTTCCAATATAATCCTTTTTCCATTTTTTACCTCCCTCTTCTCGATAATTATATCTGTTAACTTTTAATAAACTTTTTCAAATAATTTTTTTGCAACAATAATAAGATATAAACAATTTATTATTACAAATTGTTACACAATGATTTTATCTATTTATAGGGGATGGAGAACTAAATAATTATCACTGATGTTCACTATCCGACATCAAATAAAAATATATTGCGGGCTTTTAACCAATGCTATAAGATCCCTTCAGCGGCTAACTTGACTATTTTTTTCTTCGAGCAAATGTAACTTTTGTTGCAATAAAATG
>SMTZ1_10006515_pt1 | contig 14573 bp, 12 predicted proteins | sample DeeMarSWOR136_30_FD_25667 | JGI IMG/M metagenome (IMG submission 25667) | reverse complement strand
CCTAATGAAGATGATGTACAATATCAGATTGACTGGGGTGATGGTGATATCTATGATTGGGGTATTGTCTGTGAATCAAATGATTTCTTTTCAAAAACCCATAAATGGACAGATTGGGGAAACTTCACTATAAAAGCTAGGGCAAAGGACATATATGGAGCAATTGGAGGTTGGTCATCTTATGTAGTTACTATGTCCAGAGACAAAACGCTAGCTAGTTCACCTTTGTTGAGGTTATTAGAACGATACCCACTGCTGAGCCTATTGTTCCAAAGAATAATCATCTTATAGTGTTAAGCTTTTAAATACTACTTATCTGATTTGAATATGAGAAATAGGGAGGAAAAAGAAATATGAAAAACACCTTATTTAAGAAAGGATTGATAGTTGGAATAATTGTATTATTAGCTGGTATTAGCTTAATGCCTTTAGTTGGTAGTATAACTATCAATAGATCAGTTTTAAAGACTTGTCCTTTAGGTTTAGATTTATCTTGTGATGAACCTTATAAGAATGTAAAACAAGGAGATACAGCTACATTTATTGTTGAAATAACAAATATTGGAACAGTTGATGATACTTATGACGTTATTGCTGGTTCTATTGAAGATATTATCTGTAAAGTTAATGGTGTAAATGCTGATCAGTTTAATCCTTATGAGATTACTCTTGATTCAGGTGAATCAATATCTTTTGAGGTTACTGCTGAGGTTTGGGAGTCTGTTCCTCTTGGTGAATGGTATGTATTTGTTGAGGGTTGGTCTCAGAATGATGCAGAAATTAATGATGATTTGACTTTAACTGCAAAAGTGCAGAAAAAAAATAAAGAAAAATTTAGTACTAGGGAATTGATAGAGGAAGAGGATTCAGTTAGTTGGAATTTAGGCTTTATTTTATGTCGTGTATGTTTTATGGAAACTTGGAGCTGGTTTATAAAGGGGATGCCTGGACAAAGAATTGAATGTATTGATTTAGACACAGGAGAAATCGTATATAAAGGAAAGACACGAATTTTTGGTTATTTCTTATTTAAATTTTTCCCATTTGGACATGACTATAAAATTACTGCAGAGACTGAATATGGAAGGATGTCTAAAAAAATCAATGATTTAGATTTTTTTCAAAAAGTTGAATTATTATTTATTATAGGACATTAGGTTGTGGTATAGAATGAAGAAATTATTGATATTTGGTATTATTGCTTTGTTTATCTGTATGGGTATTCAACCTGCATTTGCTAATAATGTATATATTGAGTCTAATAAAACAAAGGAAAATAATGATTCAACTGATATTGGATTTAGTTTTATTCTTTGCGAGGTTTATCACTTTTTTTATATATTAAGGATAAGAAGACGTGCATTTTTTGTAAATTTTGAAATAAGAGATTTTGATACAGGGGAATTAATACAAGAAAAATCTCGGTTATTTGGTATTCATTTATTTTCAGGTTTACATTTAGGAAAAAACTACGAGATTACAGTTACTACATCCTATGATTCAAAAACAATAATAATTAAAGATATTGGTTTTTTTAACTATAAAACTTTAGATATTATAGTTGTTTAATGATATCCCTTATGATAGATACCCACTACTAAATCAATTCCTACAAAGACTTAAAACCTGATTGTGTTATAGATTTATATACTATGTATCTGATATGAATAATGTAGTATAGGGAGGAAAAAGAATATGCAAAACAAGTTTTTATGGAAAGGTTTGGTCTTTGGGATAATTGTATTATTTTTTATTAGTGTTATACCAATTATTAATGCAAATAAGATAAATTTAAATTCTAAAAGTAATCATGAGATTTTAAAAGATAGTAATTACACTAATACAAAATGTTTATCTAAATGTTTAGTAAAAAATTGGACTTGGATTTTTTACGACGATGCTGATTTTTTTAATGCATATGATCCCTTGATACATGACAGCCCTAGTTTTCCATGTTTTCCTAAGGAAGCATATTCTAGTGACAATCTGAACGTAATAGTCCTCCAGGACCAAGAAAAAGGTCCTGCATCTATGTGGTATATAAATGAAAATCATGAAAAAATTCTCCTAGAGGAAATGGGTGAGATAAATATGGGTGATTACCAGATCTTAAAAGATTTTATAATATACTCTAAGGAGAATTATCCTGCGGTTAGATATTTAGTATCAATGTATAATCATGGAGGCGGATGGATGGGTGCATGTTGGGATGATACAAATAATGGTGATCATCTCACTATGGATGAAATGCAAAAAGCATACACAGAAACAGGCGGAATTGATATACTATGTTTTACTGCCCCCTGTAATATGGGTGCAGTAGAATCAGCATATGAACTTCGTGATTGCGTAGATATATACATTGGAGATGAAGAAGGTAGCGGATATGGTCACTGGCGAAGAACTATTACTAATATACGTAAAATGTTAAATTACAACAATAGTCTTACAAATATTGAAATTGGACAACAAATAATTCAATCAATAGAAAATAATACACCCTGGCCAGAATTTATTTCAATGAGTGCTGTAAGAACTGATAAAACAGTAGAACTTGCAAATGCTATCGATAATTTATGTCAGAGTCTTATTGAAAATAAGGACCTCTCGTATAGTAAATTTTGGTCAATTAAGGAGGAAATACAATATTTTGCTGATGGCTCTCTACTTGATATTTATCATCTTGCTGAAAAATATAAAACTGTTGAGACAAATCAAACAATATGTGAATATTTAGATAACGTAATGGTATGTCTAGAAGAAGCAGTTGTTGAAGAATTTCATGATAATGAAGATCATAAAAACGCTCATGGTTTAAGCATATATTTTCCTCTTCAAAAAAACAAAAAATACTCACTGGGATGAATTCCTTGGAAAATATATGAAAACAAGAACCAAATCATCCTCATACCCAATATTAATGAGGTTTTTAGAACTGTACCCACTATTAAGCCATCTTCTCCAAAGACTAACACGTTTGTAGTGTTATTAATTATTATTGGAAAACTATTTATACTCTGCATGTATTCGTGTCACACGGTAACACGATACACAATATGGTAATTGATGGGTGTTAAAGTGAAAGAAATAATAGCAATTGGAATTGTTGTTCTATTTATTGGAACAAGTGCAATATCATCTGCAATAAATTTAGATAGAACTATTGATGATAAATCAATTGAAATGATAAAACAATCCAATACCTTTCCAATTAATGGTGGTGATATATTCTATGTTGGAGGTAGTGGACCAAATAACTATTCAAAGATTACAGATGCGATAAAAAATACAACTAATGGTGATACTGTTTTTGTCTATGATGATTCTTCACCATATTATGAAAATATTGATGTTAACAAATCTATCAATTTAATTGGTGAAAATAGAGAAACAACAATTATTGAAAGTGTTGTTAATAAGATTGCAGTGAATATTTCTGCAAATTTTGTAAATTTTAGTGGTTTTACATTGACAAATAATGCATCCTATTGGTTGGGGTATTATGGGATTTATCTTAGATCAGACTATAATCATATCTTTAATAACATAATCACTCTTAACAATGGTATTGGAATAGATCTTAATACCAATTACAACGTCATTTCCAGCAATATCATCTCAAATAATTTTATCGGCATTAACCTTCACTTTTGTAGTAACAATACAGTTTCTGATAATATTATTTCAAAAAATAATTGGGGAATAGATCTTGTAAAATGTACTGATAGCATCTTCTCAGGCAATACAATTAATTCAAGTATCTGGAGAGGCGTTACACTACATCATTGGAGTCATAAAAATATCTTTACAAGAAACATAATAAGGTCAAATACTTGGAGTGGCTTTACTATTTTCTATAGTAATCAAAATATTATTTCCTACAATAACATTGAAAATAATGAACGGAGTATAGGGCTTATTGATAGTCATTTTAATAAGATAAAAAATAATAATATAATCGGAAATAAATTAGATCCAGATTTTGAAGATTCAACAGGTAATCAATGGAGAGGTAACTACTGGGGTGGAAATAAAACACAACCAAAGCTTATATTTGGATCATTGGTCTTAATACAACCACCTGCCCATGGACCAGGATATGGTTTAACTATACCCTGGGTAAATATTGACTGGCGTCCAGCAAAAGAACCATATGATATTAACAATCCACAAAGTTATGGAATTTGATGATTGGAGAACCACCATATGATTTTTAGAAATCTATTGGTGTTATAGATTTATATATCTCTTATCATATTATATTAGTTTATTGGAGGAAAATAATGTTTAATAAATGTTTAAAGAAAGGTTTATTTGTGTGTATTATTTTTTATTTTTTTGTTATTTGTTTATTTCCTTTTATTACAGGGGATAGTAATATTTTTAATGTTAATGCTAAACAAGGTTGTGATATTCCTATCGTTGTTATTAATACTGAACAATTTCAGGAGGTTTTTGAAGGTGATATTATTGATTGTAATATTACCGGTAATCCAACATTGATGTATTGGCAAATAAATAATCAAAGTATCCATACTACATTCAATGGGGATGATCCTGTTATATTTGATCCTGAGCCTACCCCTTTAAAAGATACATATGTAAATCTTACAGTATATGCAGAAAATGAATATGGTCATGATTCTGACACTATTCCTATAAAACTTTTTAGAATATACTTTGGAGATATACATTGGCATACTGTTTTTTCAGATGGTGATTATAATATTGATACTCAATATAAGAATGCTATAAAGGATAACTATATAGATTTTGGTGCTTGTACTGATCATGGTGAATTAATAGATGGTATCAGTAAAATTTTTGGAGGAAAAAGGAAATGGGATGCTATAAGGACAATAATAGAAAAAATTCTAGGTTTTAGTGAATGGCAGATTATGAAAGAAAAAGCTATTAAATATTATAATCCTGGTAATTTTACCACATTACTAGGTTTTGAATGGACAGCTGCTCAATGGAGTCCTGGAGGAATAGAATGGAGCCCACATGGCTGGGAAGATGTTGGTCATATCAATTTTTATTACAAAGATATATACCCAGAAGCCCGAGAATACGGTTTTTTACAAAAATTAAATTATGACAGTATTTTTAAAGCAATGTGTAGAGAATGGAATAAAGGTCATTTGAATTTTGGTATCCCACATCACCCGTTAGCTAGAGTTTTTCAGTATAATTTTACTACTAATTGGACATATTTGATAGATGGAATGAAGAACTCATGTTGTAGAGATAAGATTTTGAGAGGAGTTGAAACATATAGTAGATGGGGAAACTCTATAGGTGGATATTTTACACCTGGTATTCCTTGGCATTGGCCTTATAATGAAAGCTGGTATACCAATCAAACTGATGCATGGGTTGAAAATGCAATGTGGGAATGGAGTGATGAAAAAATGGAAGGTAAGAAATTTGGTTTCATTGCCAGTAGTGATACACATGATTATGATAGACCTGCTAGTGCATCATTTAATGTAAGTCATTTGGAAACACCATCTGGAATAGTTGGAGTTTTCAGTGTTCATAATATTCGTGAAGAGATTTGGGAGGCAATGTATAATTGCAATAGTTATGCAAATCAACTTTTAAAAATTAGAGCAAATGTACGTTTAGATGGACAATTTTGTTCTGGTCGATGGATAAACTGTAGTTCACCGTTAGAGATAAGGGTATCTGCTCATTCAACTTTCCCTGGTTTAGATTGTAGTGGTAAACGAATGTGTCCTCATGCTTATTCAGAGGATGAACTTGATTATCCAATCTCGGATATTTGGTTAGTGAAGAAGGATTCTGAGCGTGGTAGACCTTGGTGTAAGGTTGTTAATCATACTAAACCAGATTCAGATTTTGCTGTTGTTACATTTGAGGATTCAAATGTTCAACCAAATGATTTTTATTGGATTGCAATAAGGCAAAAAGGTCAAGCTCTCAAACCATTTGAGGGTGATCAATACATGTCGTATATCGGCCCTTTTTTTATAAAAGAGGTTAATTAATATAGTGCTAAACCTCCTCCAAAATCTCACAACCAGATTGTGTTATATATTTATATACCATGTATCAGATTAGAATATGAGAATAGGAGGAAGATAAATGAAGGAAAATATAGTAAGGAAAGGATTTGTTTTAGTAATAATCGTATTGTTTATTGGTATAGGATTTAAACCTGCTTTATCTAATAAAGTAACTATACCAATAATATCTGATAGTGAAGAGGACTGTGATTGTAGCATACCAAATGGTAAATTACATTTAATTGAGAAAATAGTTAACAAAGCAGAGAATTATTTAGAAAGTAAAGATTTGATTAAAACTGACGAAATACCACTTGAAAGACCTGTATGTAAAATATTAGGGGACATAATGTATAAATATGCTGAGATAGCCGCTCATTATCTAAATTTATCTGAAAACGCTCCACCAGACTCATATGAGTCTATGACTTATTATATTTTATTTATACAATATATATTTATTGTTTTCATGATAATGCAAGTTGGTGTTTGGTTCTACTGTTGGGATAATCCTTTTCCACCGGACCCATATTAAACCTACTCCTCCAAAGACTCACACTTATGTAGTGTTAAAGATTTATATACTTCCTATCTGATTTGAATATGAAAATAGGGAGGAAAAGAAATATGCAAAACACCTTATTTAAGAAAGGATTGGTAATTGGGATAATATTATTGTTTATTGGAATGGCATTTATTCCAAGTTTCAATGCTGTATCTATTAGTAAAGGTATTGAAATTGGAGATACACGGACTCTTAAAGTTGAATGTAGATGCGATTATTTTTGGAATACACCAGGTTGGCATGTTCAAGATGTTATAGTAAAATTGAGTAGTGATGATGGATTAATAAATAAAATTAAAATATCAAATGGTGACGGAGATTGTTATTTTAAAAACATACCAGTTTATTATGATGAAACTAATTTAAATATCGATGCTAAACACATTTTTAATGATTTTAGATTTCATCATATAAAATGGTATAATCAAGATTGTGCAACGGTATATTTTTTGTTTAATTGGCATAAATCTAAAGATGATAATATCCTTAAAAATAATCCAAATGTTAATACCGTGAATAAAGAAACAACAGATGATTGCTTTGAATGTCAATCTAATGGTAAAACACATTTAGCAGAGAAATTACTTAACAAATTAGAGAAGAATGAAGTAATATCAAAGGATATTAAATTATTTGAAGAATTTAACTCTGGTTTGTCTGATAGACCGATTTGCAATATGTTAGAAGATTTGTATAAGGATTATCTTATCAAAGCTGTGATTTATTTGGATAAAGCATTAGACCCATATGAATTACTTATACTAACAGTTGTATACCTTAGTATGTCAATGGTATATGCATATTTATCAAGTGTTATTTTAATGATTTATAAGTCTATAGGTTGTGATGAATATTATCATATTTATGAATAAACAACTCAAAGCAACCTTTGTGATAAGTCTGATGCTGATATAGTTTTATATACCATATATCAGATTAGAATAATGTAGTATAGGGAGGAAATAGATATGTCTAATAAGTTGTTTAAGAAAGTATTGATAGTTGGGATAATAATTTTGTTTATTAGAGTCAGTGTTATTCCTTCAAATGCTAATTTTTTAAATATTAATATTGCCACAAAAGATGAATTAACTTTGATTCCTTCAACAAGGGAAAATACAATTTATGTAGATGATGACAATACAGAGGGCCCTTGGGATGGAACACTTGAGCATCCATATCAAAATATACAGGATGGAGTTAATAATGCAGTTGAAGGAGACACAGTATATGTTTTTAACGGGATATATTATGAATGTATAGTTATTAGGAAGAGTTCAATAAAGTTAGTTGGGGAGAATACAGATACAACAATTATTGATGGTAAAGGTTTTGATTCAGTAATTTTGATAGAAACTAATTCTGATTATACTCATGTATGTGAATTTACTATAAAAAATGGATATAATGGAATTAGATGTTATTCAAACTATAATAAAATTTACAAAAATAACATATCTAATAATAAAGAAGGTATACATATTTGCGATTGTAATAATTGTATAGTTTATAGAAATCATATTCATAATAATACAGATGAGGGGATAGTAATTTTGGATTCTACTTTAAATTTAATTAAATCTAATGATATTAGAAATAGTGAAACAGGTATTTTATATGATTTTCAAATTTTTAGTGCAGGTTTATCATATTTAAATAGAGTTGTAAAAAATAATTTTATAAACAATTTTGATAATGTAATATTTAACTACTATAGATTTAGATTACCTAACCAATGGAGTAGGAATTATTGGGATGATTGGGAAGGAATAGGTCCTAAAATAATTTATGGATTTATATTTATACCTGACCCACATGGTTATGATGGTGAATATAAAAATATTGTTAATTTTGATTGGCGTCCAGCTAGAAAACCATATGATATAACCTTTACAGATAACATAGAGGATTGCGGTATAGAATGAAGAAAAATATAGTAAGGAAAGGATTGGCAGTTGGAATAATTATTTTGTTTATTGGACTTGCATTTATTCCAAGTTTTAATGCTGTATCTATTTCTAAAAAGGAGAATCATCCACCAAATAAACCAACTATAACTGGTCCAAACGGTGGAAGACCAGGAATATCATATACTTTTAACTTTAATGCTGAGGACCCTGATGGAGATAATGTTTCATACTTTATTAAATGGGGTGATGGAACAACTTATGGATGGACTACCTATACCTGGTCTGGAATTAATGTACCTATTGCACATACTTGGGATTACATATGTGATTGTCCAGTCCGTGCTAAAGCAAAAGATATTTATGGAAAAGAGGGAGATTGGAGCGATTTAATAATACGTATAAATAGAAATAAACCACAGAATGTAAATGTTAAATCTGCAGAGGATTGCCTTGAATGTCAATATAATGGTAAGACACATTTAGCAGAGAAATTACTTAACAAACTGGAGAAGAATGAAGAAATAGCAGAGGTTATTGACTTGAGTAATCCAAAAGAAGACCCGCCGATATGTGATTATATATTAGATCAATTATGGTATTATTTTGATTTGGTGCAGTATTATGCTGCTCAATCCTTTAAATATCAAAATGGTTCACTTATGCATATCATTTATGTTTCTATAGTTCGTATGTATCTTTTGATAACTGGCATTTATTTAAGTTTTGCTTTACTTTTAAATTGTGACATAGTTGCATATCCCCCCTAATCTTCTAAAGAATCATAGGAGTAAATTATGTATAAACAACTAAAAGCATCCTAATCTTTCCCAGAAATTCACTACCTTCTTTATTAAATATTTATCAATAATAAGCTAAATTAAATTATAACAAAAAATAACTATTTTTTATTTTTATTATCAATTTGTTCAAATTTTTTATTACTAACTATTAACAACTTAATTTCGTTTATTAGACTAAAAGAGTGAAAGGAGCCATATTATGAATAAAATATTTGTGATAGTTATTTCTTCTTTTTTTATACTTATTAACTCAATAAACATATCTGGAACTACCCAAACAATAAGTTCTTCATTATCAAGTTATAATGAAATTGATGAAAAAATTATAGATGAAATGGATTCAAAACATATCCCAGGTTTATCCGCAGCAATCGTTATTGATGATGAGGTTGTATGGCAGAATAGTTATGGTTATGCAAATATTGAAGAAGATAGATATGTTGATAATGATACTCTATTTAAGATAGCATCCGTATCAAAAACAATTACAGCAACAGCATTAATGCAACTTTATGAACAAAATTATTTTGATTTACAAGATTCAATAAATGATTATCTACCTTATAATGTGATACATCCCCAATATCCATCAAAAGATATTACTTTCCATATGCTTCTAACACATTCATCAGGTATAAATGATAACTGGGATTACATGTTTCATTTTGTAGGTGATTCCCCAATTTCATTTCAAACCTTTCTAGGTGAGTATCTAATCCAAGGTGGTCTATTCTATAATGAAACCAATAATTTCTGTTCATGGGAACCAGGAACAAGTTGGAGATATAGCAACGTTGGTGTTGCTTTAGTAGGATATCTTGTGGAAATTATCTCAGGGATGAATTTTACCTCATATTGTGAGAACAACATTTTTGAACCACTGGAAATGGAAGAATCTGGTTGGTATCTCCGTGATCTAGATGAATCCCATATTGCAATGCCCTATCATTGGAATGGAATTGAATATGAACCATATGGCCATATTGGATGGGTTGACGTTCCAGCAGGAGATCTTAGAACAAGCTCATCACAGTTAATAAAATTTTTAACAATGTATATACAAAACGGTAGTTATAACTCTCAAAAAATACTGGATTCAGATACTGTTAGTTTAATGTTAACTCCACAGCTTCCATTCAATCAAAATCTTGGACTGATATGGTGGAAAAGTAACATAGGTGAAAGAATTGTTTGGGGACATGGCGGTTCTGATTATGGTGCAAGAGCTCAAATGTATTTTGACAACAAAACAAAAATAGGAGTAGTAGTCCTAACAAACGGTGAATCAAACACTTATCAAATCTCTGATATTATTTTTAATTATGCAGAAGAACTAATGAATAACTCTCAACCAAATCCACCAAAGATCAATGGTCCAAATACTGGTAAAACAGGAGTAGTATATAATTTCACATTTAATGCTACAGATCCAGATAACGATCCAGTAATGTATTATGTGAATTGGGGAGATAATAGTATCGAGTGGACTGAATATAGCGATTCTGGATTAGAAATAACTTTGAAACATACTTGGATGAAAAAAGGTGACTTTATAATCAAAGCAAAAGCAATAGATAATTATGGTTATGAAAGCAACTGGACTGAATACTCTATTACAATTTCAAAGGAAAAATCAATAGTTAATTCATTTTTCTTAAGATTTTTAGATCGACACCCAATCCTGAACATCCTCTTCCAAAGACTATCTATCAATTAGTATTTATTCCAACCAATACAATATTTTACATCTTTCAGATGTTTTTTCATTTTATTTTGTTACATTATCTAATTATTTTAATTTATAATTATATTTTGAACTATATTTGACCCATATGTTTTTTTATATTAAATTTTAATTTTCAAAATATGGTAATATCATGAAAAAAATTGCAATAATCATTGGTTTATTATTTGTATTTCAAACAGTTGTAACAGCTTCAATAAATAATTCTTATTCTAAAACCACTTCAAAAAATATGAATTTATTGAATCTTTCTTGGGAGAAACATATTATTGATGAATCCTTTGATTATGCATTTGGTGTCCATGCAGTTGATCTTGACCTTGATGGGGATTGTGATGTAATAGGTGCTGCACAGGAAGGTGATTTTATTGCTTGGTGGCGAAACGAAGGTGGAGATCCCATAAGCTGGACTAAGTTTATGATAGATGACAATTTTAATGGGGCAACAAGTGTATTTGCTGTTGATATCGATGGTGACCTAGATATTGATGTGGTTGGATCTGCTTGGCAAGCAAACCAAATAGCATTATGGATAAATAATGGTCAAAACCCGATAGGATGGACGAAATATACAATTAAATCTGGTTTTTATTTTGCACATGAAGCATACTGTTATGACCTTGATAAGGATGATGACATTGATATTCTTGGAGCATCAACTGATAAAAATCAGATAGCTTGGTGGCGAAACGAAGGTGGAGATCCCATAAGCTGGACAGAACAAATAATTGGAAATAATTTTTTAGGGGCAAAATCAGCTAGGGTTGCAGATATTGACGATGATGGTCTATTGGATGTTGTTGGTACTGCTTTCTATGATGATGAAATCATATGGTGGCGAAACTCTGGTGGAGATCCAATTGTTTGGCAAGAAAATATAATTGTTGATGATTTAGATGGTGCTCATAGAGCAGAAGTATGCGATATAGATTTTGATGGTGATATAGACATTGTTTGTGCAGCATATTTTGAAGCAGAAATTTCTTTATGGAGAAATGATGGAGGAAATCCAATATCTTGGACCAAGCAGGTTGTGGCCTCTAATTTTTATGGAGCTTGTATCGGTCTACCTGTCGATATAGATGATGACGGTGATATTGATATAGTTGGAACCGCTCAACAAGCATATGATGTCGCTGTTTTTATAAATGATGGGGGTGACCCTATCAATTGGACAAAAAACATTATTGATACAAATTTTCAAGGTGCTTGGCCTGGTTTTGTTGCTGATATCGATAGCGACGGTGATATAGATATATTAGCTGGCGCAAGTTGGCAAGATAAATTAGCCTGGTGGGAAAGTGATCTCAATCAAAAACCATCAAAACCAGAAATAAGTGGTCCATCAAATGGAAAAGCAGGAACATCATATAATTATACATTTAACTCTTTTGATCCTGATTACAATGATGTTTATTTGTATATATCATGGGATGATGGTTATACTGAAATTTGGGATGGTCCTTATCCCTCAGATACTGATATTGACATTGCTCACACTTATACAAAAGAAGGAACATACACAATAAAAGCTAAAGCTAAAGACACCTATGGTGCTGAGAGTGGCTGGTCTGAGTTCACTGTTGCTATGCCTCGAGAGAAAGCAATATCAAGTTCACCACTTTTGAGATTATTAGTACAATATCCAATGCTCAATAGACTACTACAACTATTCAAGCTATAAAAAAACAAACCAGTTTATACCGTTAATTATTTTTAATTTAAATGATTTTGATATGTCTATATAATTCATCTAAAATCTGATGATTCTTAAATGTTTTATGTTGTGAAAAAATATCAGAAACAGCTTTAATTGTGTATATCAGTTTTTTAGATAAAATTTCATCCATTCCACCTTTTCCTTTTATTTGTCTTTCAGCATCAGCTAATCCAATCTTTAACCATTCAATTGCCTTTTTATCCTTTTCTTCTAGTTTATATTCTGGAATTTCTAACAAAGCATTATAAATTTTTTTTGAGAAATCAAAAAGCTCCTGAGCAGATTTAAAAATGATTGTACCAGTTTCATCAGATTCTCTAATCTCCCCTATAACTATATCCTTTCCTGTCATTTTATTATTTCACATATTCATTATACAGTTTCATCTTATTATTTTTTAGTATTAAAGATTTATATACATCATATCAGATTAGAATAATTAATATCGGGAGGTATAATATGAAGAAAATGTTACCTTTAATAATAATAGGAATTTTATTAACAAGTGGATTTGGCGCAATTGCTTTTGACACAAGCAAGGAAAAAATTGCTCATAGTGAAAATGCTTACACACATACAATTCTTGGAGAATTTGGAACTGCAACCTGGTGTACATATTGTAAATATGCCCATGCTGCTTTGAAAAATATCTACGCAGGTGGATGGCATCCATTTTACTATGTATCACTAGTATGTGATGTTAATACTCATGCATATCAAAGAGCAATTACTGAATTAGGCTTAACAGGTTATCCAACTGTTTATTTTGACGGCGGTTATATGACAAATGTTGGAGCTGGAAGCACAGAGGCGGCTCAAGCAGCATATAATACTAGTATTGTTGCATGTGGAAGCAGAGGAGTAGCAGATATTGACCTATCCTTAGATATCGCCTGGATGGGACCTGGTAATCCTTCGCCAATTAATCTTGGAACTGATGAACCTGTTGAATCATGTCTAAACTGGACAGATGCAGAAATGAACATTGAAGTTACAGTTGATAACAACGAGGGTGGTTCCTATAATGGACGTCTTCGTACATATGTAACAGAAGTTGTAACCTCAATGGGTTGGATAGACTCAGCTGGCTTACCGTATACCTTTCCATTCCTAGATTACGCCTTTAATGAAGACATTACAATTAGTGCAGGTGGCACATGGCAAAATGATGTTAACTGGGATGGATATAATCATGACAATGGATATGGAGATAATTATGCAGGAATAACTCAGGATAATATCATGGTTATCGCTGCAGTTTTTAATGATGCTAATGATTATGTAGATGAAACCGTTGGTCTTCTTGCAGGAGTAGATACCGATCCTAAAACCTATGATGTTTATTTCGGAACAAGTAATCCACCACCAAAAGTTGCTAGTAACCAATCTGATTTGGAATATTGTCCACCCGATATCCTTGATTTTGATACGACATATTATTGGAAAATCGTTGTATGGGATAATCAAGGTAACTCAAAAATTGGACCAATATGGAGCTTCACAACCAGAGGAAACGACGCACCAAACACACCCAGCAACCCAGACCCAAACGACGAAGAAACAGAAATACCCATAAACACAGACCTAACATGGACAGGTGGAGACCCAGATGATGACGAAGTAACATATGATGTATACTTCGGAACAACCAGCCCACCACCACAAGTAAAAGGAAATCAATCAAGCACAACATACAACCCACCAGGACTCCTAGATTTCGAAACAACATACTACTGGAAAATAGCAGCATGGGACATATTTGGTTATTCAACCACAGGGCCCATATGGGAATTCACAACACA
>SMTZ1_10004155_pt1 | contig 14577 bp, 14 predicted proteins | sample DeeMarSWOR136_30_FD_25667 | JGI IMG/M metagenome (IMG submission 25667) | reverse complement strand
AAGGGAGGTCCCCTTGAGGAGTACAGCGCCACTGAGGCACTGAAAGGACTCTCGGCAGATGAGATTACACAGCTCTTCACAGGTATCAAAGGCGTTGGGGAGTGGACTGTCCAGATGTATCTCATATTCGGTCTTGGCAGACTTGATGTTCTCTCTCCTGGTGATCTCGGCGTGCGAAAAGGAGTCATGAGACTCTACGGCCTTGACGAGCTACCGACACCTGGCGAAGTCAAGAAGATTGCAGAGAAATGGCACCCCTTGGAGACCGTGGGTACATGCCTTGCTTGGAGTGTCCTGCGGGATGAATGAGCTAAGAGGGTCCTCGGGTGCGTCCATAATATAAGATACTGTGTCAGATAGCAGGTATCTATTGTATCGGGAGTGCTTCTATGACTGAGAACACAAGTGTAAGCTTGCGAATCTCTGCCGTGTTCGTCCTCATCGGATTTCTAATGACACTGGGACTCGTGGCTGTGACTCTACTCAGCGGCGATGGAGCTCAACTGCATGAGGCGGTAGACCCTCAGACCATCATCAACGAGCTGAACGCAGCGTCGCCTGCAGACTTGAGTATTCGATTAGCTGGTCTGGTCTTCGATATGTTCTTCATCGTGGGCTATGTCGCGATCTTCTACGGTCTCTACGTACTGACAAAGTCCAGTGCGCCCTTCTTTCCGAAGCTGGCTTTTGTAGTAGGGCTTGCCACTGGTTTCTGCGACCTCATCGAGAATGCCATACAGCTTGCTTTGTTCACTGGCATTCCTGCGGGTTGGACGCCTGATGGTATCTATTTCGCATCTCTGTGGACGTTCACTTTTGTGAAGGACATGACAAGCTACACTGCAGGAATGATATTCATCGTCTTGCTTACGCTTAGCTTGGGAACTCATGCAGAACTAAGACTCGGCAAGTCGCTTCTGATTGTCTTGCTTGGACTCTACGTGGTTCTAGGGTCTCTTGCAATAATAGACAGCTCCTTCCTACTGTATAGGAGCCTAAGCTTCATGTTTGACATGCTATTGGGAGGAATCCTTTTCCATCGTATGTCCATGGCGTTTGAAAAATTGCCCTAGGAGGATAACCTTGGCCGCATCACTCATCTCCTAGAACGTAGCCGCATGCTTCCCATGCCTCACGCATCACAGGGTTCTTTCGGAGATACTCGTCAACCAAAAGCTTTGATGTCTTGTTCATCACACAGGAGAAGTTCACACACCTGACACAGTAGTTGTCTGCTAGGTACTTGCCGAAGTATCCAGCTGCAGCCAGCATGGCAAGTGTAAGCACAATCATGATGGCGATAGCGGTTAGACCGGCATTGGTGCTGAACGCTACCCAGCTCCCATATGCTCCTGCGAGGAGCGGGAACAGGTCAATGAACCCACCTACTGCCGTCATAATGAGCTGTTCGCTCCTCGTTATGGGCGAGGGGTCGTACTTCCACAGCCTTGGCATCCCTTGAAGTGTGAGGCATTGCAGTGTGCGTCCATCTCGTGAATAGAACGGACAATGTCTGCAGAGATACCAAGACTCGACGACGGTGAAGTTGAGTACCGTTACAATCGCATAGATGAGAAACATCCACCAAAGACCAGTCACAAAGGATGCGACTCCAACGACCAAGAACGCAAGAGCACGATAGCCTAAGTGTCTCTGGCGGAAGCACGCCAGCAGCTCGCTATCATGCCTGCAGTTCAACTCGTCTGCAAGACTACAGTCCAGGCATACCGATTCGTCAAGCCAGGTGCAAGGAAGGTCCGGAGCCTGTTTGTCCATACTGGAAGCCTCGGAATTTCCTACATCGGCGTCATTTGAAACTTCCCGAAGATAGTTGGTCCTGAGTACATTTCCGCTCATCTATAAGTCAGCAGGTACAACATGTGTGAAGGAGTCCATACAATTCGGACTGTGGAGTGAATGAAATGACGAGCAAGGAAAGACGTCCCTCGACACTGTGTGTTCAGGGTAGACACGTGCAGAATGTAGGCCCCGCAGTTGTCCCTGTTGTACAGACTTCCACCTTCGTCTTCGAGAACCAGGAACAGATGCTCGATGCGATCACCGGAAAGTCAAGGGCGGACGTGTACACACGATGGAGTAATCCAACAACACGGAACGCGGAGGAGAAGATAAGCGCCCTGGAAGGAACTGACGACACACTGGCCCTGTCCTCGGGAATGGCCGCGATAACTACTGCCGTGATGGGTCTGGTCAAGGGGGGTGACTGCATCCTGTCGAGCGAGTCTATCTATGGAGGGACCGTTCACCTCTTTGAGGATGTCTTACCGCAGAATGGAATTGAGGTTGACTTGGTTGAGTCTGAAGAGTTTGTAGACCGCCTCTCTGATTCATCAGGCAAGTACAAACTCTGCTTTTTCGAGACCCCTACTAACCCGACTCTTCGAATTGTTGACATCAAGAAGGTTGCCGAGGCCGCTCGTTCAGTAGGAACTCTGAGCATGATTGACAGCACGTTTGCCACTCCTATCAACCAGCAACCGCATAGACTCGGAATCGATATTGTCATGCACAGTGCCACCAAGTACTTGGGAGGCCACAGTGACATCATTGCTGGTACCCTGTCTGGTTCCAAGAGCACTATGGAGAAGGTCAGGACTGCGGCGAAGTTGCTAGGTGGGACAATAGATCCATTCGCCTCTTTTCTGCTTGACCGTGGAATCAAGACCTTAGCACTGAGGATGGCTCAACATAACTCCAGTGCCCTTCGCCTTGCCGAGACTCTGTCAAGGGACTCCCGTGTCCGGCGAGTCCATTATCCTGGGCTCTCCAGCCATCCGAGTCATGATGTCGCGCGCAGGCAGATGAGCGGGTTTGGTGGGGTGCTGTCCATAGAACTGGAATGTGACCTTGCAGCCACGCGCAAGTTCGTTGACTCGTTGGAGATATTCCTGAACGCAGTTTCCCTAGGCGGTGTTGAGAGCCTAGCCAGCATACCAGTCCTAACTACTCACTATGGCGTCGATTCGGATCTTCTGGCTGAGGCGGGCATATCTGAGTCGACGGTGCGACTTTCCGTAGGTATTGAAGACACCGAAGACCTGCTTGCAGATCTCCAACGAGGAATTGGCTTGGTCTGTGGAGCCGCTTGAATCTGGGATACTCCAGCATCATAAGGGTCCAAGCTGTTCATACTCGCGCTCGAAGGAGTCTCGGAGTTCGACCTTCCTTTGCCTAGGTAAGAATGATACATTGATGCTGTTTAGAGAGATTTGAAAGAGCTCCTCCAGTGAGAAGTCGAGATGCCTGTGCAATTGTGTGAACTCGTTGTTCAGGTCAGTGTGAAAGAAGGAGGGATCATCGCTGTTGACAGTCACGAGTAGTCCGGAGTCAAAGAACTGCCTTATCGGATGGGATGCAATATCTGATACGACTCCGGTCCTGACATTGCTCACAGGGCACATCTCTATTGCGATTTTCTTGTCCTTCAGGTGTTTCATCAGCTCTGGGTCCTCCCTTGCCGTCACGCCATGGCCAATCCTCTCGACGTTGAGATGGTTCAGTGCATCCCAAATGGACTGTGGACCAGCCGCCTCACCTGCGTGGGCAACGAGGTGAAGTCCCATCTGCTTGGCTCGCTGATACACCGGGGCGAAGGGTTTCGGCGGCACTTTGTCTTCGCTACCTCCAATGTCAACGGACACTATGTTGTCTGGCTTCTCTTCTATCAAGTCGAGGACACTCATGCCCGCGTCCGGTCCGGCATTGCGCACCAGGTCGATTCTGATATTAGATTCAACACCAAACTGTCTTTTGGCCTTCCGAATCCCCCTATTCAGGGCGTCAACCATAGCTGGAAACTCCATGCCCCTCTCAATGTGATCGTAGGCAGAGAAGCTGGCTTCCACATAGCGAACGTTGCACCTTGCGCAGTCCTCCAGCATCTCAAGCACGATGCGTTCGAAGTGACTCTCGTTTGTGATGCAGTCAACCACCTGTGAATAGACTGAGATGAAGTGTGTGAAGTTCCGGTACTGGAAGAGTTCTTCGATGTCCTCCACCGACTCAAACGGTGCATCGATTCCTGCGTCGTCGATCACAGCGAGGAGGGTACCAGGCCGGATTGAGCCGAGTGTGTGAATGTGAAGCTCTGCCTTCGGTAGACCCTTGATTATATGCTCCATTTCCACTTTACCTGCCTACCCTCTGTCCCTTCGAGTTCAACCAAACAGCCGACCTTGACCTAACAGTAGAACTGTGTCGTGGGCAGCGCACGCTGATGAATAATCTTCCTGACGATGGAGCAGGCGAAGAGTCTTGGACGGCATGACCGGATGTTAAGTCCGCTAATAGCTTGAAAGCTGCGACATGTCTGCTGAATCCGCTTAGTCATGAACTTCGGGTTCGAGCGTGGACGTAATACATACCGGTCTCAGCAGGAGGCTATCTAGCTGAGACCTTTGAAGCGGCAGTTTCACTATAATCCATTATATACTAAATCCTAAAAGGTACAGTGAATCGACATGACCGTCAACACTCACATTCCCAGTGTCACTCTTGAACACCCAAAGACTCCCTGTGGCAGACCCGGATGCATCACTTTGTACGTCGGTGAAGATTGTGTTCTCTGCGACGCTGCTATGGAGATTCTAAAAGAAGTGTTGGGTGATTTCGGGCTTTCGGACAGCGCGATCACGCTGGTTGATGCTGAGTCACTTGGCGGTGATGGAAACGGCTCTTCAACTTCCCTCGGCCTTCCGACAATCAATATCTGCAAGAGCGTCATCAAGGGTCTGCCAGACGTTGACGCCGTGCGGGGAGCAATAATGCATGCCGTTCTCAGGAACTGCTTTTCAGACTAGACTTACATTATCAGAGTTGCTTGTTCGGACCATCATGTTAGACTAGAACTCGGTGGACCATCTCGCAGTAGTTTGCATGCGTATGAGAATGTTGTCCGCTAGACACGTACCCTGACGCTGGTCAGAGTTCTCCAGATCTCAATTTCACTCTCGAGCTTGCGGACCCTTTCAATATCCGCGTGGTACAATGGCTTGCGCATGTCTTGGAAGTTGGCAACCTTGCGACATAGATTGAGTTTGAGAAGATTCTTCAGAGCAAGGGTGACGGTACGCGGAGCGAGTCCCACCTTGTCGGCAATCTCCTGTGGATACATCGGTCCATCTTGCGCCAGGCTGTCCAGTACTATAATTGAACTCTTGGTCAGACCGAATGGTAGTCGCATCTTCTTCTTCTCCTTGGGTTGCCAACCATCTGCCGGCCAAATAAGGGTCGGCTGGTTGCCAATTTGCTTTATCTCAATCAGTTACTGGCAAGTCTCGTTTTATAAGAGTTGCCAATGACGTAAGCTTTCGTACTCAGAAACCTATGGTTAAATGACTCACTCGAGATTCTGTTTTGGAAGCGATCTTTTGACGAGCAATCACTCCATAGATCGGAAGGATCTGGACATCATAGGAGCTCTTGATGAGCTAGGAGCCAAGGCCTCGGCGAAGAAGCTGAGCGAAGCGGTTGGTATCCCTGCTCGTACTGTACGCTATCGACTGTCAAGACTCAGGAGAATCGGCATCCTTCGAGCGCCTGAAGCAATACCATATGGTCGCAAGATAGGTCTTGGAGAGGTCTTCGTGGCCATGGACACAAGCAGAAAGGGAACCGACCTTCTTCGAGATGTGATTGAATCCATCTCCTCCTTCTACTGGTCCAGTGAGTCATACGGCAAGTATAACGGCTACATCGCTCAGGGCGTGTATCCTCTCACGTCGCCGAGCATAACTAGCACGCTTCTCAGGGCAATGCAGGAAGCGGGTCTCGTAAGCGATTACCACGTCTTCGACGTCGTTGACTATGAGTACAAGCATGCTGATTACAGATACTTCAGCATCGATTCTGGCTGGACCTGGAACTGGAACCAATGGTACGACCAGATTGAAAGGAACCTGAATAAACCAGCCCGCGTCTCGCCAAATATGGAGCAGAACACGCGTCTTGTGGAATTCGACTCAAACGATGTGTTCCTTCTTCAACAGATAATGAAGGACTCTGAAGCTACCCAGAAACAGCTGGCTGATATCCTTGGCCTCTCAGAAACCATCGTCAACAAGAGGCTCAATCGCCTTGAGAAGACGGGAGTCATCAAGGGCTACAGATCTGTATTCACTCCCATCGGCAATCACGGAATGATTGTCCTAGTCCTCGAATTGGAAGAACCTGTGGAACGGGTCCTTGCTAGTTTCTACCAACTGCCCTTTCAGCTCTACATCATGATGGAATCGAAGACTCGCTATTGCATCCGATTCAGTCTATCCTCCAAAGACCACAAGATGTTCCTGAGAGGCTTTGATCTCATCCGACCTCATGTTGTATCCTATTTCTTCCAGACTCTACATAGCTCGCGTACTTCTAGGCCTCCAATCCCGTTCGACATGTTTGACGAGGCCTCAGGAAATTGGGAACTGCCATTGGAGGCGTCATTACAGACAATTCGAAATGCCAATAGCTGACAATACTGAAATACAGCCTCCGAAATACGGTCTTCACAGAATGACCGAGAAACCGGGAACGTGCTCTCTTTCATGGCCTGGAAAGGAAAAGGCGAGAGAGCTCGCCGACAGTCACTCCTCGTACACTCTCCAACCCGACCCTACACGTTCAATTAGGTTCAACGACGTTCAGAACCTGTTTGTTGAGGGTGACAATCTTGAAGTCCTAAAACTGCTGCTTCCGTCCTTTGAGAGTCGGGTCAAGATGATCTACATTGATCCCCCTTACAACACAGGAGGGGACTATGTTTACAGTGATCGGCATGACGCGGCGTCAGAAGCATCTCAGAATACTGAAGGGACTCACTCTGGCTGGCTCTCAATGATGTTCCCGCGCCTAATCCTCGCCAGGAGGCTCCTGAGAGAGGATGGGGTTATCTTTGTTTCAATAGATGACAACGAAATCCATCATCTCAGGATGCTGATGAACGAGGTGTTTGGAGAGGGGAATTTCATCACAACAATCGTCTGGGAGAAGAAGTCCTCCCCCCAAAACGATGCCAGATGGTTCTCTGACAATCATGATTACATCCTACTCTTTGCTCGGAACAAGCAGGAGTGGCGTCCACGTCTTTTGCCCCGCACAGCTGAATCGGACTCGCGGTACAAGAACCCAGACGACGATCCACGAGGGCCATGGACCTCTAGCGATATGAGCGTCAAGACCTACAACATCGCCTATGATTATGAAATCACAACTCCTTCAGGTCGCAAGGTGAAGCCACCGAGAGGTAGATGCTGGGGAATGCCAAAGAACTCGTTCACCACACTTGTCAACGACAACCGGGTGTGGTTTGGTGAGAAGGGAAACAACGTACCGAGACTGAAGCGTTTCTTGTCTGATGTAAAGCCAGGGATTACGCCACGAACAATCTGGAGACGCAGTGAGGTCGGCGACAACCAAGAAGCTCGCCGACACATCCGGGAGATCTTTGGAGATGTGGGTGTCTTTGATACTCCGAAGCCTGTCAGGCTCATCAAGAGAATGCTGCAACTCTGCACGGAACCAAGTGGAAACGACATCGTGCTAGACTTCTTTGCTGGCTCATCTACAACGGCTCATGCCGTCTTGGAGCTGAACCAAGAAGACAATGGCAGTAGACAATTCATTCTTGTTCAGAGCCCGGAGGAGGTTCCCAAGAAGTCAAGGGCAAGAGCCTCTGGATTCAGAACTGTCTCCGAGATTGGTTCTGAGAGGATTAGGCGAGTCATAGCGTCAATAGAATCCGAGAACGAAATTACAAATCAAGTACAGGGTTTCCGATATCTTGCACAGGTACGCGAGAACCACTAGTCATTTCGGTCGCGTCTTGACACAATCATGAACAAAACTCTCCAGCATGCCCATCGCTCTCTCTAGTGTCTCATTCTTCCCATTCAGGTCCTTGAAATCGATTGACTTCGTGTAGACTTGGATTGCCTTTCCCATGGCAAGCATGGTTGCCTCCCTCTCTCTAACTTCAGGATGTTCGTCAAGGATTTCAGCAATCTCAGAACATATTCTATCTCTCAGCTTGTCATCAAACACAGTGTGTGGTTTGCTTCTCCTCTTCTTGCACACCAGAATTGTGTTGTAGTGCAAGCCGTGAGCCCGAACGCCACTGGGAGTCTCTCCATGAGTTGGGTACACTGCTTCGACGTAGAACCCGGATGCAAGAAGAATCCTGAGAAGTGCAGTCCACGCCTTTGGGCGCTTATGTTGGTAGACGAAGGTAAGGAGACCGTCATCCTTGAGCACCCTGTGAAGTTCTTGGTATGCTCGCGTCATTGAACCGACGAAGAAATCGTCATCTTTGCCAGCCTTCGAATGAACGAGAATCTCTCTCTGATTGGAACTGGTCGGTTCTCCAAAGACGTCCGGAAGATTGCTCGCCATGGCCTTCTGAATCCACACGTAGAAGAAGTCAGAGAGCTCTGAGTACATAATATTGTCATAATAGGGTGGATCAGTAACTACAGCATCGATACATTTGTCCGGAAGGAAATCAAGTTCTTCCGATGAGGAGCATCTCAGAAATATGTCTTTGCCACTCTCCAGTTCCTCGAATCTGCTGACAAACTCCGCACCTATTCGGTCGCCCTGGATGACCACACGCTCTCTCACTCTCGCAGACCCATTCGGGGATGTGTCTGAGTTAAACCTCACTTCGTGGGGGCTGTTCTGATACTTGAGCGCTCTGACACCCTTCAGGAAGTACCTTCTGAAAGTACCTCTTCCGAGCCTGCCTCCCCAGACATTGTTCTCTACAGGTGTCGTTGGAGGAGAGAAATAGTGGCCTCCAAAGAGTGGTTCAAGTTTCCTCGCAGTAGAATTGTAGATGCAGAACATATTGTTTGCATTCAATGAATCTGAGAAGGTCAGAAGAAAGAATTCTCTCAGGGCGAGATTGTCAATCTTGAGGATTTCCTCCATTATCATTGAAAGTGAAAGGAGCTGTCGTTCGTTGAAGAGCTGATGATATTTCTCATATGCTCTGCATCGAGGACGCATTGTCGCCATATCATGCCAAGGTATCTCGACGTCAGGGATTACCGTTTCAAACAGCTGCCTTCTTCTATCCAGGAACTGTCTCTTGGCAGCCTCAAAGCGAGAAACGTCGTTCTCATCAGGTGTCTTATAGCCTCTTCCGCAGACCTCGCAATCGAACTCTATGGCAAAAATGCTTTCATCAGGTGGATTTCGCCTTGACAACCATGCGGTGGTCAAATCTCCAAGGAACCCGCATGAAGGGCAGACATAACCCTTGTTGGTTGTGTATGCTTCTGAAAGGTCCCTCCCACAGTCACATATAGGGGCTTCCTTCGAGGATACTATCTTGTTGCACCAGGGGCAGTAGTATACTCTTTCCCCGGTGCTAAGCTTCCCTAGAAGGAATGACTTGAACAAGAACACTTCTTCACCACAGGACCGACACTGGATCTTCCGTACCCAGAAGAAGTACATCGAATCTGTTTCGCTGTCACAGTTGCATTTCGTCTTATATAACGACAGAATCTCCTGGCTTACCGCATTCTCTATTCTCTTGAACTCCTCATTCGCGCTATCGACATCGACGCTCTCAAGCTCCTTCTTCGTGATGAACCATGCCATGGGATTGACGTCTATGCCGATCATCCTGCAGCCAAGCCGATGACCTTCAACGATTGTGGTGCCGCCCCCCATGAATGGGTCGAGTACAATGGGCGGGTTGCCTTCTGCATTGGTCAACTGTACGTGGTCATAGAATCTGGTCATGGGATCCTCTTCTAGGAAACTAGCGAGAATGATCGCCCTGAAAGTGCAACCCACCCTCCTTGCGAACCATTTGTGCATGTGGTATATCGGCTTTCGAGAGTTGCTCTCGCTCCAAGCAATCTCGTCGATTGCCTGACTTGGAAAGTCTCTCTCGATGAACACCATATCATGCACCCTCAGAGGTGTAAAGTCCATATTGTTGCATCATCGTGAGGATACAACTCTGGAACCTCTGCAACCTCTCTGAAACCAATCGTCTCGTAGAATGAGCGTCCAAGTTCGTTCTCCTTTTCCATGAAGAGGTATATGACTCTGAGATGGTGGCCCTTGCTTGAGTAGTGGTCTGAGGCCGCTTGAATAAGTGTCTGAACAAGCTCCTTGGCGACTCCCTGTCTTCGGTATTGAGGGTTGACACCAAGCCCGATCAATTCGACAACGCCATCGTCAAGACCTCCTCTGATATCCCAACTCACAGTGCCGATGACTTCCTCGTCTTCAAGACAAAGAATGGTCCTGAATCGAAGTAGATCTTCTGCAAAATCCCCAGCAAGCTTGACGTCATCTTCAACCTCTGAAACAAAGAGTCTGACAAGTAGTTCTCTATCAGATTCAGAAGCCTCTCTCACAGTCCGCATGCCACTCTCGGAGTAGGCGTGTCAATTGTATTTACCGGATGCCTCGGACAGCATCCCATCATTCGCGTTTACTCGATTATGACAACGGCATCCACGAAAAGTTCGTACTCTTCATCCTCGTCTAGATTATGAATCAGTACTCTCTCTACCTCGAACTCACCACGAATCTCCAGAAGACGCGATTCTGATATGATCTTAATGCTTGATCTCTCAAGTTCTTGTTTCAGCTCATCTGTGGTGACTATCTCCTTCTCAGGTGTGAGAAGTACTACTCGGTCTGTCTGTGCAGTTAGTTCCAAGGCTGCCTCGACGGATTCATCACCGGTATGAAGGACCAATATTCTCTGGTCTGACAGGTCCTCAAGATCATTAACATCAAGGTAGACTCCCTTGTCAAGGAACTCGTCCTGTCCAATCACGCATTCGGGCTTCTCGAATTCCGGTTCTTTACTCACAATCGTTTCAGGGTCCTGCCTTGCTCGGTACACCTTGATGGCCTCATGCAAAGCATCTGCTGCAAGATTCGAACAGTGCATCTTGATTGGAGGTAGTCCATCGAGCTCCGTCGCAACGTCATCCCTTGTGAGTTCCATGGCCTCATCAAGTGTCATTCCAATAGCCATCTCAGTCGTCATACTGCTTGTGGCAATCGCTGAACCGCAGCCGAAGGTTCTGAACTTGGCATCGACTATCCTGTCGTCCTCAACCTTGATGAAGACCTCCATGAGATCGCCGCATGTCGGATTCCCCACACGACCACTTGCTACGTCTTCTCCCTCAAGAACACCAACGTTCCTGGGGTTTCTGAAGTGGTCGAGAACCTTCTCGCTGTACTGTGTAGACTTCATCAATCCGTCCTCGCGTATCTTCCTACGCCTGTAAACTATTGTTAACCTGTATAAACTTTGTGAAACGAACCAGCTGCCCACTTCTGGGTCCTGTTTCTGCGAGGTGGTTTCAGCAAAGAAGGCTAATATTCACTCAAATCCAGCTATATTCACAGGGTGGACCGTGTGACAGGCCATGCCATAGAAGCGATCTTGCTCGCAGACAAGAGTGGCACTCCCAAGTTCTACATGCAACTTGATCCACTAGCGTTTGACATGAATCCAGTACTCGCTGCAAGTTTCTTCGCGGCCATTGACATGTTCTCAAAGGAAGTCTTCCGACAGGACCAGCGAGTGTTCCAAGTGAACTATGGGGACCGTCTCTTCACAGTGTTCAACGGTGGTAGTGTAAACCTGATAGCCGTCGGCACTCAGCACCTTGGTGAAGATACCGTTCGCGTGCTAGACTCATTGCTGACGGAGTTTGAGACAGAATGGCTTGATGTGATCGACCCTTATGATTATGACAAGTCTTTCGTAGAGGCCTACCTCGAGTCCTTCGGCGAGAGCGTGATGAGCAGACTATCCCTGCGAATTCTGCCAGATTCTTGGGTGCCCTATTTCTGTGTGAAACCCGAGTCTGTTGAAATCACTGATAGTGCAATTGCAGAGTATGTTAACGGGTCGAGAAGCGTGAAAGAGATCCGCGAGCTGAGTGGACTATCAGAGAGGGAAATAATCCTCGAGATGTCAAAGATGTGGGCTCACAGATTGATCCGCTTCCGGAATATGCTTGACTTCAACGATTTCATGAGTGGCAGGACTCGATTCTTGAGGTACACTCAAGCCACGTCCAGTGAAACGAAGGACCTACGGAATCTACATCCTGAGATGGTGGGTGTCATTCCACGCCTTGCTGGACTAATCGACGGGCGTCAGACTGTTCGAGAGATACTTGCGGAACTTGGAGCACAGCATGATGAGAGAGAGTTACTTAGAGTGATGGATTATCTCCTAGAGGAGGAGGTCATCGAAGCACTCTCCTCTGAGAAGCGGCGCATTCTTCTCGCAAAGGAAGCGCTTGAGATAGCTTTACGTGTAGCCGAGCAGATCTATGGTGAAAAGGAAACTGCACGCGCCCTGAGGACTGCGATGAGTGGTACCGACACGCCTGAAACCCTAGGACAGCTACGTCTGAAGGATGACAAGTGGTCTGTTGATTTCGATTTCAAGTTACTCGAAGGGCTGGATCACAGGAGGCTCATGCTACTCTATAGTGAATGGATGAGGATATTGGCCCAGTTCACAGCAGCTCTCAATCAGGACCGGTTTGACACTTACATCAACAGTCTTGGACGCGCCTACTACCATGGCATAATAGATCGCTACAATGCCTACGATTTGAGGGGGTTCGAAGAGTTCTCCTTCTGGTTGGAGTTGCTGAGTAATAAGAAGTGGCCACAGGTCGATTCTATCCGAACAGGGTCTTTGGACCAGAAGGACCCAAGCCCTGTGGAGGAGATGGCCTACACTCTGGTGACAAGGGGCCAAGTAATTCATGGGCCTGAGGCAATAGCCTCAATCTGCAATGCTTCTGGTGTTCCACTCATGAACGACAGCCCTGATGAGTGGGTCGGCATGCACAAGTCCGACGCCCTTGAGAAACTCATGATAGAGTACTCAATGCTGAGTCCTGCCGCACGAATGACTCTAATGGTTCTTTCAAGACAACGGGGAATTGCCATCCCGAATGAAGTGATCTCCGGAATGCAATAGACCAACGAATTATGTCTTCTTTGGATTGTAGATTGGAGATAGCTTCCTGATTCGTGTAAGCACCTCAGGAACCACCTCAAGGACTCGGTCTATGTCTGAATCTTCGTTGAACCGTCCAGGCGTAAGCTGCAGAGAACCATGCGCTTCTTCGTGAATGAGGCCCGTGGCGATGAGTGTATGTGATGGCTCCAGAGTCTTAGAGGTACAAGCTGAGCCTGTTGATACGGAGATTCCCCTGTCCTTGAATGACAGAAGTAGGGCTTCGCCCTCGACCCCATCGAATCTGAAATGCGCGTTGCTGGCGAGTCTTTCAGTTGGATGACCGTTTAGATAGCTGTCAGGAATCTCGTCCAAGATGGTCCTGATCAACCTGTCCCGATATCCCTGAAGCCGCTTGACCTCTTGAGGCATCTCTTTCTTCATAATCTCAATCGCTGTCCTCATACCAACAATCCCGGCGATGTCTTCCGTACCCGAACGCAGACCTCTCTCTTGGCCACCGCCAATCAGAATTGGGTTGACTCGATATTTCTTCTTCATGTAGAGTACGCCAATCCCTCGAGGACCATAGAAATCGTTCGAAGAGAGGGACATCAAGTGTATTCCATCTCGCTTTACGTCAAAGGGTAGAAGGCCTTCAGCCGCAACCGCATCAGTGTGGAAGCCGATTCCCTTTTCTTCAGCCAGTTTCCCTATCTCTTCTACAGGCTGAATAGTGCCTATCTCATTGCTTGCATAGCCTATCGAGATCAGGATTGTTTCATCCTTGATTCTGCGTTCGAGTTTTCTCATGTCCACCCGACCATACTTGTCGACTGGAAGCCGTGAAACTTCGAACCCGCTTCTTTCAAGATACTTCGCTATGTTGCGAATCGATATGTGTTCAACCTCAGAGATGATGATGTGGTTGCCCTTGCGCTTCTGTCGCATGGCATACCCAACAAGGGCCAAGTTGTTTGACTCTGTGGCCCCTGATGTGAAGACGATCTCGTCTGTATCGGCATTTATGTGGTCAGCTATGACTCTGCGGCTCTCCTCAAGAGCCTCCGTGGCCACGTCCCCCACATGGTGTAGTGCTGAAGCGTTTCCGAACCGTTCATTGAAGTACGGCATCATGCCTTCTATGACACGCGGATCGACAGGCTTCGAGCTCTGATAGTCGAGATACACCTCCTTGACGTTGGCCATATCGATTCACCTAGAACCACATTGTCGCGTCGGCTTCTAGAACAAGATCATTTAGAGTTGCCGCTCCCACAATCTTGCAGCCTTCAATCAGATTGACCTTATCCCATCCCAGCATCTGCTTTGAAGCCTCGCAGACGTAGACTGTTATACCCATCTCAATTGTCTTCTGAAGCATCTCGGCGACGCTTGGAAAGTCACCGACTCTTATCTTCTCGGCGGCCTCAGGCTGAAGTATTCTCAGACCCTGACCGAGATAGTAAATCTCTGCCTTGATGTCCATCGCCTTGGCACTCTGTGCCAGGACAAGTGGCGAATACTGACGCTCTGGGTCGTCGCTGGTCTGAACGTATAATATACTGCTCATTCCTGAATCACTCCTTCTTCCTGATTAGGAA
>SMTZ1_10032001_pt1 | contig 14579 bp, 16 predicted proteins | sample DeeMarSWOR136_30_FD_25667 | JGI IMG/M metagenome (IMG submission 25667) | reverse complement strand
ACCAGGTCGCGGGGTCCTACGACGACTGGTACAGCCATCCGCAGGGCAGACGGGTCTTCGAGGCGGAGCTCAGGGCGTTGGGTTCGCTCATCCCACGTTCGGGGCTCGGCCTGGATGTGGGGGCGGGCACAGGGGTGTTCGCGGAGAGCCTCACAGGAGAGGACAGGACGATAATCTGTCTGGACCCGTCGGGGGCCATGCTCGCCAAGGCGAAGGAGAGGAAGATGCCTGCCATAATGGGGGTAGGCGAACACATACCCGTCACGGCGGGAGCAGTGGGCTTCTCCTACATGGTGACGACCCTGGAGTTTCTGGAGCATCCGGTTGCGGCGCTCAAACAAGTCAGGGAGGCCACCAAGAAAGACGGCCCTCTCGTAATCATGTTCATCAACGCCGACAGCCCGTGGGGCGGCCTGTACAGGCGGATCGGCGCCAAGGGCGACCCCGTGTTCAGGCACGCAAGGCTCCGCTCCCTATCAGGGGTGAATGAGATGCTGGCTGAGGCAGGTTACGTGATGCAGGAGTGCGTGGGAACCCTCACGACGGGGCCGGAGGAGTTAGACGTCGGGGGGGAGTTGAGGGAGCCGGGCCCCGAGACGGGGGTCATAGTGGTAAGGGCGTCGCCAGGAAGCGACTCGGTCATTCCCAGAAAAAGGCGACGTTCCCGATAAACCTGGGATTCTCCACCTGGCCTGATGAATAGATTTAAATCCCCAATATCCGGGAGGCTATGCGAAGGGGAGCTGGGCGTCAGCCCGGCTGAGAGGACGTTAACCCGTCGACCCTTTGAACCTGATCCGGGTAATACCGGCGGAGGGAGAGAGATGAAGACAGGAAAACTGTTTCAAGGCTTCTTTGAGGCAAGCCGGGTAGAGACGAGTTCATCCACGGCCTCGACCACGAAACGGGTGGCCCTCGGGGCCGTCCTGACGGCCCTGACGGTGTCGCTCAGCACCTTCTATATACCCTTGGGGACGACGAAGTGTTTCCCGGCGCAGCACATGGTGAACGGGATCGCTGGGGTGCTGCTTGGGCCCTGGTACGCAGCCGTCATGGCTGTCGCCACCGGGACTATCAGGAACATCCTGGGGCTTGGGACACTCTACGCCTTCCCGGGAGGCATACCGGGCGCCCTCGTGGTCGGTTTCGTCCACAGGTACCTCTTGAGGAACGACGTAGCTGCGTTATGTGAGCCGGTGGGGACGGTCGCCGTGGGGGCCACGCTGAGCGCCCTCGTGCTGGCGCCCATGCAGGGCCACAGCCTGACGCTGTACTTCTTCTGGGCGGCCTTCGCCGCCAGCAGCATCCCAGGCTCATTCATCGGCTACTTGGTCCTGAGGGCTTTAAGGAGGCTCGGCTTTGATAGAACGCTCTTATAGCGAGCTCATTGGGACGAAGACGCTGATCGTTGGGGACGTGGGGACAGGTAAGACCGTACTAACGAGGCGTCTCCTCTTGGAGGCCGTCGACCAGGTCGACGGCGTGATCACGGTGCTCGACTTCGCTCCGCCGGCCCAGAAGGTGAAAGGCGTCGACGTCGGCGGGTATCTCCTCGAGGACGATCACCCCCAAATCAGGTGTCTGTACTCGAGGCTCATAAAGACGCCGAGGCTCTCGGCTGAGGACGGCCACGAGGTCGTCAGGTTAGCGAGCTACAACAGAGAGATAACCGAGTCCCTCATAGCCAAGTTCCTTGACTCGCCCACAGACACGCTGTTCATCAACGACGCCAGCATACACCTCCAGCAGGGCAACCTCCGGGAGCTACTGGACGCCATAGGCGTCGCCTCCACGGTGGTGGCCAACGGCTACATGGGCTCCACGCTGAGGCCGGACCACGGCTCAGGGGTCTCGGAGCGTGAAAGCTTCAAGCTGCGGCAGCTAGCCGCAAGTATGGACAGGGTGATTGAGCTGTGATTGAGGCTCACCCGACCTTGAATATGAGTTTGAATTGGAGAGGAGGTTACGTGAAGTGAGTATCCGTAAGGTTTTGAGCATAGCGGGTTCCGACTCTGGCGGAGGCGCGGGCATACAGGCTGACCTGAAGACCTTTGCCGCCCTCGGCGTCCACGGGATGACGGCCATAACGGCTATCACGGCCCAGAACACGTTGGGCGTGACGGCTATCCAAGGCATAGAGCCTTCCATAATCAGGGCTCAGATAGACGCAGTGGTCACGGACATAGGCGTGGACGCGGTGAAGACCGGTATGCTTCACAGCGCCGAGGTCATCGATGCCGTGGCGGAGAAGATAGAGGAGTACGACCTCCCAGCCGTCGTGGACCCGGTGATGGTGTCCACCAGCGGTGCCGAGCTGCTGAAACCCGAGGCGAAGACGACGCTCGTCGACAGGCTGCTGCCCCTCGCCACTGTCCTCACGCCGAACGTGCACGAGGCCGAGATACTGTCCGGCGTCGAGATTAGGTCGCTGGAAGACGCGAAGCATGCGGCCGAAAGGATCGCCGCCTTGGGCCCGAAGGCGGTGCTAGTCAAAGGGGGCCACCTCGCGCTGGATAAGGCCGTGGACGTCCTCTACAGCGGCGGCGGGTTCACCGTCCTCGAGGCGCCCCTCCACGACACGGTGAACACCCACGGCACAGGCTGCAGCCTGTCCTCGGCCATAGCCGCACAGATGGCGAAGGGGGACGGGATCGTCGAGGCGGTGACCAAGGCGAAGATGTTCGTCAACAGGGGCATCAAACATGGGCTTGACATCGGTGAGGGGCCGGGCTCACTCAACCCCATGGCGGACCTGTACAACGAGGCGGAGAGGTACACCGTCATCGAGAACGTGCGCAGGGCCGTGGCCATCGTGGAGACCCACCCGGGGATGCGTGAGCTGGTCGCCGAGTGCCAGATGAACATAGGCATGGCTTTGAGCTACGCGTCTGGCCCCATGGACGTGGCGGCTGTGGATGGGAGGCTGACGAGGCACATGGACGGCGTCAGGGCCGCCGGGTGCCCACGATTCGGGGCTTCCAGGCACATAGCCAGCACCATCCTTGCCGTCATGGAGTTCGACAAGCGTAAACAGGCCGCCCTGAACCTGAAGTACAGCGAGGAGATAGTCGAGTCTTGTAAAGAGGTCGGCCTCAAGGTCTCGTACTACGACAGGAGGGAGGAGCCCGAGGATATCAAGAGGATGGAGGGCATGACCACCAGGTGGGGTGCTGGGGAGGCCGTGAATAGGGCCGGTGAAACCCCTGACGTCATATACCATCTGGGGGACTGGGGCAAGGAGCCCATGGTGGTACTCGTGGGGGAGTCGGCGACCCAAGTGGCTGAATGGGCAGTGCGGGTGATGGGGAGGCTGGGAGACGGCTGAGATGGGTTTCAGTGAAGAGCTGAGAAAGGAGAACAGGCGCATCTGGGATGCCATACTCGGGCACCCTTTCGTCCTGGAGCTGGGCGCGGGCACGCTGCCTCTCGAGAAGTTCACTTACTACATCAAGCAGGACTACCTGTACCTGATAGACTTTGCCCGCTGCATCGGGTTAGCCGCCTCGAAGGCCGAGGACGTCGATGACATGAGGAGCTGGGCCGAGATGATGGGAGGGTGCCTCAAGTACGAGACGGAGATGCTTGAGAGCGTCTCCGAGGCCCTAGGGGTGCCGCGTGGGGAGCTGTCCCGGACGATGAAGGCTCTCACCAACGAGGCTTACACGAACCACATCCTCAAGGTGGCGTACGAGGGCTCCATGGGCGAGAACGTGGCCGCCTTGCTGCCTTGTATGTGGACCTACTTGGACGTGGGAGATGTCCTTGCCGGGATCGGGGGCTACGAGGGACACCCCGTCTACGAGGAGTGGTGCGAGGCGTACACCGCCCCCGAGTACGTCGAGTTGGTGGAGATCTACCGGCGCCTCGTAGACCGCTCCGCTGAGGAGGCGGGGAAGGCAGTCAAGGAGAGGATGAGGCGCCACTTCTGGCTGAGCATGAGGTACGAGTACATGTTCTGGGAGATGGCCTACGGGATGGAGGAGTGGCCCATCTCCTGATCCACGTCAAGGAAGCTTTATATTCTGATCGAACTGAGCCTATGGGAAGGGGAGCTGGGCGTCAGCCTGGCTGAGAGGACGTTAACGCGTCGACCCTTTGAACCTGATCCAGGTAATACTGGCGGAGGGAGTAGAAACGAGTAGTGAAACGGATACCCGGGTTCTGGCAGAGGTCGCGATCTCTGTCGCACTTGCCTATGTACTCAACCTGATAATCATATACCACCTGCCTCAGGGGGGCTCGATCACTCTGGGAAGTATGGTGCCCATACTGTTGGTGGCTTTCCGACGGGGCCCAAGGATCGGTGTCTTCGCAGGGACGGTGTTTGGTCTCGTCCAGCTGTTCCTCGGCGGATACTGGTTCACATTGGCGCAGGTGATCCTCGACTACCCGGTGGCTTTCGCCGTTCTCGGCCTAGCGGGTTACTTCAGGAAGAGCCCCATGGTCGGGGTGGCTGTTGCCATGGTATTGAGGTTCCTTGCCCACTTTGTATCTGGCGTCGTTTTCTTCGGAGCGTACGCTCCACCCGAGCTGGGGCCCTACCTATACAGTGTGGTTTACAACGGCAGCTACATGCTACCAGAGTTCGTCATTAGCGCCGTCGTGATCCACCTGCTGATACAGCGGGGGATACTCGAGTACAGCATCTAAAACAACCCTTTTTTATATTATTAAAATTGGACACATCCGCAACCGTCGTTGCTCAAACTGCTTATAACCGTTCACGAGTTTGCATATGAAAACCTGGTGCAGGAATTGTCGGAAAAAGAGTTCTACATGAGCGACTTCTTTGACACCACCCTCAGGGACGGGGAGCAGATGCCCGGAGTCACCTACACTATAGACGAGAAGATACTCATAGCACACCAGCTCGACCAGCTGCGGGTGCCCAAGATAGAGGCTGGCTTCCCCATAACCAGCAGAGGCGAGACCGAGGCCGTGAAGAAGATCGCCGCCCTCGGGCTGGACTCCATCATAGTCGCGTTGGCGCGGCCCCTGAAAAGTGACATCGACCGCGCGCTGGACTGCGACGTCCCCTACATCCACATATTCATCAGCACCAGCGACCTTCACATCAAACACATGATGAACACCACCCGCGAAGAGGTCATGCGCCAGACCGTGGAAGGCATCGAGTACGCCAAGGACCACGGCGTCAGGGTCGAGTACAGCCCACAGGACGCGACCAGGACAGACATGGGGTTCCTTAAGCAGATATGCGTTGCAGCCTCCGAAGCGGGGGCGGAGATGCTGAACATACCCGACACCGTCGGCGTAATGACTCCAAGGGTCACCTACGAGTTCTTCAAGGAGCTCAAGAAGACCGTGGACACGCCGCTCAGTGCCCACGCCCACAACGACCTAGGCCAGGCGACGGCGACGAGCCTGGCCGCGGTGGAGGCCGGCGCGGAGCAGGTGCACGTATGCGTTAACGGCTTGGGGGAGAGGGCGGGCAACACCTCCCTCGAGGAGGTGGCGCTCAGCCTAGCAGCTCAGTATGAAATAGAGACGGGGCTTAACTACCAGAAGATAGCCGAGACAAGCAACCTGGTGCAGCGGCTCAGCGGCGTCTATTTGCCGCCTTCAACGCCCATAGTCGGAGACAACGCGTTCAGCCACGAGGCGGGGATACACGTCCACGGCCTCCTGGGTTTCCGCGGGAACTATGAGATCATGTCCGCCGAGTTCGTCGGTAAGAAGAGCCGGGTCGTCGCCGGGAAGCATGCGGGCCGCCACGGTATCTTCAAGATGGTCACGGACATGGGCTTCGAGCCCAGCGAGGAGCAGCTGAGGGCCATCGCCCGGGAGGTGAAGAGCCTGGGCGACACGGGTAAGCTGGTCACCGACAGTGACCTCTACGCCATAACCAAGAACATACTGGACATCAGGCAGGAGGACAGGGTGAAGCTCCAGCAGCTCCTGGTGGTTACGGGGAACAACATCGTTCCCACGGCGAGCGTCACCCTGAACGTGGACGGCAACGAGATGATAGGCAGTAGCACAGGCAACGGCCCCATAGACTCCGCCATCAACGCGAGAAGTTCATGATGAAGGCCATCACCGGTGGCACCGACGCCGTAGCCGACGTCACCGTCGCTGTCAGACAGGGCGACAAGCTCATCACCGCCAACAGCGTCAACGGGGACACCGTCATGGCCAGCGTCGAGGCAATACTCAAGGGCATGAACAGGCTGCTTGACAAGCAGGGCGCGTAGCATGAGCACCGTATCCGAGAAGATACTGGCAGCCCACAGCGGCCACGACGAGGTTCACCCCGGGGAGGTGGTGAAGGCGGAGATAGACTTCGCGTTCATGCCTGCTCTTACGGCGGCCCTCTCCTTCTACGCCATGTACGACATGGGAATCAAGAAGGTCTGGGACAGTGACAAAGTGACAATTCTTCTTGACCACATCGCCCCAGCCACCAACATTACTAACTCGTCGCTCCACAAGGAGTGCAGGGAGATCGCCAAGGAGCAGGGCCTCCGGCACTTCTACGACATCAACTCCGGGGTCTGCCACCAGGTCATCCCGGAGAAGGGACACGTCTACCCGGGGATGCTCATGGTGGGAGCCGACAGCCACACCTGCACCCACGGCGCGTTCGGTGCCTTCGCCACTGGCATCGGGAGCACCGACATGGGCGCCGCCATGGGCACAGGGAAGCTGTGGTTCAAGGTGCCGGAGACCATCAGGGTCAACGCTGAGGGGCGGCTCCCCCCGAGGGTCATGTCTAAGGACATCATACTCAAGACGGCGAAGGAGCTGGGCGCCGACGGCGCAACGTACTGCTCCCTAGAGTTCACCGGCTCCACCGTCAGGGAGATGATCGTGGGAGCCCGGATGACCCTCTGCAACATGGCCATTGAGCTGGGAGGCAAGACGGGCGTCGTGGAACCGGACGACAAGACCTTCAGGTTTCTGGAGGGCCGGGTGAAGTACGACTACACCCCGGTCTACAGCGACCCCGACGCCGTGTACAGGAAGACCCTGGAGATCGACGGCGCCGCCCTCGAGCCCCAGGTGGCCTGCCCCCACGCTGTGGACAACGTGAAGCCCGTCACGGATGTCGCCGGGAAGGCCGTGAACCAGGTCTTCATAGGTAGCTGCACCAACGGCAGACTCGAGGACATGCAGGTCGCAGCCGAGATAATGAGGGGAAAAAGGGTGCACCCCGACGTCAGGGTCATAGCTACGCCCGCCAGCTTCGAGGTGTACGACGCCGCGAACAGCCGGGGCATCATAAAGACGCTGATGGACGCCGGGGCCGTAGTATGCAACCCCAGCTGCAGCGTCTGCTTCGGCGGCAACCATGGGATACTGGCCCCCGGCGAGGTGGGTCTCAGCACCAGTAACCGCAACTTCAGGGGACGGCAGGGAAGCACAGAGAGCCAGGTCTACCTTTGCAGCCCCGCCACGGCGGCGGCAAGCGCGTTGACTGGGATCATAACCGACCCGAGGGAGGCTTAGATGATGATTAAAGGAAGGGCATGGAACTACGGCGACGACGTCAACACCGACTTCATCCTACCCGGTATCTACCTAGAGCTCACGGACCCAGAAGAGATGGGCAGGCACGCCATGGAGGGCATAGACCCCGAGTTCTCCAAGAAGGTCCAGCCCGGCGACGTGATCGTCGGGGGACGAAACTTCGGACTAGGCAGCAGCCGCGAGCACGCGCCCATAGCACTAAAACACTCAGGCATCGCAGCGGTGATAGCCGAAGGATACGCACGGATATACTATAGAAACGCGACGAACCTCGGACTACCTGCCCTTGAGTGCCCTAACGCCAGCAAGGAGATCAAGACGGGGGACACGGTCGAGGTGGCCTTAGATAAAGGTACCATAATAGTCAACGGCACGAAGACCCTGAGCTTCGTCCCGGTCCCTGAGTTCATGATGGAGATACTCGCGGCAGGCGGGCTCCGAGAATACATTAAAAACAACAAGGCCAGATGGTAGCTTGACACATTTTCTGGGCTGACAACCCTTATCTAGCCTATAACTATTCTAACCGTGAAGTCCATGACATGTTACTTTAGGCACATGAAAGAGATATTCGCCGAGATCGGCGTAGAGGTCACAAAAGAGAACAAGAAGGAGATCGACCGGAAAATCCACAACCTCCTAGGCGTCCAGTATAAAGACTGCCCTACCACGTGGAGACACATCAAGGCAAGACTGGCGGAAAACAGAGAAGCATTCATCAACGAGCTACAGACACAGCTGACATAGGGGGGAGGGGTCTGCCTGAATAACCGCAGGTTTTCCCTTTTTCAATAAACAGAGCCCCAGAACGGTTTATTTTAGATTCAAATAGGTACAAAAGTGTAATCCACCACGGGTATTAAACGGCCTATTAGATCAGAATCCTAAATTAAAAAAAGGGGGATGTGTTGATGTTTTTACTATACGTACCAGCTGTCGTCGATGTCCAGCTTCATGAACTCCGGCTTCGCCTTCTCCAGCTGACTCGAGGTCACCGGTGTGCACGGGTCCCTTACGTCGAATTCTATGTCGAGGCCCCTGAGCCTCCATATCGCCTTGTATCTGCCCCAGAAGCTAGCCCCCATGAAGTATGTGGCGATGATATTGAACATCTTCATTATCTTCTCGTGGTAGTAGACGGCCTCCTCGTGGTCGCCCTTCTCATGGCTCTCCTTTACGCCCTTCATGAGGTGCGGGAACGCCTGGAACTCGGCTATGAGGGCGCCGTGGGCGCCGTGGGTCAGGAAGCTGAGGTAAGCCGCTGGGCTGCCCGTGAATATGGTTATCTTTTCCTTGTTCCTCCTGATAATCTCCGCGAACCTGATGTGGTGGAAGTCGTCCTCCTTGTAGGAGACTATGTTGTCGTACTCTTTGCCCAGCCTCTCGATCACAGAGGGGGACATGGACCTACCTAGGCCGGGGTTGTTGTACATTATTATGGGTATGTCTACCTTAGAGGCGACCGCGGCGAAGTGACGGTATGTCTCGTCGTCGTTGGCCTGCATGAGTATCGGGTGGCTGAGCATGACGCCGTCGCACCCTACGTTAAGAGCCTCCTGGGTGAACTGGATGGCCTCCTTCGTGCTGACGGCGCCTGTTGCCGTTGGCTACGTCCAGCGTTATCCCCCATATCTTCTTCCTCTCCTCGTGGAGCAGGTACGGGAACTCCCCTGTGGCGCCTGTGGGCACGAGGCCGTCTGCGCCGTCCCTGACGATGACCTCGATCACCCTGCGGAGAGCTTCCTCGTCCACCTCGTCCCCCTTGAAGGGGGTTACAGGGAGACAGAATATACCTGAGAAGCCTTTTCTCTTCATAATGATCAAGAAGACGTTGGTTCGGTGCCCGGATAACTTTTTCGTGGAGCTAAGTGTCTACTTGAAGGGGAGGCGGTACTGGTTTAGCCCAAGCTCGTCCCTCATCTGGATAAGCTCAGTCTGGACGCTAGCGTTGATGGGCACCCCTTTCACCCTACGCTCCAGCGACGTCAGGTACTCCTTCTCGCCTGCTGTGTAGATACGGTCAGCCCCCGGAGCCTTCTTGGCGGCCCTCAGAGAGCGGAGTATATCTCCAGTCCTCTGCTTGAAGTCGTCGAGGTCGGTGAACGCGGAGACTTCTATCGCTATGAAGAAGGGGCCCAAGTTCACGCCGTTGATCGCCTTGAGGAAGTACCCCGACTGCAGGGACGCGGACAGAATCTCGACCACGGTGGCGTAGCCGTACCCCTTGTAGCCAGCGGTGTCCTCGCCCATGCCCCCTAATGGGAGCAACGCCGCCTCCCCCGAGAGAAGGTCCCTCAGTATCTCGTCCGGGTTGGTGCTGGTTGAGCCGTCGCTCCTTATCACGAGCCCCGGCGGCAGCTCCTCTCCCCTCCGGGAGAAGAGCTCGACCTTGCCCCTCTGGATTATCGAGGTTGCACAGTCTAGGCTGAACGGGAACTCCTCGTCGGATGGGAACGCGAACGTCAACGGGTTAGTACCGAGCATCGGCTCGACGCCGAAGGTGGGTGCTATCGATGGCCTGGCGTTGGTCCCCGCGATGCCTATGAGACCCCGCTTCGCCGCCATCTCGGAGTAGTAGCCCGCTATCCCGAAATGGGTGGAGTTCCTGACTGCGACCATGCCCATCCCAAACTCTCTGGCCTTCTCGATGCAAAGGTCCATCGACCTCTTGGCTACCACCATCCCCATGCCGTTGTTCCCGTCGACGACAGCCGTGGTTGGGCCCTCCCTGACCACGTCGAGCCGCGTCACGGGGGACTGTAGCCCAGCGCTCACCCTGTCGTAGTAGACGGGTTTGAGCCTGTTGACGCCGTGGGTGTCTAAGCCCTTGAGGTCGGCATCCAGCAGGACGTCGGTACATATATGGGCGTCCTCGTCCGGAACGCCCACCCCTTTAAAAACGTCATGTACGAATGATCTGAGCAGCGGAAACGGGACCCATACAACATCCATCTTCATCGTCTAATTCACCGACTCTAGATTAGCCATGTTCTCCCGAGGAAAGTGCTTTGCTCACGGTGGATCTCCAGCCGGCGTAGAGCGACGCCCTCCGCTCCTCACTCATCCTCGGCTTGAACTCTCTTACCTCTGTCTGCAAGGTCTTTAATTCTTCGAGACCACTCCAGAAGTCCACCGCGAGTCCAGCCAAGAAAGCGGCTCCTTTGGCCGTTGCCTCGATCTCGCGGGGTCTAGTGACGGTAGCGCCTAGGATGTCGGCTTGGAACTGCATGAGGAAGTCGTTCATGGCGGCCCCTCCGTCAACTCTGAGCTCGTCCATCTCTAACCCGCTGTCGATCTTCATGGCGTCGACGACGTCCCTCGTCATGTACGCGATAGCCTCCAACGCGGCTCGCGCGATGTGCGCCCTACCGGTTCCTCTGGTGATCCCCGTGATTATCCCCCGAGCGTACTGGTCCCAGTACGGCGCCCCCAGCCCGGTGAGAGCGGGAACAAAGTAGACGCCATCGTTGCTGTCGAGGGTCCTAGCGAGCGTCTCGGACTCCTCTGCGTCGCCCAGTATCAGTAACGAGTCTCTCAGCCACTGGATCGCCGCCCCCGTGACGAAGACGCTTCCCTCGAGGGCGTAGTCGACGTCGCCGCCCAGGCCCCAGGCTACCGTGGTGAGAAGCTTCTCAGATGGGACCGGGTTTCTCCCCGTGTTCATCAGGAGAAAGTTACCGGTGCCGTATGTACACTTGGACTCGCCCTCCTCGAAGGCGCTGTGCCCGAAGAGCGCTGCCTGCTGGTCGCCGGCGACCCCCGCGACGGGCACGCTCTCCCCGAAGACCTCTGGATCGGTGTAGCCGAACACGCCGCTGGACGGCAGCACCTCGGGGAGGATGGAGTCGGGGACGCCTAGTATCTCCAGTAGCTCGCCGTCCCAGTCGAGGCGGTGGACATCGAACATGAGCGTCCTGCTGGCGTTGGAGTAGTCAGTTGCGTGGATCCTTCCCCCGGTCAGCCGGTAGAGCAGGTACGAGTCGACGGTGCCGAAGAGGACCTCACCCTTCATAGCCCTCTCCCTGAACCCCTCTACGTTGTCAAGCATCCAGGCGACCTTCGGGCCCGAGAAGTACGAGTCCGGGACGAGCCCCGTCCTCGTCTTGAACAGCGATCCGTGCTCGGCCTTGAGAGACTCTACGGCGTCCGCGGTCCGCCTACACTGCCAAACGATGGCGTTACAGACAGGGGCACCGGTCTCCCTGTCCCAGAGCACGGATGTCTCCCTCTGGTTCGTCACCGCCACAGCCGCGAGCTCGCCGGGGCTGACGTTTCCCACGTGCAGCGCCTCCCTCACGCTGGCCATCTGGGCGTCCCATATCTTCTCTGGGTCGTGCTCGACCCAGCCCGGCTCGGAACCCCTCTCGTCGAACAGGATGGCTCTCGCGCTTGTCGTCCCCTCGTCTAGAGCCAACACGTACTCTTCACCCAACCCCATCCACCACCCATCTCATAATTAGGTTAGATGCCCTAAAAACATCGACCATAGAAATATACCAAGTAACCAGATGCCGCCGCAGCCGTCACATGGCCAGGAGGTTGTCTATCAGCCTCAGGGGGCCATCTCTGGCTCCTTCTCCCTGCACTCCCGGATCACCTGCTCCGCGGTCTTGCCTATGTGCGCCGGTTCCTCGGGGTAGGCTGCCGCCCACCTCTCCGCGTCCTCAGCCATGATCTCTAGGTGGAAATTGACTCCTCGGACGTTACCCTTGGCGAAGGCCTGTATGGGGCAAGGGTCGCCCGTGGCGAGGAGCTCTCCGCCGGGGGGCACGGTAAACATGTCGCTGTGCCAATGGAAGACGGGGAAAACGGGAGGGAAGCCCCTGAAGAGGGGGTCCCAGACGCCCTGGTCTGTGAGGGTGGCCGTGTATGCCCCAAGCTCCTCTATGGGGCTCTTCTTAACTTCGCCGCCGAGAAGCTTGGCCAGCATCTGGCCACCGCAGCATACGCCAAGCGTCGGCTTCCCAGTGTCCACTATCCTTCGCATGTAGCTCCATTCTTTACGGAGGAAGGCGTGGTCCAGTGCGTCGTTGGCTGAGACGGGTGTGGGCCCCACGACGAAGGCGTCGAACTCGTTGACCGGCGGGAAGTCTTCGGATTCCCTCATCCTGTACGCGTGGACGAGGGTAAGATCCGTTTTCTCCCGTAGGAAGGTCTCGTAGAGGCCGAGGGTCTCCGGCGCGTCGTTCTGTATGACGAGAACCCGCTTAACCATGGATAAACTATTGGTTCATGGTTTAAAGATTGATTACATACATGGCTCGGTGTCGAGTATTATCATCATATTTCACGAAGAACACTGTGTTAAATAGTGTTTGAATACCATGGTTACTTATTCAGTGGTCTGACGAGAGCTTCTTTTATTTAATAAGCCAGCCACTGTAGTCCATAACAAGAGGAGTAAAGAACGTCCGCGAAGCTTTGTATGGCTACTGGACGGCGGCGAAAATTTTGGAGGATGATACGCGTGTTTGTGGTTTATGTTTTTCTTGTCTTATTTTCCTAGCGCCTCTTCGGCGTTTCTGCGGAAGGCCTCTTTGTCGACCCAGAAAATGAATGCATCGGGTTCTTGAGTGTTAATGATTGTGCGAGCGGCTATCTGCTGTTTGTGAGACCGCTTAATGTATTCCTCGGGCCTCTCCCAGAGGTTCACTATCTCCACGGGGAGACTGGGGTCTATGTCCTTCAGCAGCTCCCTTACTTTGACTGCGTAGAAATACCCCCACTCGCAAGGGGGGTTGTAGAAGTTCAACGCCCTGCCACGATCCTCTGGCAGACGACGGTTCTCTAGGATCTTCCTCGGAACATATTCTCCAGCGATCTCTAGGTACATCTCCTGGTTACCTTGTTTGAAGCCGTATTTACTGTAGTACGTGTCAAGCGGTAGCTGTCCTTCATGTGGGAAAATTGCAGTGACGACGAAGCTGCAGGGCCTGCCTCCCATACACCTTAACCCTGACTTGCATTCTTCCATTAGTTCCTTCATCAGGGCATGTGCAACTCCTTTACGCTGAGCCTCTGGGAAGGGGTTGAAGATGCATTGTAGGTGCAGCGCATCTCTTCTAGGGTCGTGGTTGAAGGGTATCGTCTCCTCGGGGTAGAAGAGTATCTGAGCCACAGGTCTCTCTTGCAGGTATGCTATCTTGGTGCAGGGTCCATGCTTTTCAAGCATATCGAGAAGCCACCGTATTTTGATCTCCCTGCCTTTTTCGAGTATGGGGTCATCCTTAGGCGCGAATGCTCTGTTCCATGAGCATACCTTGAACACGTCCTCCAGATTCTCTTCCGATATATCCTCTATTTTCAGCAACCTATAACCCGGATTTAACTTCGATTCAAAGTATTAAACAATTGTCAATTAGTACGATTTTACCTTAGGTGTGTCCATAATATGTCGTTCGTTAAGGATGAAAGAAAAAAGGAAAAGCCGTCTCGTTGTTCGAATACTTGGGTTCTTTACCTCCGTCCTTGAGATCATCAGTTTAGTCTAAATGTACCAGGGGCATAATGGGGGCCACCTGTTTCATACCAAATGATCACGCCACTCATGTACACGTTGCGGCCTTCCCACGCCGAGAATTCATCGAATGCTTCCTCTACGCCGCCAGTCATGTGATACTTGCTCGTCCGGATATTGGTCTGGCCTGCGTCATACCCCCATAGAACAAGCTCATCTGGGTGATTACTAGGCAGCCAGTACTCCCAGTCAGCAGCTGAGCTGCTCGGTATCAACGACGTTAAATCGAAACCAGTATCGTAGATCGCCCAGATCTCTTCAAAGAAGTGCACGTTTCCTTTTAGGTTGTCATCGAAAGCCTTCCCTGATCCAATAGCGAAGAACAGCATGCCATACTCTTCTTCATCAATGGTGATAGTTCCAACCCAATCAGGGATTTCATCCTGCGGACTAGGCCATGCAATGTTGAACTCTAGGTCCATAGCCCCCAGTAGGGGCTTTTTCGCTTGTGCCGTCATTACAGGTAGCAACGCAAGTGTGAAAGCCAGAATCAAAGATAGAGCTCTTGATGCTTTACATTTCATATCTTTTCCCACCTCCTTTCTTGGTACTTGTATAGCTCCCCACCTCG
>SMTZ1_10005105_pt1 | contig 14583 bp, 9 predicted proteins | sample DeeMarSWOR136_30_FD_25667 | JGI IMG/M metagenome (IMG submission 25667) | reverse complement strand
GGGCCAGGGTGCTCTTGCCGCAGCCCGAGGGCCCGCTGAGCAGCACGAACTCGCCCCGTCCGACGGTGAAGGAAATGCTTTCCAAAGCGGGCTGTTTCCCATAACGCACTGTCAGATCAGTGACTTCAATCATAGCCAATAGCGGATAGCAGATGGCAGATAGCGAATGGCGAATAGCGAATAGCGAGTTCGATTATCCATCCCCCCAGAGTGCCTCCACGATCCATAAGGGTAGCTCATCCCGGTTCTCCTCGGTAACGCTGAAGACAGCAGACTCGGTGTCTCTCAAACGCAGGCGCAATGGATCCAAAAGGGCCGGGCGTACCACGATGAGGGTATGCGTTGGTCCCTCAAACGGTAGCAAATCCAGGATGGGCGCGAATCCCTCGCCCTGCTCCAGTTCCAGGGGACCAATCTCATCCACCATGAGGAGGTCGCACCCCGCGGAGATCGCCCTCTCCAACACTTTGAGGGCCCTGGCCAGACCAGCAGGATCTAAACTGTAGGGGCCCACCCGGGGGCCGTCTATCTCCGGGCGGTGCCCTGAGCTACGTCCTGAGCTTGTCGAAGGGCCTGTCGAAGGGTCGGTGCGGGCCAGAGGCCAACGTTCGCCACTGCCCACGTCCACCGCCTCAAAGCCCACCTTTGTCACTTCCCAATCAGCAGGACAGACCCTTCGACTTCGCCTGTCCTGAGTCAAATCAAAGGACTCAGGACAGGCCCTTCGACTTCGCTCAGGACAGGCATAGAGGGCGGGTGTGATTACTCCGCCGGGCCGGTATCCTCGACGGCGGGCCAGATCTGCCACAGCCTGGCAGACGGTTGTCTTGCCCACGCCACGACCGCCCGTCAGAAGAATGGTTCTAATTCTCAAACCCCAAATCCTAATTCCCAATTGCTATTCGCCACTCGCTATTCGCCATTCTTCCAGGAACACGCGACGGCAATACTTCAACCAATCCATGATGGCCTCAATCTGCCCCCTGCGGAAACGAAAGACCAAATGCTCAAAACCCTCACCGCTAACCCTTCGACCCTCTCCATTCTCCACCCTCCGTTCTCCATCCCCCATCCTCCATTCTCTTCCGCGCCCTCCGCCCCTCCGCGTTTCCGCGTCCAACAAGCGGCTCAATTGAGCCTGGCAGGCCTCCAGTTGGGTGCTGATGACCCGCTCGATCATCTCTGGCCCCAGGAGTTGGGCCAGGAAAAGCTTGGCCAGGAACTCTACCCGTACCAGGCGGGTGCTGCTGACGGGCTTTTCCATCCATAACAAAAAGGCCGCCCGCCCCGATGGCGTGATATGATACACCTTCCGGGCCGGGTGGCTCTCTTGCTCTTCTACCGTCACTTGCAGGTAACCCTGCCCCTCCAGTTCCTTGAGCAGTTTGTACATCTGGCTCAGGCCCAGATGCCACACCTGCCCCAGGGCTGAGGGATCGGTGAAATAGCGGTGGAGCTCATAACCGTGTTTCGGTTTCTGGGTCAGCAGGCCCAGCAAGGCCCATTCGGGGGCCAGTTCCTTCCTCATCGGCATCGCCTTTGATTAGAACCTCTCCAAAGACCTCCGAGGTTTCCCTGTCCTGCTCACTTGTAGCTTCCAATCGGTCTTTCTTGGCACGATGTGCCTGAATCCGTGATCAAAACCCTTCGGCTGAACCCTTCGACAGCCCTTCGACGGAGCTCAGGACAAGGCTCAGGACAGGCTCACGACGAAGCCTCGGAGGTCTGAAGGCTCGCTTCACTTCTGGAATACTCACTCTGTGAATAGACCTCAAAATTGTAGCACAGAAGGTACCAGCCGTCAAGTTCAAAGGGGAGGCGCAGTTTGTGCAGAAATGCACACAGTATTAGTATTCAGGGTCGCAAATTACTAACCCTGGGTATTAGGAAAAGATAATACCATTTCTTACCATTTTCTAACCATTTATGTATTGACAGATAAGAGATCATATGGTACAATGATAGTGGCGAAAGGGCGAGAGTTTTCACCTGCCCGGACGGTCTGATCTACGCTGATAGCTATAAGGCAGACTATGTACTCCCACCGAACTTTTAGGATATCTTCCCCTGGTGATCCCATATGCCAACCTACACCGCTCTCGAGCCGGTGCCGGTTGGCGTGTTTTGTTTCCGCTCCATTCGGCAAGGAGGTGAGGCCTAGCGACGATTCGCTCTTTCGATTGTTGATTCCTTAGAACTGAAAGGAGAGTGAGAGATGAAAAAGAGAGTATTGGTGGGAATGGTTATGCTGAGTGTTCTCCTCGTGCTTGCAATACCCGTAAACGCGGGGAAGGGAGTACACGTGCACAATGGCGCTGTGCAGCAGGTGTTCCGCAACAGCGGATCCTATATTCAGCAGACAATAGAGGGTTCAGGTGGCAAGGTCATACTGAATCAGCCATCGGGGGCAGTGGCTGTTACTCTGACTGGCATAGTTAACGGTCTCGAGCCAAACACGGATTACTACGCCTATCTATGGGCCGGTCAGGAGGGCTATTGCCCCTACTGGTGCGGAACTAATAGACCCCTAAACGCTCACTATGTCCCTCCGTCGACCGCGGGCATACCGTCATGGTGGGACGGCTCCAAGTGGTACGGCACCTGGTTCAGATTTGCTCAGTTCACAACTGACGCGAGTGGGGCAGCCAGTTTCCACCTCAACATGTTTTCAGAGGAGATCAACGCCGGGGACTACAAGCTCTCAGTCTTTGTTGACAGCGTCTCATCTGGTAGCGCGGCTCACACTTACCTAATTGCCGACCCCATTCCGATCATAGTGGAGTAGGACAAACCGGTGCGATCCGATAAGCTTTCAGGCACGCGCTCGCTGGGGCGCCCCTGGTGAGCCCGGCCAACCCACAACGAGAGGCTTGTTCTGGGCAAAGCCGAAGGGCTTGTCCTGAGTGAAACCGAAGGGAGGTGAGGCCTAGCGACGATTTCCTCTTTCGATTGTTGATTTCTTAGAACTGAAAGGAGACTGTGAGATGAAAAAGCTGTCGTTTGTTGCAATTGCGATTCTCACATTGCTGGTACTTGTCGTTCCGGCGGCGGCTGGCGGCAAGTGGGTCACCGCTCAAAAGGCGCCGTTCTATAAAGTCTACGGGTGCAGTTCGAACTACGTGTCGTCCGAACTAGCAGGGGGCCAGGTTGTGTTAGTGGACCCAATGGGTAATGTGTCTCTCATCGTACAAGGCAATGTCAAGGGTTTAGCCCCCGACGCTGGATACGATGTGTGGGTGAGAAACCTGACAGGGTACACCGGCAGCTACCTTGCTGTTTACCTACCTCTCGGCTACTACAAACTTGACACCTTTACTACTGATGCTGAAGGGAATGGAAGCTTCCACCTCAACCTCCGTGCCGCTGATCTTCCTGACGGAACCTACGAGGTACAGGTGGCAATAAACCCGGCTGGTATTCAAGGTTGCACCGTGGTTGCAACTCAGTGGCCAGGGCTGAGCATTACAGTTAAAGCACAGTAGTAAACCCCAGTCCAAGGCGCTTTACTCTAGCGTAAGGTGTGGTGACTACTCCAACAATCCAGAACACCATGGCGGCCCCCAGTGCGAAGGCTTTGGGGGCCGCTTCTTCTTGCCTCTCTGCTGGCTTGACCGCTTTTTCCCCATTGCCAAACGCCCTCTCAGCTTCTTCACGAAACCATTCATCGCTGCCTGCGCCCAAATCACCCCCAGCGATCGCGAATTTTCTTACCAATTTCTAACCATTTTATGCCACTTTTCCCGTTGACAGGGTAAAGAACCTTGGGTATAATAGTATTTGCGTACCCTATGCTGGTCTCCATGCAGCTTTCTTCGGAGATTAAAAAGGAAGGGGGGTGACGAAAGGGGACACACCAGCCTGAAGTAGACGCTTGACTCACCATGATAAAACGATGGAGGGAATACCTATGAGAAAGCTAGCGATTTTGATGGGGCTGCTGCTCATCCTGGCCGTGGGAGTGTTACCAGCCGCAGCCATCACCTGGGGAACCCTGGATAGCGAGCACACCAACGTGGGGGCGATGGTGATGGATCACCCTGATTATGGGCCGTGGCAAATATGCTCCGGCACGTTGATCCACCCGCGGGTCTTTCTGACGGCCGGACACTGCACCGAGGGGTTCGAAGACGGGACCATTACGGTCTGGGTGAACTTTGACCAGTACGCCTTGAATAAGAAAACGATGCTGGATGTGGAGCAAGTCATCACACACCCAGACTATTACTGGGGACCCACGTCCAACCCACACGACGTGGGTGTGCTGATCCTGGAAAAGCCCGTGAAGAAAACAAAGCCCGCGAACCTGCCGGAAGAAGGTTTCCTTGACCAACTGCTAGCCGAGGGCAAACTGCGCCACCAGGGCTCCGATGGGGCGGAATTTACTCTGGTCGGCTACGGTGGCTTGCTGGACTGGCCGCCACCCCAGATCAGTTACGACGACTACCGTCGGTTTGCCGGGTCTGAATACCAGACGCTGCTTAAAGCGTGGCTCAGAATGTCCCAGAACCAGGCGACATGCGACGGCGGCACCTGCTTTGGCGACTCCGGCGGGCCTGCTTTCTGGACAGAACCCGATGGGACCGAGATCCTGGTCGGCATCACCTCCTGGGGTGACGCCAATTGCGTGGCAAGCGGCTTCAACTACCGGGTTGACATCCCCGACACGCTGGATTTTATCAACGACGTGATCGCTGACCTGAAGTGAGAGTGTGAAAGCTGTCGAGGGGATGCGGGTCGTTGATTTCGCTGATGACTCGCTACATTGCTCCGAGCCCCCGTCTCGGGGGCGCTCTGCGCAGGGCTGGCCTTGTTGACCCGTTCACCAACTAACTGCCTTCAGGCGGTGAAACAACAAGGGGGAAGGCTGATCGCCTTCCCCCTGCCTTTTCTGGCAAAGACCCTCATCCCGGCCCTCTGGCCCATGTGGAAAAGGGCTTCGTACACACGGGAGCCGATGTCCTCGCGATACAGCAGCGTAGCCAGGCCCTCCACTGTGGCCCGGCCATCGCCCACGGAACCAACAGTCTCAATGATCCTTCCATGTTCCAGTCAGCGCAGCGCACTATACCATCTCTCCGTAGGACTCTTAGAGAATTCGCTCTGTCTGTCAAGTTGTGGTACAATAACAACGAACGTTCGCTGTGCCAGCCCTTCGACAAGCTCAGGACGCAGCCCTTCGACAAGCTCAGGACGCAGCCCTTCGACAGGGTTTATCCTGAGCGAAGCCTGTCCTGAGCCCCGTCGAAGGGCTCAGGACGCAGCCCTTCGAGACCTGTACCGCCTGTACCGCAACAGTGGTAGAGGAAGGCTAGAACAACGCAGGAGAAATCAACTTGCAATGCCCCCGCTGCAAAGGCTCGTTGTTTCATGAGGGCCCCATAGACCGGGCCACCTGCTCAAACTGCGGTTTCAGCGGCGAATCAGCTCTGCTAGAGGAGCTGACTCACATCAAGTACCTGCTGGGAGAGCTGGCGGGGTGGCGGGAAATAGCGCCAGCCGTCAGGGAGCGCCTGCGCATACGGTACCTCCGGCGACGTGAGGAACTGGAGGTCACCCTGGGTTTGCGCCTGCCACCCCTCGACCCCGAAGAGGCACGCCAGGCCCGTTGGGAACTGATCTGCCTGGAGGCACTGATCGAAGAGGCCACCTACTGGGTTGAGAGCGGCTGGGTCAAACCCGAACCGGCTCAGGAGCTCATCGCGCGCTCCTCGACGCGCGCCGAGGAACTACGCCACCGATTGACTGCCTCCCCCGAGTTCGCCACGCTTTCCTTCGATAGCCCCCAGGACACGCTAAAGGTGCTGGAGCACCTACGGGAGGCGCTGGATGATCTGCACGCCCAGGGTGGCCTGGTTGACGGGGCGGCCTACGCCGCTGCTATGGCCGAGCTGATGGGCGAACAAGGGGAATTGGAGATCGAGCTCGGTTTGCGTCCTTCGACACAGCTCAGGACAGCCCCGCTTGAGCTCCCCGAGGAGGTTCCAGCCGAGGTCGAGGTTCCCCCAGAAGAGAAGCGGGCACCGGCCCTTCGACTACGCTCAGGACAGGCCCGCCGTCCCCGTGAACCGCTCACCTGGGACCGTCTCTGGCAGACGCTCCTCTCCGAACGCACCCTCAACGCCATGCTCTTTCTGGGCGTCTTTCTCCTCTTTGCCTCAGCCATCACCCTGGTGATCTTTAACTGGGAGCGCTTTCCGCCGCTGGTGCAGGTCATTTTCATTGCCGCTTTCACCCTCACCTTTTACGGCGCAGGCTGGTTCGTGCGGGCACGGATGGGGCTGCGCAGCTCTGGCATCGCTCTCACCGCCATCGGCTCCTTGTTGGTGCCGATAGACTTTTACGCCATCTACCTGAGTGGCGGTTTCCCCCGTGAGGCCTGGCCCCAGGTGTGGCTGGGAGTCTCCATCCTGTGCTTTGTGGCTTACCTCTTTACCGCGTTGCGCACCCAGGCCGAGTTCTTCGGCTACCTGGTGGGGGTCGCTGCGGGCAGCCTGCTCTGTGCCACCATGCAGGTGACTGGCGTCCACACCGACTGGTGGTCTGCCGCCCTATCCATCCTGGCCTTGGCTGTTGCCCTGTTGTCCGACCGCCTGGGTCGCCTCTCCGATCACTGGAAGGTACTCAGCCGTCCACTGTGGCACGTAGCGTTAGCAGCGGTCACGGCCATCATGCCTCTCACTCTGGCCTGGTACGCCACCGGCCGAGTGGGGAGCCAGGGCTTCCGCCTCGCTCTGGCCGTTGATTGGTGGCTGGGCAGCGCCCTCTACGGCCTCGCCGCCGCTTGCTTCCGCAGTCGGACCCCTTCGACCCTTCGACGGGGCTCAGGACGGGCTTCGCTCAGGACAGGCCTGGGTCTGGCCGCAGCCGTGACCACCCCCGTCGCCCTCTACCTCTCTCAAGCGTTGGCTTTCGATCAGTTGGGGATCCGTCCCGCCTGGCACGCCCTGGGATGGGCCATCCTCAGCTCCGGTTACCTGGCCTTGGGCCGAACCCTTCTCATCCGCAGTGGCGATCCTTCGACAATCCTTCGACAGGGCTCAGGACAAGGCTCAGGACTGCACCCGGTGGACCAGGCCCACGGCCGCACCGCCACCGGCTGGGGTATCGGCCTCATGATCCTGTCCGCCACCTGGTCCCTGACCGATATGCCTGTCGCCGCTGTCACCCACACCGTCTTGGCTGCGGTGGTAGTGCTGGCGGTCCGCCTCTGGCGTCGCCCTGTTTTCTTGTTCTTTGCCAGCCTGCTGTCCCTGTCGGCGATGACGGCGGGCATGGCCAGCCGTGACTTTGTCCTGGGACAACTGGCCCTCGGCTGGGCGCTGCTGGCTATCTTGCACCTGGCCGCTGCTGTGGCCCTGAAAGAGGCACCTTCCTTTGCCACGCCTGTTTACGCCGCTGGCTACGCCCTCGCTGCCCTGTCCCTGTTTCCCCCCCTTCTGGGCAGCGACCAGGGGCTGCTGACCTATGCTCTGGGTAACTGGATCGCCCTGACTGCCTGGTCGGCCTGGTTGGCTCATAGCGAAGACCATCCCGGTCTGAAGGCACTGCTGCGCCGGGCGGGGCCATTTCAGAGGAGCGTGCTCCACTGGGCCACCACTATCCCTCTTCCTGTCTTCCTCTGGCTCGCCTGGACGCTGAACGACCGTCCCGCCGATGCCCGCCTCGGTCTGGCCCTGATGCCTCTGGCCTGGGGGTGTGTGGCTATTGGCAAATGGCTGATAGCAGGTAGCAGAAGGCAGGTAGCAGAAGGAAGGGAGCAGTTTACAATCTACAGTCCACAATCGGCCTGGTACGTGGTAGGCTACCTTTGCAGTCTAATTTCGCCCCTCATCACCTACGTCTTCTGGGACCAGGCTCTCCTGTCCGTCGCGCTCCTGGCTGCTGCGGCCCTCTACTTCCTCTCGGCTTGGGCCTTCCGCCAACGATGGTGGCTGATAGTGGCCGGTGTGACCCTGCCCCTGGGCTATGTGTCGGCCCTCGACTGGCTGGACCTCGCCTTCGACCCGATGGGCATGGCCTTTGCCCTCGTCCCCGCTGTCTATCTGCTGGGGGGGCTGGCTCTGGAACGATCACCACTGTTGCGGTGCAGGTCCGGCGTTGTGGAACGGTCCTTTATGGGGCCGCTGTACGGGGTGGCCCATGGCCTGGCAGCCGGCGCTGTGATGTGGGGCTTTGTCCCGCTGTGGAACCGGCTGGTGTGGGACGTGCCCTGGACCGATGCCGCCCGTCTGTGGGCGGCTGGGAGTCAGCTCATCCTGGGCGTCACCTACGGGCTCGTAGCCTGGTTCTTTGATGAGGAACGGTGGGGGCACGTGGCGGCCTGGCTGGGGGTGATGGCTGGCGGGTTCATCGCTACCGTCTACAGCCGTGGACGAGGCTCTTCGGCGGCTAAGGCTGCACTGCTGGCGGTGGTCTATGTCCTGGCCGAGCGGGGCCTGCACGTTGCGCGAAACAAGTTTCGCTACTCCGACGGATTCTGCAAGGCCTGGCCCCTCTACCGGCGACCGCTGCTCGTGGCTGGTTGGGCCGTCTCCGGTGGAGCGATTTTGCTGGCACTGGTGCGCAACCTGGTTTTGCTGGGCGGAGGCCGGGTGCGGGAGATTTGGGCCATCGTCGCCCTGCTGATGGTCACTGCTCTCTACGCGCTCTCGGCACGGCTCTTCCGTCGCTCCCTCTTTCTCTGGCTGGCCGCTGTGCTCGTTTTCGCCCCCTGGACCCTGTTGACTCATCTCAACTGGTTCTTATGGCCTGGGCCACCGCCCCTGCCCCGCTATGCCCTGGCCTGGGCGCTGCTGGCCTGGGCGCAGATGCTGGTGGGCCTGCTTCTGGATGCCCGAGCTGGTCTCGGTTATGGTCGGCCGCTGCGAGTCATCGCCCATCTCCTGTTCCCCTTTGCCCTGCTGTGGGGCGTAGCCGATGCAGACACCTCGAGCCTGACCTATGGGCTGGGGGTGGCTTTCTATGCTCTGGCCGTGGTGGTTGACCACCGCCGCCTTGCGGGGCTGGTTCGCTCCCGCTTCCTCTACCCCGCTGCGGGCCTCGTCCCTGTGTGGGCCGTCTACCTGTTGGCCCGCCTGGTCCCCTCTGCCCAACACGAGCACTTTGGTCTGATGTTGCTGGCTTTTGCCCCGCTGGGGCTGGTCGCTGGGCGGTTGCTCCGACGGGTGGATCCTGCTGACGAGCTGCCAGCCTATCTAGCTGGCTACGGCTGTGCCCTGGTGGGCACCATGCTGGTGGCCCACGAGCGCCCGCTGCTCACCGGCGTCCTCCTCTTCGACGCCCTGCTCAGCGTTGTCTCGGCTTGGCTCTTCCGGCAGCCGTTGTGGGCTTACCCGGCGGCGGCGCTGACACCGGTGGCTCTGCTGCTGGCTCTGGCCGAGGCGGGGGTGGATCCGAATCGTCGAGGCTGGGCGCTCATCGGGCTAGCTGCCGTTTACCTGCTGCTGGCCTGGGCATTGCGACGACTCCAGCAGGGCGATTATGCCACGCCGGTGCTGGCGGCTGCTTATGCCCTCATCGCCCTGGGGCTGCCTCCCTCCAGCCACGATCAGATCGGCTCCTTCTGGGGCTACGGCGCGGCAGCGTTGCTCTACGCGCTGTCGGCCATCTGGCTGCGCCAGCCCCTCTTCCTCACGCCGACCGCTGCCCTGTCCACCGTGCCCTGCGCCGTGGCCCTCGTCCGATCGCCATTGGCCGAAATCGACTACGGACTTGCCCTGTGGCCGGGGATCGCCGTCGTAGTGGTGCTGGCCTATCTGCTGGACGCCCGGCTGGGGGCACCTCAAGCCTTCCCGTGGCGTGAACCGGAGCACTGGGTGGAAGCAATGGGCCAGCGTCTGCTGAACTGGTGGGCTCTGCCCTGGTACGCCTTGGGTTACGTCGGCGCGCTGGTCAGCGCTTTCCTCTCCTTGGACAATGCGCCCCGGCTGACGCTGACCCTGGCCCTGGCCACCGGGACATACACTTTGGCTACGCTGCGTTTCCGGCTGAGGGGCTGGCTTCTGCTGGCCGCAGTTACAGGCCAGGCGGCGGCTCTGGCGGCCATTGACACCATCGGCTGGCTGGACTATCCGGCCTGGGCAGCCCTGGCCTTCCTGCCGGTCACTGTGGCCACGACATTGCTGGGGTTGCTCATCGAATGGAAGCGGGGCGAAGGGTCTCCCTTCGAGGGAGGGTGGCGGCAAGCTATCTCCGGCTGGTCACGGCCGCTGTACGCGCTGCTCGTCGTTGACCTACTGGTGGCGCAGTGGATTGCCTTGCCCGATAGCGGGCCAGGGGTAATCGTCTCGCTGGTACACGGGTTGCTGGTAGCCCTTTTGGCTACGGCCTGGGCCCAGCCCCTTCTGCCCTACGTGGCGGAGACTCTGGGCCTATTGGCGCTGTTACAACGTTTCATCAGGGTTGGGGCCACGTTCACCGACCTGCCCGTGGCCCTGGCGCTGCTGGCCCTGAGCTACGGGCTGGTGGGCTACAGCCTGGGCTACGCCCGCCGTCAAGAGATGCTCATCCTTCCAAAGGGAGGACGTGTGTGGGAAAGGCCCCTCCAACAGGCGGGTCTCCTCATCTCGACGGCGGTGCTGGGCTTGACGGTCATAATAGGGGTAGACGTCATCGGTCTGGTGATACGCGCCTTCCTGGGATTGCCCTTTCTCGAAGCGGCGGACGTGCCCGCTTTGCAGATGACGGTCAGTGTGCTGGCCATCACTGGGCTTCTCTATCTGGCGGCGGCCTTGGTTGAGCGTTGGGCCTGGCTAGGCTACGGCGCGGTGGCACTGCTGCTGGGCGCGTGGAGCCTGGAGTGGTTCTTCATCTGGGGCATGAGGGAGCCGCAGTGGTACGCCGTGCCCGCCGGAGTTTATCTTCTGGGAGTGGGCTACCTCGAATGGCGTCAGGGCCGCAAGACGCTGGCCCGCTGGATTGACCGGGCCGGATTGCTGTTGCTTCTGCTCTCGTCCTTCTGGCAATCCATGACAGAGCCCAACGGCTGGCCCTATGCCCTGCTGATGGGAGCCGAGGGGTTGGTCATCGCCTGGTGGGGCAGTGCCCGGCGGCAGCGACGCTTCCTCTACTTCGGCGTGGCGGGCGTGGTGGTGAATGTGGCAGGACAATTGATTGAGCCCCTGCTTTCGGCGAACCGCTGGATCGTCTTCGGCGTGGCTGGGCTGATGTTGGTGGCCGTGGCCGTACTGGTGGAACGGCAACTGGAGGCGGTGATGCGCCTGTCCCGGGAACTGCGCGAACGGCTGGAGGAGTGGGAATGAGTATCAGATTAAAATGGCTTGTCACTGCATGGGGGTTTGCCCTTCTCCTGCCCGGCCTGCTGGCTATCCTGGGGTATTGTCTCCTGGCGGTTATGTTGCTAGATAGGGACCCCGAGGCATTGTCTTTGGGCATCGGTCTGGTGCTCTTTCTGACTGTGACCCTGGGAGGCGGGGGGCTGACCGTTTACCAGGGGCTCCAGGCGTTGAGCAAAAGGCCCTCTCGGCCCCTGCGCTTGCCTCCACTGTGGGCAGTGGGTGGGGGGTTCGCCCTGGCTCTGGCGATTGGGCTCGGTCTGCAGCAAGTGGAAATCTGCGCGCCGCTTCTCTTTCCACTATGCTTGATGGTGGCTGCCCTGGCCCCACCGCTGGCGGCAGTGGGCTGGATGCTGGACTACCAACCTGGCACACTGACTTGGCGGCGGGCGGGCGTGGCCTTTGTCGGCGGAGCTACGGTCTCGGTGGTGCTGGCCGTTATTTTGGAAGTGCTGCTGCCGGGGGTTGTCCTGCTGCTGGTGCTAGACCTGGCTGAGCCAGTGCTGGATGGCCTTGCAGGGCTGTTCGACGCCCTGGCTGGCCGAGAGGTGGCCAAGGTCCTCACTTCACCCGGCTTTCTGTTCGCGCTGGTGGAGCTGGCGGTGGTGGCTCCTTTGGTCGAGGAGACGGTGAAGCCCCTGGTCACTCTACCGCTGCTACGACATTTTGAGCGACCGCGCGACGCGCTGCTGTTGGGCGCAGCAGCCGGCGCCGGGTTCGCTGTCCTGGAGAACGTCCTCTATGCTGCAGTGGGGTTGCGCATCTGGGCGGGGATACTGGCCGTGCGGGCTCTGGGGGCGGCGGTGCATCCTTTGGGCTCTGGTCTGGTGGCTCTCGGTTGGCATGGCGTGCTGCGGGGCCGCCCCGACAGCGGCCGTCGCTGGCTGGGCGGATATGGCCTGGCCATCGGGATACACGCTTTATGGAATGGCGGAATAACGCTGTTGTTGGCATTGGCGGGCGCTCAACTTTTCGGGGAGATGCCGCCGGAGGTGGATGTGCTGGGTGCGACAGTGGCCGGCAGCCTGCTGGCCCTGCTGGCAGTCGAGGGAGTGGCCGTCTTTGTCGGCGCACGAGCTCTGGCGCGGCGGCTAACAATTCCTCAGGAGGGCGAAGAGCCTGTTGAATTTTCTCCGTCCGCTGTACTGCCCTTGCCATCGGATCAAGCTATGGCCGTCTGGGCTCTGATCTGCCTGCTGGCTCTGTTGCCGGTAGGGCTGGCCGTGTTGCAAGCCGTATGGTGAGGTGAAAAGTCCGTTAAATTCTCCCTGTCCGTTGTACTGCTTGGAGGGATGATGATCCATTCTCCATTGTCCGTTCTCCCTCGTTCTCTGAGGAGCTTCAATCTGTGGATGGTGGTGGCGCTGCTAGCCGCCAACGGCCTGGCCTGGGCGTTGACCTTTACCGCGCGAGGACCGGTACACGTCGTGGAGCCAAAGCTCGACCCGGACCTGGCCGACCTGCGAGAGCGCCTCATCGAAGGGACGCACCATGGCGAGTCCTTCGAGGCTACTATCACCAACTTGGAGGCCGAGCAGACCATCACCTGGTATCTGGAGCATCACCCTAACGTCCCTTTCCGCTATCCTCGGGTGGCGATTCATCCCGACGGCATCGAGGTGTGGGGCGAGGCCCATGTAGCCGGGCTGCGCGTGGGTCTTGAGGGACGGGCCAATATCGTGCTGCGCGACGGCGTACCCATGACCACCGTCGAGCATCTGGGCATGGCTGGGGTCTCCATCCCGAATTTCGTGCGGCGTCGTATTCAAGCAGAGATTCAGTGATCATTGAGGCTTTTGAATTGCAGGAGGGCCAGGTGGTGGCGAGTGGAACCATTCGTTAACAGGAGCAGCAAGAATTTTATCGTCCCACCAAGAGGTACGGTATAGTCTATTGATGTGCTCCTTCTCCCACCAAGATCCCAAAAACAGGCCCTCTTTTTGGTTTTAAGGTCGTAATCACCACATTTGGGCATGAGCAGTCCAAAAGGGTGAACCTGTGCCGATCGCTACTATTGCAGTTTAGACGACAGGAAAATTGGTCCCAAAATTTTAAGGTTAGGGGGGCAATTTGGGGGTCAAATCGGGACAAGATGTGGTATAATACTCATTACCGCATCTCCATTCTTCGAGAGGTCTAATGTCCGATCATCCCCTGGCTCGCGACTTTGTTCGTTTTGTTCTGGATAGCTATCCCCAAACCCGCTGGCCGGCTCTGTACGATTGCATGGTGAACGCGGCTGTCATGCGCCGCTTCCGTGGCCTGGGCCTTTCAGAACTCCGAGCAGCCGGGGTGCCCCTCTCCCTCTCGCTCATGGATGAATTAGAGAGACTCATCGAGGAAGCGCGCCGTTGGCCCTCAGACTAGGTTACCCCCATTCTTTCAGGCCAGGTGGATAACCGCCTGGCCTTTCCTTTCCCCGCAGATGCTCTTCGATATTGAACTGGACTGGAATGCATGGTATAATACTCACATGCGTTACTACGGCAATGTTGTCCGACCACCCAGCGAAGCCTGGAGCTACATCCTCCAAATCACCTATGGTTGCTCCCACAACCAATGCACCTTCTGCTCCACCTATCTGGACAAGCCTTTCCAGGTCCGGCCGGCCCAAGAGGTGCTGGAGGACATCGAAATGGCTCGCTCAACCATCCCCCACACACGCCGGGTCTTTCTGGCCGATGGCAACGCCCTGGTGCTGAGCACCCAACGGCTGGTGCCTATCCTGGATGCCCTGGACAAAGCTTTCCTCAACCTGGAGAGGGTCAGCATCTACGCCAACGCCCAGGACATCCTGCGCAAGAGTGAAGAGGAACTGGCCACTCTCTACCGTAAGAAGCTGGGCATGATCTACATGGGTTTGGAGAGCGGGGACGAAGAGATCCTGCGGCGGGTGAAGAAGGGGACTACGGCGGCGGAGATGATCGCGGCGGTGAGGAAAGCCCAGGCCGTCGGCCTCAAAATGTCGGTCATCGGGATTCTGGGGCTGGGCGAACGTGAGCGTTCCAGGGAACACGCCATCGCTACGGGCCAGGTGGTCAGCGCCATGGACCCGGCCTATTTTTCCCTGCTGACGTTGATGGTGGTGCCCGGCACGGAGCTTTACCGCCAAAGGAAGGCTGGCGAGTTTGTGCTGATCGAGCCTCTGGAGATGTTGGCAGAGATGCGGGTGATGATCCAGCACATGGAGGGCCTCACAAACTGCGTCTTCCGCACCAATCACGCCTCCAATTACCTGCCCCTGGCGGGGACGCTGCCCCAGGACAAAGAGAGACTGCTGGCTACCCTC
>SMTZ1_10004153_pt1 | contig 14583 bp, 19 predicted proteins | sample DeeMarSWOR136_30_FD_25667 | JGI IMG/M metagenome (IMG submission 25667) | reverse complement strand
AAATTAGGACTAAAATCTCATTTACAGGAACTGAGGAGAACAAAAAGTGGAAATTTTTCTGAAGAATCTGTAATAACTTTACAAAATCTAATAGATGCAGTTGAAGAAGATAGGATTAAAGAAGTAATACTTCCTATGGAATTAGCAGTAGAGACAATAGGAAAAATTGTTGTTCCTAATACTTCTATAAATAATATTTGTAATGGTTCACCTTTGTATGTCGGAGGAATAGTTAGATTAGGAGATAATATTAAAAAAGGAGATTGGGTTGCGATCTTTAGTTTGAAAGGAGAATTGGTTGCTATTGGAAAAGCTTTTATGAATTCTGGAGATATTTTTAAGAAAAAAAGAGGATTAGCAGTTAAAACTGATAGAGTTTTGATGGAAAGGGGAACTTATCCTAATTTCTAAACTTTTTAGCTTTTATTTCACCAATGATTAAAATTATAATTGCTATAGTCAGACCCATTGCTGCAATTATAAGTGGTATCGTGAAATCATTTTTCCATTCTCTTGTTTTTAAGAAATATTCTTCAGAGACTGTCCATTCATTATCTGTATCATTGACATAAATCTTCCAACCAATATTATACTCTACTTTAGAGTTCAGTATTTTCACAACTTTACTCCAATCAACCTTTCCTATTAAAGGTTTCCAAGAATCGTTTATCCAAATACCTGAGTTGTTTGTAGAGAATATGTATCCAGATAAACCTGAATCATCGATTAATTTTAATGAAAACAAAGTTGCTCGTCCTGCTAGTGTATTATTAGTTATGCTATCAGAGTAAGAAGGAGGCTGATTTGGAATTTCAGGAAGTATGGTTAAATACATTATCTCATTTGCATTTCTTATCATATTTGTATTTTCTTCTTTCGCAGATACCTTTAGTTTTATATCATAAGTTTTTTCTTCAGCGTCTGAAGGAATATCAAAATTTATTTTAATTATACTTGAACCACCCATGAGGATCGAATTTGGTATACCTTCTACTGTATACCAATTTAGATCAACACCAGTTAGAGTAATCTTTATATCAAAAAGGGTCTCGTTTAGAGTGCTTGATAAATTAAAAGTTCCTTGCCCATTTTCACCAATATTTATTTGTGGTGAAGAAACATTTGTTATTTTAAATTCTTTTTTAATAACAGGTTTTTCTTCTTCTTTTGAGGAAACTGTTAGATTTGCTGTTAAACTTTGATTTGTATAGTTCTGTGTTCCAGTAGTTTTACATACATATACATAATTTCCTACAGGAAGAATCGAGATATCAGTTCTTGATAAAAGAGTTGTATTTTCTATTAGAGTTGAGTTTCTATACAAATTAAAATCATCAATAGTTAATTGATCTGTAATAGAATAACATGTAACTACTGTTGTTGTACCATTTATAACACTTCCATAAGGCGCATAAAGAGTTAATGCATAAGCTTTAAAAATTAAATAAACTTTTTGACTATTATTACTTTGTTTATTTAAACTATCCTTGGCATACCATTTGTAAACAAAATTTCTAGCAGGTAAATCTGTTAGATTTATCCAAAAAGTTCCAGATTCGTTATAAACCCTTGGATTTGTTTTTGTTGTATAATTACGAAATTTTCCTGAAAAATTTGATTCAAACTTAACTTCAGTTAAACTTGCATCATTCCAATATATTTTAAAATAATAAGTTTTATTCGGAGAATAAAATGCACCATTTAAAGGTTCTGAAAGTTCATTTGAATATTGAGGTGCTATATTATCGAAATAATATGTTTTTGATGCAGGGGTATAGTTTTCATCTCCATCCCACCATGCTGTTAAACTAAAGAAACCAGTAGAACTTAGATTTTTTTCAACATATATAGCTGAAATATTACTCTGCTGAATCCATCCAGAATAATTTGAGTCTAAATAAACAGTTTTTCCTGGAATGTCTAAATAAACACCAAATTTGGCTATTTCATATTGATTATAGCTTCTGTTTCCTTCAGTTTCATCTAATGTTAAATTAATATAAGAAATATCTTTAGATTCTCCTATTAAAACAAAATTTAAAAGAAATATCGTTAAAACTATTATAATTAATTTCATATTAATATATAAGGAAGGTAAATTAATTAAAAATAAGGTGAAAAAATGGTAGCAAGAAGAAAAAAAGTTAGAAAGAAAAGAAAAGGAGCAGCTTTTGGAGGTTATAAAGTACACCCAGATGCACATTTAGGAAAAATAGTTGGTCATAGGTCAGTAACGCCTGCTGAAATGACAAAAAAAATATGGGCTTACATAAAGAAGAAAAAGCTTGCAGGAAGATAAAATATTTTATTTTAATTAATATTCGCAATTTCTGTAAGATTTAAAAATATAGAAATATCTAAAATTCTTATGCCGTCGTGGCAGAACCAGGTAAATGCGCCAGAACATCTCGAGTTTTAATTTGAGATGATAGCGATACTTGAGACAGATGATTACATGGCTTGACTCTGATTAGCGGAGAATGAAGAGTGATAGGCAAAATGATGTCAAGTTATCTGGTGCCCGAAAGGGCTTGCAGGTTCAAATCCTGCCGACGGCGTAAAATTCTTTAACCAAAGAGCTTAAATCTTTTTTCTATTCTCTTTATCAAGATTCTAAAGAAACATTCTGGGTGCTCTTCTGAAGATATTTAATTCCATTAATTAAATATTTTATATTATGTCTAAAATACTAATATTAATTATAATTGTTGTATTTAGTTTAGTTATTTTTGTTTATTTTAGCTCAAGGATCATACCTGAAAGTCCCCTAGCAACTACTGAGTCTGTTCAAGAACAATCACCCCAACCCGCTCCAACAGAAATCTCAAATGTTTCTTTAGGTTACGAGGATTATTGTAAAGACTCTATAGAGAAATATGTAGAAACCATCGAAAATATCTCAAATATAACAATAGTAAAAATAGATATCTTTGATATTAACACAACTGTTATAGATTATCTTGAAAAAAACTGGTCAACTGTTTTTTATAATATAAACGGCATGAAAAAAGACATAAGTAATAATACAACTGTTGTTGCTATAGTTGAATTGACGACAAATGAAGAAAGAGATTTTACTCTCCCAATTTTATGTGATGAAAGTGGTAAAATAGGAAACTATTCTTCATGCCTTTTGGATAACATTCCCAATCTTCCTTCAGCCTGTTACAACCTTACCATAAATCTTACTGAATGTGAAATTGAGAGAAGAGAGCATACTATTTCGGATGACGTTGAATGGAACTTTTCCGCTATAACCGGTGCTACGAATGATACTAAGATTATTAATTATACAGTTTCATCAGCTCGTAAAAGATTAGAATCTTTTGGAATAACTGTATTTTATAGGTCATTCTCATCTTCCACAGAAATTTTGCTAACCAAAGTGACAAAGAAATCAGACGATGGGGGTGGAGGCTCCATAGTGGAAACTTTAAATTTAACTGACAAACCAATCGGAATTCTTACAGGAGAACTTCTTTATTCATTATGGTTTAAAAAGAAATGTTTTGATATATATTTGATGGGTTAGTCTATTTCTATGAAAATACAAAAACAAGCTAAGTTATAGTTTTATTACAAATCAATAAACATCATACACTATAAACTGTTCTAAACAAATGCTGACGGCATTTATTTTTAAGCAAAAAATCTAAATAGAGTTATATGGTAATGTTATCACAAGTTATTCCTTTTTCAATAGAAAGCATTATTCCATTTGTTACTCATATTTTATTCAACACAATAACAATTTGGTTGAGCGCAAAATTTGTAACAGGTAGAGCAACAATACAAAGTGCACTCATATTCTCTGTGGTAGCATATTTTGCTCTTGTCTTATTGAGATTTATACCTATTCCTTCAATTCCATTTGTTAGCATTATCGTTATCATTGAAGTGTTAATAAAAAGCTTACTTGCTATGAAACTTTTTAATGCAGACTTTCGTGGAGGAGTATGTATAGCAGGTGTCCAGATGCTTTTTGGATTTATACTTCTATTACCTTTTTGATTTGTGAAACTTATTACCTGGTTTTTATACTAGAAATTTTTTTACTGACTCTTCCTGCTTTCACATCAATTCTTTGTAACTTCCTTCCTATTATAGAAATTCCTATTGTAGAAACTACAACACTAGCAATTATTACAACAATTATTATATCAGAAAAAACATCAGAATTAGGAATATTAGAAGTCCTAACAACTTGTGCAAGTACTGCTGCTGCCAAGCCCCTTCCCATAACGACACTCATTAACATTTTATTATTTTCAAGTATTTTGTCTTTAAAAGAAACAATTGTAGTTGAAATATATCTAGCTGCAAATAAAAGAAGAGTTAATGTAATACCATATACAATAGCTAAATAATTATTTACAGTAAATATTAATCCAATAAAAACAAAGAAAAATGTTCTTATGAAAAATGAAATTTGAGAGTGAAACTTCTTCATGACTTTACTAGCTTCTATACGTTCTTTTATACCTAAAACTCTAAAAATTCTTATTCCATTTCCTAAAACCAAACCAAATGTTAAAGCAAATATGGCTCCATTACCCCCTAAAATTTCTGTTATAGAATAGAAAAGAAGAACAACTGCTAAAGTTAAAATATCATCATAAATTTCTTTTTTAATAGATTTTAGAACTTTCAACCAAAAAATACCGAATACCAAACCTATAACAATAGCAATAGAAAATGCTCCTGCAATTTTACCAGCTGCATCATAAGCTCCACCAGCAAACGGACTTGTTAGAAATTGAAGAATAGTTAAACCAAAAACAACAACTAAAGCATCTGTAAACGCAGATTCTAAACTTAAGATAGTTGAAACTTTTTCATTAACATTTATTCTTCTTATCAAAGGTATAACAACAGATGAGCTTATTCCGCCTAGTATTGCTCCTAATAACATACTATTCAAAAAATCCCACCTTAAAGTAAAAAAACTAAAAATTGCTATGAATCCCATTGAAACAAAGAATCCTAAAAATGTTAAGGCTGTTGCCCTTGGACTATCCTGTAAAACTTTTTTCAAGTCTAGATTTAAACCACCATCAAAAAGTATTATAAGCAATGCTAAAGATGCAAAAATTCCTGATATAGGTGAAAGAACTTCATAATCAACAACTCCAAATATGGGACCTATTAAAAAGCCTAGAATAACAAGAATTATTATATCAGGTATACTTGTCCTTTTAAATAAATAATTTCCTATAAATCCTAGAATTAAGATTATTCCAGCCAAAGCAAAGCTTAAGATAACAGACATAAATAAATTATCAAATACTCCAAATATAAATCTTATTTCAGATAACATTTATAAGCATTGATTTTTATAATGAAGAAAGTGGTTTAATGGGAGTGAGAAGAGTTAAGGGTTTGAAAAAAAAAGAAGAAGAGAAGAAAGGAGAAATAGCTAAAGAGAAAAAGTTTAAGAAAAAAGTTATAGAAGGAATTAGAGGAATTGTTAGAGTAGCAGAAGTAGATTTAGATGGTAATAAGAGATTAAGAAGTTCTTTATTAGGCGTTAAAGGTATTGGAAAATCTTTAGCAAGGAATATTCCTATTGCTGCTGGTTTAGATTCTGAAGTATTATTAGGAAGCTTGAATGATGAACAGATAAAGAAGTTAGAAGAAGTAATGAAGAACCCATTAAAATATGGTATACCTAGATATATGCTTAATAGAAGATCAGATCCATCAACAGGGGAAGACAAACATTTAGTTAGTTCACAATTAAGATTTTCTGTTAAGTCTGATATTGATTTTATGAGAAAGATTCGTTGCTATAAGGGAATCAGACATGAGTCAGGCTTACCGGTTAGAGGTCAAAGGACTAGAACAAGTTTCAGGATTGGAAAGACTGTAGGTGTTTCAAAGAAAAGAGAACTAAGAAAGGCGGCTAGAAAAGTAGCACCTAAAATGACTGAGGCGAAAACAGAGAAAAAAGAATCAAAGTGATTGAATGAAAAAACAAAAGAAAAAATTTGAAAAACCATTAAGACCTTGGGATAAGACAAGAATAGAAGAAGAAAGAAAAATAATTCAAAATTATGGTTTGAGAAGGAAAAGAGAGATATGGAAGGCAGAATCTATTTTAAGAAACTATAGAAGGATAGCAAGAAATCTTGCTGCAAAAATAGACAAAGAGAAAGAGAAAATTTTATTAGACAAACTTTTTAGAATTGGTTTAATTAGCAGAGATGCGAATTTGGATGATGTTTTAGCTTTAACTATTGAAAAACTTTTGGAAAGAAGGCTTCAAACTTTGGTTTTTAAAAAAGGCTTGGTTTCAACACTTAAACAGGCAAGGCAGTTTATTGTTCATGGCCATGTAACTGTTGATGGAAGAATAGTAAAATGGCCGAGTATGATTATTTCAATACTAGAAGAAAATAAGATAAACCTTTATGAAAAAAATAAAATAAAAGGTGTAAAAGTTGAGAAGAAATCCTAAAGAGAATTTAAAATGGGGAGTTGTTCATATTTTTAGTTCAGCTAATAATACAATTATAACTATAACAGATATAACTAGTGCTGAAATAATAGCAAGATTCTCAGCAGGAATGATGACTGATAAGGATAGGGAGGGGGGCTCTCCATACCCTGCTTTACGTGCAGCAACCAAAGCTGCTGAGACTGCATTGGAAAAGGGAATAAGTGCAGTTCATATTAAAGTTAGAGCTCCAGGCGGTATAAAATCCAAAAGTCCTGGGGCAGGTGCCCAACCGGCTATAAGAGCTTTAGCAAGAGCTGGTTTGAGAATAGGAAGAATAGAAGATGTAACACCACTCGGTCATGGAAAGATGAGATCAAAGGGCGGAAGAAGAGGAAGAAGAATTTAAAAAGAAAAATTAATAAATACTAATAACTATTGTTACTAGGTGGTTGTTTGAAAGTGAAAGTACTAAACAAAACTGATACAGAAATACAATTTTTATTAGAAGAATCTAATCCTCAATTTGCAAATGCTTTAAGAAGAATAATGATATCTGAGATTCCTATACTTGCAATTGGGTATGTGGACTTTACAATAAATGATTCTGTTTTATATAATGAAATCATTGCTCATAGATTAGGATTAATACCATTGGTATTTGATTATAAAAAATTCCATTTTAAAGATAAGCATGAAAAAGGGAAAACATGTTCTTTATGCGAAGTAGTCTTTGCAATAAATAAGAAAGGTTCTGGAATGGTTTACTCAAAGGATATGAAGTCTAGTAATCCTGATGTAAAACCTTTATATGATAATATTCCAATTGTAGAACTTTTTGATGATCAAAAATTAAAATTAGAGGCATCAGCTTCTTTAGGATTTGGAAAGGATCATGCGAGATATCAAGCAGCTGTAGCAGCTTACAGATATTTCCCAACAGTTAAATTAAATGGTAAACTTATCAACCCTGATGAGCTTGTTAAAATATGTCCAAAGCATGCTTTAAAAATTGATGATAATAAAGTTTCTGTTAGTTTAGATTGTGACTTATGTAAAGAGTGCATTAAAATTGCTAATCCAAAAGAAAGTTTAGAGATTGAAGGTGATTCAACAAGGTTCATATTTAATGTGGAATCTGTTTCAGGGTTAAAACCTGAGGATATAGTTTTTCAAGCTGTAGATATTCTTAAGAATAAAATAAAAGACTTTGGAAAAGAGGTTAAAAAGCTAAAATAGTAAATTTATAAGCTTCTATTTCTTATTTTTTAATCACGCGGAGGTAGCCAAGTCTGGTCTAAAATGTATGCATAGCGTACATGGACAAGGCGCAGGACAACCTGCTGTGCGATACTTAAGATTAGACTTTTAAGTTTTGAGAGACAAATCTCAATGAGAAATCCTGTGGGTTAGTCCCTTCGTCGGTTCAAATCCGGCCCTCCGCATCATTGTGATATTATGAAAAAAACAGGACCAACAAACCCAATTTTGAAAAAATTAATAGAAGATATTCGTAATCAGGGGTATAAAGAAAAAATACCATTTTTAATAGAGATAGCAAAAAAACTAGAGAAATCAAGAAGAAAAAAACCAGAAGTAAACTTATCAAAATTAAACAGAGTCTGTAAGGAAAATGAAACAGTGATAGTTCCTGGAAAAGTTTTATCATCAGGAATTTTAAAAAAACCATTAACTGTTGTTGCAGCAAGTTTTTCTATGTCAGCTATTGAAAAAATACAAAAGGCTGGAGGAAAAGCTATATCAATTAGAGAATTAATAAAAGATAATCCCAAAGGAACAAATGTTAGGATAGTGATTTAATGATTGTTGATGCTGAGAATGCAATTTTAGGAAGATTGGCAGCTAAGGTTGCGAAAGAGCTTTTGAAAGGCGAACAAATAATTATAATAAATTCAGAAAAGGCTATTATATCTGGCAATCCTAAAGCTGTTAAAAAAAGATTTTTTGAAAAAAGAAAAAGGGGAGATTTACATAAGGGACCTTTCTATCCAAGATATCCTGATAGAATTTTTAAAAGAGTTGTTAGAGGAATGCTTCCTTATAAAAAAGATAAGGGAAAGAAAGCATTTAGAAGACTTAAAGTTTATATCGGAAATCCTGATAGTTTGAAAGGCGAAAAAATAAGCAAAACATCAGAAGATATAACATGTAAATACATGACTCTAAAAAAAGTTTGTAAAGAATTGGGTGCTAAACTTGGCTAAGAAAAAAGAAACAGTTCATGCATCAGGTAAAAGGAAAAGAGCAATTGCTAGAGCTTATGCTAAAAGAGGAAGTGGAAACATTTATATAAATAAAAAACCTTTAGAAATTTTTGAACCAGAAGCAATAAGACTTATGATAAAAGAGCCTCTGGTTATAGCTGCTGATGTTGTAAATAAGCTGGACATAAATGTTAATGTTAGGGGTGGAGGGGTTTTTGGTCAAGCCTCTGCCATTAGACAAGCAATAGCAAAAGTTTTGGTTAATTATGATAAAAACTTAAAGGAAAAATTTTTAAATTATGATAAATCATTATTGATAGCTGATATAAGAAGAACAGAGCCTCATAAGCCCTCAAGAAGTAAGGCTGGGCCAAGAAGGCATAAACAGAGAAGTAAGAGATAAACATTAAGAAGCGATTAAATGGCAGCTAGAGTAAGAACGATAGATCCGAGTCACTATAAAAGCTCTATGCAAATGATGTTAGAAATCTGTGAAGGATGTATGTTTAATGTTAGAGCTAACAACATGAAAGAATATAATGAAAATTCAAAACATTGTTATCCATGTTATGATGATATGGAAAAGAAATTCGATGAAGGAAAACCATTTGAAATAGAATGGTAAAAAAATTGGTGAAAAAATGATTATACCAATCCGTTGTATGAGTTGTGGAAAACCTGTTGCACATTTATGGGAGATATTTCAGAAAAGGATTCAAGCAGGTGAAGATCCAAAAACAGTTTTAGATGAATTAGGATTAAAGAGATATTGTTGCAGATCTTTATTTCTTACACATGTAGATACTTATAAACAAATAGCAAAATATAAAAGATAATTTCAAATCTATTTTTAGGGCCCGTAGTATAGCTTGGTCTAGTATACACGCTTGGGGAAGAAGTCTAAAATGCGTGTGACCGCGGTTCAAATCCGCGCGGGCCCACTATTTTTTAATTTTGATTTTCTAATTTTATTTATGAAAATAGATGTAGTTGTTGGAGAAGATGATTTTTCTAAAAAGCTAGCAAAGCAACTAAATGCAAATTTTGTTAAGTTCACTTCTTTTATTTTTCCTGATAGTGAAGTCAAAACCACAATTAAAGATCAAGATAAAATAAAAGAAAATAATGTTTTGATTGTTTTAAGGTCAAATAGATTTAGACCTTCTATTAACGATTGTATAATAAAAATTTATTTTGTTTGTAATCTTTTACAAGAATTAAAAACCGAAGAAATAAACGTATTTTTACCTTCTATGTTTTACTCTAGACAAGACAAGCAATTTTTGTCTGGAGAATCAAAATCATTAAAAAATATAGCAGAATTATATGAGGGTTTGAACATTTCTAATATATTTACTGTAAATTCCCATCTTTATGGAAAGGAAGTTCCTTTACAAAAATATTTCAAAAAAATAAAGATTCATGATATAAGTTCTTCAGATTTGTTTGCCGATTACTTGAAAACTAAAAATCTTAAGAACCCTATTGTTTTAGGACCTGGTACAGGACCAGTGGTAATGATTAGAGAGTTATCAGAATTACTCAATGCTTCTTTTGAATGTTTGGAAAGAGAAAGAGATCATGTAACATTGGAAATAACAATGAAACCACCTAAATCTGACCTCTTAAATAAAGATGTGATAATTTATGACGATGTTTCTGCAAGTGGTAGAACTATAGAGAGAACATTTGAATTATCAAAACAGTCAAAACCAAACAGAATATTCATAGCCCTTTCACATCTAATAACAAAAAAAGGAATAGAAAAACTTTATGATTTGAATAGTTCTGGGATTATAACAACCAATTCTTTTTGTTCAGAAGAGCCTATAAAATTTACAGAATTGTCTTTAGCTCCACTAGTTTCTGAATATATAGAAAAATCATAAAAACATCATTTTTTCAACAAAACAACCCTACTATCTTTCTTTTCATCAGCAATTTTATATCCTAAAGAATTAGCAAGCTTTTCAGAAAATTCTTTTATTTCCTTATGCGAAGGCATGGAAGAATAAGGTAAACGTTGTCTTGAAAACCCAACAGACATGAAAGCCTTACATTCAACAAAATTTGGTAAAGCCTTCTCAATCAATCTTGCATATTTTTCAGGCTCGATCATGTTTAAGTCTCTAACCAAAGTTAACCTGATTACTTTTCTTGTTTTTAAATCAGATAACAATTCTAATGTTTTATTCATTTTTTCCCAACTATTTTTTATTAAAGGTTTTTGAACCTTATCCATCATTTCTTTGCTGTTACTACATAAGGAAACATATAATTGAGTTGGTAGTGTTTCTAATGATTTTAATCTTTCTGGAAATGTCCCATTTGTTACTAAAAATGTTTTCATATTTTTTTCATGAAATTCTTTAATTAAATCTGATAATTTGCTATAACAACAAGGGTCTCCACTCAAAGAAATCGCGGCATGTGTAGGATTTTGAGCTTCTTTCAAATACTTTTCATCATGTGGAACTCCACCCAATCCAGTCAACAAGTTTCTTTGCGCTTTTATTAGACCATCAACTATAGATTCGGGTTCATCTTCTTTTGGTATGGCTTGCCCTAAAGTTAGCTCTGTTGCTCTCCAACAGAATAGACACCTTAATGAACACCACATGACAGCTGGGGTACATTGTAGACAACCATGACTTTTTATTCCAATGTCCTTATAAAACTGTTCTTTATAGCAATGTTCCTTTCCCCCAGTTTTTATAGACCTTTTTGTCCACAGGCATAATTTGGCAGCTGAATGATTACCAACAATTTTATACTTTTGTCTTTTTAATACTATTTGAACATTTTGTGGGAGCATCTAATCACAAACTTTAATAAATATCTCAACCAATAAATCCTTATGCCTAAGAGAATTAAACGTTCTAAGAAGAAAAAACCTAAAAAATATGTTAAAAAAACTAAAAAGAAACTAAAAGTTTTAGAAAAATTTAGAAATAAAAAACGAGTAAGAGGGATGAGAAGTTTTAAGTATCGTTTAATTCCTCCATTTGTTTTTGTTGAAATCGTATGGAATAAAAAAAATAAGGAATTTAGATACAATGTTATTGAACCAGAGCTTAATCCAACAGAAAAATCTGCACATGAGAAAATAGTTAATGGCCTTTTAGAAATATTAGATATTGAACTTTCATCAATTAAAAAAAGGGGTGAAGCTTTAAATTATTTAAAAGAACAGATTAAAAAAATTTTAGAAGAACATGAAATTAAATTGTCTAAAAGAAGCTTATCTAAAATATTATATTACGTCCAAAGAAATTTTGTTGGATTAAATGAAATAGAACCAATGATGCAAGATCCTAATATAGAGGATATCTCTTGTAATGGGGTAGGCGTTCCTTTATATATTGTTCATAGAAAATATGGTTCGATAAAATCTAATATTGTTTATGACGATGAGAAAAAACTTAGGGATTTTGTTGTAAAACTTGCTGAGAGATGTGGGAGATTCATATCTTATGCAGAACCTCTACTTGATGGAACTTTACCAGGTGGTTCAAGGGTTCAAGCAACCTTTGCTTCTGATGTTACAACCAAAGGTCCTAGTTTTACAATAAGAAAGTTTGTTCCAGAACCATATTCACCCATAGATATAATGAATAAAAAAACAGTTAATTCTGAGATATTAGCATATTTATGGTTGGCAATCGAGAATGGATCTTCTATTCTAATTTCAGGAGGAGCAGGTACAGGTAAAACAACTTTATTAAATGTTATTTTAATGTTCATTCCAGTAGAGTTAAAAATAATATCAATTGAAGATACACGAGAATTGAATCTTTCTCATGAGAACTGGATACCCTCAGTTACAAGAGTTGGCTTTGCAAAAGGTTATGGGGAAGTTACAATGTTTGATTTATTAAGAGAATCTTTTAGGCAAACGCCAGATTATGTTATAGTAGGAGAGGTTAGAGGTAAAGAGGCTTATGTTATGTTTCAGGGCATGGCTTCTGGAATACCTGCTATGGGAACAATGCATGCTGGAAGAGTTGAAGATGTCATCTATAGATTAGAAACACCTCCAATAAATTTATCACCAGCTTTAGTTGATACATTAGATTTAATTATTGTTATGATACATGCAAGAGAAAAAGGTGAATCTGCAAGAAGAATTAAAGAGATTGTTGAAGTAGAGTCTGTTGATGTTGAAACAGGAAAAGCAAGAACAAATGATGTTTATCGCTGGTCGCCAAATGAAGATAAATTTAATTTTAAAGGAGTCTCTTGGCTTTTACAAAAAATAGCAGCACACAAAGGTGTTGAAACAGTCGAGTTGGTAAAGGAAATACAAAGAAGAAAGAAGTTATTAGAATTAATGCAACAAAAAGAAATAACTTCTTATAAAGATGTTGTTGCTATTCTTTCAGAATATAGAAAAGATCCAGAAAAAGTTCTTAAAAAAGCTAGAATTAAAATCTGATTATATACTAAAATATTTTAATGCTTCATCAATATTTTTAACTTCTATAACAGATATTCCAATATTTTCTCCTATGTTAATTGTAACTTGCTCATAGGTTGTTTCACAAAAAATGAAGCCCCCTCTTCTTGTACATGTTTCTTCGGGTTTTAGATAAGTTTGTTCACCCTGCCCAAAGGGAACTAAGAAAACTTTGGCTCCAACATCTTTTGCTGCTTTTGCTTTTTCTAAAACACCTCCAACTTCTCCGATTGTTCCACTTGGTTCTATTGTTCCGGTTATCATTATGTCATTTTTTAAAGTTTTATTTTTTAAGGCAGCCACTGTTGCTACTGTCAGAGCAGCACCAGCAGAAGGACCTCCAACTAGTGTTGCATTAGTTTTTATACTGTATATCAAATCATAATTGTCTGTATCTATTTTTGTTATATTTTTTGCAATATCCCTCGCAGTTTGTATAGAATATTGAGTATCTACCCAGAATAAGAGCTTTTCTATATTTGTTAAAACTTTTCCATCACCAGGCTTTACTTCAACCGTTAATGGTGTTGATACACCATCTCCATTTTGATCAACAGCAACCAAATTGATTTCAGCATATAAAGGTATCGAAGGTTCTTGATATGTAACATGGTTTTCAATTTCAGGAGTCTCATAATAAAAGATTAAGCTTATACCAAGACCTGTTATAATTCCTATCAATAGAATGAATACATATGAAGTGTAATTAGTTTTTTTATATCTGTAACGTTTCATAAATATATCTCACCTTTAAAAGATAAAAAACTTTGCAAAAAGATGCAGGGGAACACCTTCAGTGGATACAAAAAACCTATGAAGTTGATCCTATTAACCTTCTCCACTTCGCGACCCTATAAACGTCACTACTATAGCTTAGTAGTGCTCGGTTCCCCGCCTCCTACAGTTTGCTATAACAGCAACTCTATAGGACGAAGCTTCTCAGTCGGCTAACAGGACTTCATAGATTCTTAGCATCGCCTTTAGGCTTCGATCGCACCATAAACCGGATTTGTGCTTACAGAGAACCGGTAGTTCCCCAATCTATCCCCTGCAAAAAATAGTTTAATTTTAAGTCTATTTAAAACCGTCAGATTTAAATAGCTAAATACAAAACTCATATTCATGACAGATCCGAGGTCTATATGTTTTTGGATTATAGGAGCTGTATGCATTTTTATAGGATGCTTAATAGCTGGGAGTGTTGAGACTTCTGTTTTAGGAGCTACAACATCTTCTGTTGCCATGGCCTATATAATAGCATTTGTCTTGATATTACTTGGAGGAATGTTCTGGATTTCTACAGCAATTATTCAGGTAGAAGAATCATAATTTTTTATAGTTTTGAACATAAAAATATAACATTAAATTATTTACTCTACTTAAACTAACTATGACTAAATCGCATCAACAAAAAGATTTTGATTTTCTTCTCGTGAAGCCTGATGAGGATACATTAGAGGTGGTAT
>SMTZ1_10004152_pt1 | contig 14584 bp, 12 predicted proteins | sample DeeMarSWOR136_30_FD_25667 | JGI IMG/M metagenome (IMG submission 25667) | reverse complement strand
CAGATTATTCGATACTGCGTGCCCTATGCTCATGACTTACCACTGCTAATAGACAGGCTCAAGGCACAGGGAATACCAACCTTAGCCCTAGATGTAGAATACGGAACGTCAGGGTCAGGACAGATTCAAACCAGGGTCCAGGCTTTCCTAGAAATGCTGGAGGCAAGGAGAAGATGATAAACTCCAAGGAGAAGAAAATTAAAATCGGCTCGATTATTCGAGCTTGTCGGCTAATCGCGAGGATGATTCAAGCCCGTCCCGAAGCGCAAAGGAGTGAAATACTGTACTATAAGATGTTAGGTAATTACTACACCCGCTTGTTAAATGCTCGGGAAGAGGGTAAGTTCGTAGCAGCCCATACCGTCTTCTTCCCCAGTGAGATTCTCTACGCCATGGACATTGTGCCGATGCATACCGAGACGACTACCTGGATGATGGCGCTATTCACCAGTGAGCAGGCTGAACTACTTTCGGCCGGAGCTGAACTAGGACTAGTTCCTGAAATATGTTCCCCACATCGAGGTCTGGCTGGTGCCTTTGCCCTAGGTGCTCTACCTCGCCCCGATGTCATGCTCTGGTCTAACCTGATCTGCGACAACACGGCCAAGAGCGGAGAACTAGTCATGAAGATTAACAATTGCCCCGGCTTCTTCCTTGACCACCCCTTCCAGGACAGTGAGGATGAAGTGAAGTATCTGGTTGGGGAACTAGAGAGCATGATACATTTCCTCGAGGAAAAGTCAGGGCTCAAAATGGACTGGAACCGACTGGCTGAGATTGTAGTTCAAATGGACCGACAGATTGAACTCTTTCGTGAAATTAATGAACTACGCAAGGCTGTCCCAACTCCGTTTCACTTCCAAAGTTACCTAGCGATTCTAACAGCTGATTACCTGTGCCCTGGACAGCCTGAGGCAATTGAATACCTGGAGGCACTTCGTGAAGAACTGGCAGAGATGGTTCGTGCTGGCAAAGGCGCAGTCCCCCATGAACGGTATCGTCTGATGACTCTATTCGTACCGCCCATGTACCTGATGGGACCTTTGGAAAAGATTTCACAGGAATACGGTGCCGTGAGTGTCGTTGAACCCCTGTTTACCCGCTGGGCAGAGGGAAGGCTTGACCCGACCAAGCCACTTGAAAGTGTGGCTAAAAAATCGTACCTCATCCCAGAGAGGCGCAGCATGTATGGCATCCTGGGTAAGCCGGCATTAAAGGATATGGTTGACTGCGCTGAGCAATATAAGGTTGACGGCGCTATATATTGGGCTTTTACCGGATGCCGGCATACCTGCGCTACAGTCAAGTTGTTCAAGGATGTTCTTAATGAGGTAGATGTGCCAGTGCTGGTCATAGATTGTGATATAGTCGACCCTACGATTAACTCTGAAGAAGAGATACGGGAGAAGCTGGAGCAGTTCTTCGAGCTTCTGGAAGACCGATAATTATATTTAGGTATGAATGCACTGGCTACAGATGAATTGGAGGCCGGTAACCAGTGCTGATAGCAAAGAACAACCAGCGGATGCTTTATTTAATTTCTCAACAATACCACTAATGAATAATCTTTGATGCAATAACATCAAACTTATTTTAGATACAGAAATAGGTATCTTCCCAACCTCAGCCGTTTCAATTATTGATACTTCCCAATTAGGGTAATCACTCATTTTTAACTAATTTATACATCTTTTTACCCCCCTATGATAAATTCAACCACGTGTTATTGACACCGTTTAGAACGCGCTTACTTGACAGAAGCGACATTAGTGCTATAATCTCTGCAAGTCCGCTGAAGGCTACTGATTTTAATAAGGAGGGCATTATGTGAGTAAAATAAAGTGGGTAATGGATAAAATGACCAAAAATCCTAAAGAAAGGAGGAAGTAATGACGAAAAAATTTCTTTTAATTCCGTTGGCGATAGTGTTAGTGACCGCTTTGATTTTCGGTGGTTGTGCTAAGCCAGCGGAGGAGGTTCCAACAGAAATCCGTGTAGGCTCTGTTGAGTCGTTAACGGGTATGTTTGGAGCTTTTGGTCAAGGCGGTGCATTTGGAGTACAGGCAGCAGTCGACGACATCAACGCGTTAGGCGGAGTATATGTATCGGAGTACGGGAAAAAACTGCCCCTGAGACTTATAGTCGTCAATAGCGAGAGTGACCCGGTAAAGGTAGGGCCTCTTGCCGAAGACCTGGTTCTCCGTGATAAGGTAAACGTCTTTGGCTCAGGTAAGGAACCGCCACCGATGCGTTCCCCTGTAGCTATCATAGCCGATAAGTATAAGATTCCAGCGATTAATCAAGGTATATACGAAGGCTGGGAGGCTTTAAAGGAAGGTTGTGCCACCGGTTTTGAATATTCCTGGAACCCGGCTTTTGCTATAGCCGCAGAACCTACACCAGGAGACCCGCGGTATGGTAAAGCTGGATATACGGTAAATTCTACATGGTTCGAGTGGCTGGATATGTTTGGTGACCAGACCAACAAGACGGTAGGGTGCTTTGCCTCAGATGAGCCAGACGGCAGAGGTTGGTATGAAACAATGCCTATGATTCTAAGAGATGCGGGCTATACTGTTATCGGCACAGACCAAAATGTAGGCCTGTTCCCTATGGAAACCACGGACTACACGGCTATGATAAACGAGTGGAAGACGAATGATGTGGAAATACTCTGGGGCAATTGCCCGGCGCCTCATTTTGGGGCAATGTGGAGGCAATGTCACGAGCTGGGCTTCCAGCCCAAGATGGTTGGCGCGGCAAGAGCCGCCCTTTTCTACGCAGATGTAACATCCTGGGGTGGCAACCTGCCGTGGGCTGTCGGCATAGAGATGTGGTGGCATCCCTCATATGACCCGGAACAGTGCCCCGGAATTGGTGACACAACTCCACAATCGCTCGCTGATAAATGGACTGCAGAGACAGGTCAATATCTGAACCCAAATACAGGATGGAGCTATCCTACAATCCAAGTCATAGCTGATGCCATCGAAAGGGCCGGCACGCTTGACGGACCCACGCTTAATAGGGCTATGGGTGAAACCAATATATTGACACTTAATCATCTTATAACATTCGACCCAGTGACCCACTTTAGCTGGGACCCGATCTTTTTCGGTCAGTGGCATAAGGCTGACCCACCATTGAACTGGGACCTCCCAGTAATCTTTTCCAAGCACGACTTCGTCAAGGCAACGGCGGACCCGATATTCCCCATTCCGTATGACTAAACCAATTTATAGGGCTTGGGCTATATGCCAGCCCAAGCCCTTTTTAACGCAGGTGAAAGAACGGGCATACTCATCAAGTAACCAAGTGTGCCCGTTCTGCTTTGTCGTTACTAATTGACATCTCAACTGACTAGCACTAAGCTTATTTTGGTAAGACAATCCTTTCATATGGAGGCAAAGTGATGATGCAAAAAAGGCTAACTGCTGACTATTGGGACAAGAAAATCGAAATCTCCGTACCTGGAGATGCAACCTTGGGGGAAATCCCGAACCCTCATCCTCTTCCAGACCCTGAAAAGGCAATACGGGAAGCAATAGCACACCCGATTGCAGCCGAGCCACTTTCCGAACTGGCAAAAAAGGCTCGAAAGGGGAAGGTGACAATCGCCTTTGATGACCCCTTTCGCCCAGCAAAGCCCCGTCAGCTAATTATGTCTATCCTCATAGAGGAGCTGATAAAAGCTGGTATCAAGGAGGAGAATATCCTCCTAGTCTGCGCCAGCGGTATGCACTGTAAACGGACTCCAGCCCAGCTTAGAGAGTATTTGGGACCAAGCATCTTCGACCGATTCAGCCTGCCTGGTAGCGCATCCCGGGTTTTGAATCACGACTGCCATGACCCTGAGGGGTTGGTCTATATGGGTGTGTCAGAAACAGGAGACTATGTTGAACATAATCGACTTCTCCTTGATTCGGATTTGTTTATTTACTCTGGAGCAGTTCATCCTATGCCCTGGGGAGGGCTGTCGGGGACAGGCGCCGTAGTTGGGCTTGCCAGTACGCAAAGTATCCCATCTACCCACGGCGTCTCTGTCATTGACCATCCGGATTCCTGCCATGGCAATCATAGGACTTCGCTTTTTAGAGCCCACAAGCAGGCGATAATGAAGCAGATAGAGAAGTTTACCGGCAAGAGGGTTTTCTATGTTGACATGGTTCTGGGAGCAGGGGATGATATAGCTGGTGTTTTTGCAGGCTATTCCCCTGAGATTAACGAACCTAGCTGGCAATTAGCTGAAAATATTTTTCAGCTTGAGGTTCCTCAAGCAGATGTATTTATCATCGGTATTCCGCGTTTTGTTCTTTATGGGGAGACCAGCAATCCACTTATCAGCCTGTCAGTAATCTCTACATCGTTCCGCTGTTGGGTAAACAAGCCGCCTATACGAGATGGTGGGGTAGTCATAGCTCTGACAGCCTGTGATGGGACCATAGATGAGCGGTCTTATCCTGCCCACCGGGAAATCATCGACCTGTACAAAACGTGCTTTTCAGTAGAGGAACTCTCCATCTATGAAGAGGCATTTCGGTATCGGGAAGACCTGATATTCAAATACCGGCATTGCTATGCGTATGCGCCGGCTCACGGGTTCTGGCTTTTCAATGAAAGCCAGTATATGCTTGACACGGCAAGCAAAGTTATTTTTGCCGGAGTTCCGGGAATGAATAACCCCCTGTGTACAGGCGGCCTAGCCAGACGTACTGGCGGGCAGGGGGCAACTCGAGATGTGGGGTGCGTACCAGCCAAGGATTTCGACCATGCCTGGAAGCTCACGGAGCAGATTGTGGGGAAAAAGCCAAAGGTTCTAGCTTGCCCGCAATATTGGACTAGACCCGGGCCACAATTTGTGGTGAAATAACAATTAGCAGCTTTGTGCTTTCGGCGGATGATAATGCGGGGTGGCTTGTAACAACCTAGATTGCATTCGGAAACTTAAGATAGAAAAGGAGTAGTAAACAACACAACTAAGCTAGATTATGGAACAGCAGCAAATCTTAGATAAGCTATCTCATGAACTTGGAGCTACCCTACGCAGTTAATATCAGCTTGCTAACAACACTTGACAATTAGCATTATAATATGAGCAGTCGGGTGCAAAGCAGGAAAACTTAGGAGGTAAGCATGAAAGTCAAAACCATAGCTATCATTGAGATAGTACTTGGGGCATTGACAATCTCGAGCTTTATGTGTCCTCCACCTTGTTCGAAGATTCTGCTTGGGGCTCTAGTTCTAGCTTTCGGCATAGTGCTTTTGGTAAAGCCAAAGTGACCTAACCATATGTTGTCATAAGCCCTTTAAGCCTTTCAGCTATCCCTTCTAGTGGCAGGAGTTGAGATCTTTTTTCAGAGCGTCGTTTTATCTCCACACTGTTACTCTCCAGCGTTCGGGGGCTGATAGTAACCCGAAACGGTATTCCTAAAAGGTCGGCATCATTAAATTTTACCCCTGGTGACTCTTCGCGGTCGTCAAATAGCACCTCTAAGCCCTGTGTCCCTAGGTCGGAATAGAGATTTTCAGCAACTGCTGAAACATTAGAATCTTCTCGGTACAGGGGACAAAGATATATGTGATAGGGAGCAATAGGGAATGACCAGATAATGCCTTTATCATCGTGGCTTTGTTCAATGGCTGCTGCCAGCAACCTGCCCAGCCCAATGCCATAGCAACCCATGACGATGGGATGGGAGACACCACTGACATCAGTAAAAAGAGCACCCAGTTTCTCACTAAGGAAAGTACCCAGTTTGAAGACATGCCCGACCTCGATGCCATGTGTGGATGATAATTTACCCTTACACTTCGGGCATCCTTCCCCAGCTCGAGCCCGGGCTATATCACCCATGAGGTCAACTTTGAAATCTCCCGGGTAGTTGACATTTCTAAAGTGGGTATCGGGCTTATTGGCACCAGCGATAAAGTTTACCCCTGAGGTTACAGAATCGTCAGCAACAACTTTGATGCCGCTTATCCCTATCGGTGACGCCGAGCCAGCGACAATTCCAGCATCTATCACCTCAGTTTCGGTAGCCAGGCGGAGTTCAAAGCAGTGCAGAATGTTTTTTAGCTTTACCTCATTTACCTCAAGGTCACCTCTAATAACCACAAAGACCAGCTTGCCATCAGCGACATAGAATACTGCTTTAAGGGTATGACTTTGAGGCACCTTTAGGAAATTTGCTACCTGTTCAATAGTGGCAGCACCTGGTGTGGCTACCTCCTCCAAGGGTAGCGGCTTCTCATCGATTAACTTATCTTTAATGCTTTGAGCCTTTTCGGCATTAGCTGCATATTTACAATTGGGGCAATAGATAATCTCGTCCTCGCCACTTTCAGTGATAACCATGAACTCGTGGGAATCCTTGCCACCGATGGCACCACTGTCGGCTTCAACCAGTAGGGTAGGGAGCCCACAGCGGCTATAGATATTTTGATATGCCTGAAGCATCTTGTTATAGCTCTGCTCTAACCCGTCTTCATCAACATCAAAGCTATAGAGGTCTTTCATAGTAAACTCGCGAACTCTAATCAGCCCAGCTCTGGGGCGGGGCTCATCCCTGAACTTAGTCTGGATTTGATACAGAAGCAGTGGCAGGTCACGGTAGCTCTTGACATTGTGACTAACCAGTTCAGTGATGACCTCTTCATGGGTTGGTCCCAGGGCTAGTTTGCGCTCCCTGCGGTCGGAGAGGGTGAACAATCCTTTGCCAAAGGCGAGGTCTCGTCCTGTTTCCTGCCACAGTTCCAGAGGCTGGAGAACCGGCATATTTAACTCCTGCCCACCGGCTTTATCCATCTCCTCCCTGATTATATTCTCTATCTTTTTAAGTACCCTCCAGGCTAAAGGTAGGTATGAATAGACACCGGCAGCCAACTGGTGCACCATTCCTGCTTTTAGTAGAAGCCGGTGGCTAACCGTTTCTGCCTCGGCTGGCACCTCTCGCTGTGTCTTACCAAATAACTTAGATATACGCATTATTTACCTCTCCGTTCCCTAAATTATTTTCATCTCATACGCCTACTATTTATCCACCTCACCCCTTACTCCCCTTCAAAGCAGCGCCTTTTTACCGACAACCTCCTGCTTCGTGTGCCACCTTTGGACAGCCTCAATTACCTCATCAGGGGAATCACAAACTCTCAGGAGGCTAAAATCTTCTTCAGAGATAAAACCCCTGGTTAAAACAGAACTCCGCAGCCAGCTCAGAAATCCCTTCCAGTACTTACTATCAAACAATACTACAGGGAAGGGTTTTATCTTATGGGTCTGTATCAGGATTAATATCTCGGTTAACTCATCAAGTGTGCCTAACCCGCCAGGCATTATGACAAACGCAGTGGCGTACTTCACGAGCATGACTTTACGAGCAAAGAAGTGATTAAATGTTATTGACTTTGTCGTGTAAGCATTACAGACCTGTTCCTCAGGTAGGTCGATATTCAATCCGACTGATGTAACCCCAGCTTTGAGCGCACCTTTATTAGCTGCCTCCATCACGCCAGGTCCGCCACCAGTTATAATTGAGAAGCCCATCTGCCCCAGTCGGTTGGCTATCTCCTCCGTCTGTTTATATAGCTCATCATCTACACGAAGGCGAGCCGAACCGTATATAGTGACCGCTGGCTCTATACCCGAAAGTTCATCAAAACCTTCCACCAATTCACCTATTATTCGGAACATGCGCCAGGATTCTTCCTTGGCTAAATCGTTTATTTCATATCCTCGTGGCATTTCAACCTCCCATCGAGAGAAGTATTAACTGTACTACTCCCGAGTTATACTCGCCATCATTATTCTAGAAAAGTCTCTGCTCTATATTCTGGCACAGATATACCCCAACCTGTCTTCTGCCTAAGAAATGCACCAAACTTTTGGGCGGTTTTAGATTCTCCGTGGACGACGAATACTCGCCTGGGGTTTTTCTTGAGTCCAGAAAGCCACCTGAAAAGCTCATCTCTATCAGCGTGTGATGAGAAACCGTGTATCTGCGCTATCCTCGCCCTTACCGGGTAATGCTGACCCAGTATCCTCACTCTTTTGACACCACCAACAATTTGTCGGCCAAGCGTGCCGATTGCCTGATATCCCACGAAGAGTATGGTGCTCTCCCGTCTGGAAATGTTTGTTACCAAGTGATGCTTTATCCTGCCTCCAGTGCACATTCCAGAACCAGCTATTACCATGACAGTTCCCGACATGTGATTTATTGCTTTTGACTCATCCACCGTCTGGGTCATTTTAAGGTTTGAGAAGTCAAAGGGCGACTTATTACTACGTACTAGGCTGGCCATCTCCTGATCGAACAATTCAGAATGACGTTTGAACACCTCCGTGATACTTATCGCCATTGGGCTATCGAGAAAGACCATCAAGCGTGGTATGCGGTCTTCTAGTATCAATTCATTCAAATGATAAAGAACTTCCTGACTTCGCTCCAGAGCAAAGCTCGGCACGATTATGTTTCCGCCGGCTTTCCAGGTTGAATTCACGATTTCGGCGAGGCTATCACTTATGTCCGGCGAGTCTTCGTGCAACCTATCTCCGTATGTTGACTCAACCAGAATATAATCTACCTCGCTGAACAGGCTTGGGTCTCGCACTATTGGCTTGTCCCATCTACCCACATCTCCAGAGAAGACGATTGTCCTATGGTCTCCTTCTTGAGTCACGGTAACTTTAATCATAGCTGAGCCGAGAACATGTCCAGCCTCATGAAAGGTAGCTCTAACCCCATCACCGAGCTGAACGCTCTCTCCGTATCTTACCGATTCAAACAGTGGAAATGAAGCCTTTGCATCGTCGGCGGTATAGAGGGGAATCTCCGGGAAATGGCCTTTTCTTTTCTCGCGCTCATGCCTCTTTCTTTTGAACTCCGCATCTTCTTCCTGAATGTGTGCCGAATCAAGAAGTATGATTTGAGTTATCTCAGAGGTAGCAGCAGTACAATAGATTCTGCCTCGGAAACCCTCACGAACTAATTTAGGCAGTAGACCACAGTGATCCAGATGAGCATGAGTCAAGAGAACTGCATCCAGCGTATGGGGTGGTACAAGGAAAGGGTCCCAGTTTCTGCTCCTGAATTTCCTTTCCTGGTATAGTCCACAGTCAACTAAAAGCCTGACGTTGTTGGCTTCCAGCAGATACCGGGAACCGGTTACATTACGAGCTGCGCCCAAAAAACTTAACTTAACCCGCAAATTCGCACCTCCAAGCTAAGTTAAGTTCCAACTGTCTCTCCATAAATGTGACCTCCTTACTTGCCTTTAACACACCGTTACCAAGTTTAGCACAAAGCTCAAGTGGCGTATAATTTAAGTAGCTAAGCTATAGCCTTGTCAAACTCACAGAATTGCACTTACTTAAAATTTGTAAACGCTGGCTTCCTAGTTTAGACAGGGAACCCGAAAAGGTTGAACAAAAACCCGTAATTCGACATAATAGTACTTACTATGAAGAGACTTAGCAACTGCAGGTCGGGCGTGATGCGTTAAATGGTAGATTTCATCGATAGAGTTATTGGAGTATATCACTTCGTTAGCGACAGGACACCAAAGAATCTGCCTATAGTGGACCCGAAACCACGTGCCATCAACCCGTGGCGCCGAAATAATCAAGCACTTATTAGTAAGGTAGCAGCCGATGGGAATATCCGCACTTACTTGGATAGATGCCTGGCACTACTGGGGCACTTAGGTCAGGCTATTGGTAGAGGCGACAAGGTTTTGGTAAAGCCAAATTTCAACAGCCCAGACCCCTATCCTGGCTCTACTGATTTAGTGTTTTTGTGTGCCGTAATTGAGCTCCTCTTGGAATCGGGGGCAAAGGTTACGATAGGTGAAAGCTCTGGGGGAGTTTGGAGACCCACCAGGAACGTTTTGCGTAAGCTAGGTGTACCTGAGTTGGCGCTTCATTTCAATGTAGAGCTAATTGCTTTCGAAGACAGGGCCAATGACTGGGTGAGAATCAGGGTCAACGGTGACTATTTGGACACGGTGTCTGTGCCCCGCTCAGCCTATGAAGCCGACAAGATAGTGTATTTACCCTGCATGAAGACCCATAATATTGCCGGATTTTCGGGTGTGCTGAAGCTTGCGGTGGGTTTTATGCACCCGGGCGAACGGCGTGCTCTCCATGCCCACTGCCTAGAGCAAAAGGTGGCTGAAATTAGCCTCTGCTGGCAACCAAACCTTATAGTGATGGATGGCAGGAAGGCTTTTGTATCAGGTGGCCCGGCTAAGGGCCAGTTAGTAGAGCCTGGGCTGGTGTTTGCCTCTGGTGACCTTATTGCCATTGATGTTGAAGCAATGAAAGTACTCTTAAATTATGAAGCCAGAAACAAGCTCGTTACGAACCCCTGGCAGTTACCCCAAATCATTACCGCATTGAAGCACGGCCTGGGGGCAGGGGAAAGTGGCTATATTATAGTTGAATGAACTAAGGTGTCTGGCTTACTTTTTGGGAGGATGCGCCAGCATCAATTGCACGATTTCCGAGGCATCATCCTGGTCAAGCTTGAGCCGTATAGGACCCTGCAAGAAAGGTAGACCGTTCGGGGGGCAGCCTTCGCTGTACATACCCAGGTGCTTCCACTTCGACACACAGCTACCCAACAGGAGCAGGTCTTTACCCGTTCCCCATTCGTCAGGTATTTCATCCTTGGGACCAATCACGATGTGGAGACCCGAGTGGGGCTGAAGTAAGCCCCGGCAACGAAGGTTCTCAAGTGACCAATATAGATAGGCAAGGCAGCCGAAACAAGCGTTTTCAGTGTGTACCGTGACATATTCGGAAAAGTCAGTCACGTCCGTGGGGCATAGTTTGAAAGCATGCGCCACTTCTTCAATCGGCTTGCCTCGAATCTCAATTTGGTCAGCCTTGATATTGCCCAGCCCATGCTCATAGGCGAACCGAAGATGGTCGACTTCCTCTGGGTCAAACTTCATGATTCTGGCACATGTCGCATCACTAGCAACAGGGTCCTTACTGGCAATAACCAAGTCCAACGGGACGAGCACTCCCCCCACTATTTCCCATATCGCCCTGGTTCCATCAGGCAAAACCACCACGGTTCTACCGGCTATGGGACCCATACCCTCCATAGCTACAATCATGTCGGCGACAACTAGGTCAGGTTTCCTGGCTTTGTTTATATCGGCTATCGCCTCATACAGCCCAATCTGGTGTATAAAGTTCTTCCCGGCACGGCTGAGGCTACCCATCATGTTCTTAAGCGAACCCGTCATCTTCGTGCCATGGTGTGTCTTAATGACAGGCATACTAATGAGCACGTCGCAGGTGGCGAGAGTCTTGGGCCTGTCTATCCTCTTCAGAATCTTACCCTGGGGGATTTCCATCGATACAAACTCATCAGTCTCGAAATCGACCAGCCGGTCAACGCCAGCCCGTTCGACCGCATCCTTGATGCCCGATACCTCGAAGCTCAACATGGTGCCACCCAAACTGGAGTCCTCACCGACGATGACCTCCTTAGGTTTTGCCTTCTTGCAGATTTTCACCACAGCGGCAACCAGGCGCGGGTCAACGGTGATGTGGTCCTCCGGCGGGTGGGGACCATGACAGTTGGGCTTAATCAGGACTACGTCCCCCGGCTTGACCACGGACTCAATACCGCCGATTAGGTCGATAGCTTCCTGCGCCATTGCTTCTACATCAGTTCCTTTGACAATACTAACTACTGACTTCACTAACTTTCCCTCCTGTACGAGTATGAAATAAATTGAATTTTAATTAAAGTTTGCATCGGAATTACCAGAAGCACAAATATAACTCGGTGTGACTGTAGCACGGGCTAATCTCCGCTGTCAATTCGAGTGGTGTGAAGTTTAGAGCTATCAACTTCACGAGTGAAGGGATTTTGTTTCCTCTCCCATAGCTAGAACTTCTCTACCTCTGCCATCAACACTCTCACAAAATCCTTTTCCTGGATAGTTCTAACCTTCTCGCCTTTTTTGAACAGGACGGCTCTGCCTTTGCCGCAGGCAATGCCGACATCGGCGTCTTTGGCTTCACCGGGACCATTGACCACACAGCCCATCACGGCGACCTTTACTGGTTTATCAATCTTTAATAGTTCTTTCTCTACCGCCTCAGCTAATTTTACAATATCAACCTCAGCCCGACCACAGCTAGGGCAGCTAACCAATATCGGACCGTGCTGGCGCAGGTTCAGGCTTTTCAGAATCTCATAGCCAGCAATTACCTCTTCTCTGGGGTCAGCCGTTAGTGAAACTCGAATAGTATCACCAATGCCAAGGTAGAGCAGGGTGCTGATGCCTACGGTGCTGCGGATAATGCCGGTTCTGGGTGTGCCGGCTTCGGTTATCCCTATATGTAAAGGGCAGGGGATTTTTGAAGCAATATCCCGGTAAGCCTCGATAGTGGTGGGGACATCAAACGCCTTAAGCGAGACCTTAATCAGGTCGAAGTCTAAGCTTTCCAGCAACCTTATCTGCTGGAGGGCAGCCTCTACCATTTGCTGGGCGATGGGTAATTGAGGGTCTGCCGCTCTGGGCAGGCTGCCGGCATTCACCCCGATGCGGATAGGGACATCTCTTTCCTTAGCCGCAAGGGCTACGGTTTTAACCTTTTCCGGCTGGCTGATATTACCCGGGTTTAATCGCAATCCGTCACAACCAGACTCCAACGCCATTAAAGCCAGGCGATAATCAAAGTGAATATCAGCAATTAAAGGAATAGAAATGCCTATTTTTATAGCTGATATAGCCCGAGCCGCCTCCATATCAGGCACGGCTACCCGTACCAGCTCGCAGCCGCACTCCTCAAGCTCCTTGATTTGATTAATAGTTGACATAACATCACGAGTGTCGGTTTTGGTCATAGACTGCACCACGATAGGGGAATCGCCACCAATAGTTACACTGCCAATTCGAATAGGTTTACTGCCTCGCCGAACAATCATGGTATTAGGCTGCCTCCACTTGTGATGCGTATTATATCCTGGTAGGTGATTACTAAGATGACTGCTATTAGCAGAGCGAAGCCAATAAAATGAACCAGCCCTTCAGTCTGTGGTGAGATGCGCTTGCCCCGACGAACCCATTCCAGAAGGACAAACACAATTCGACCACCATCCAATGCCGGGAGCGGGAAAATATTGATTATAGCCAGGTTTATGCTGAGGAAGGCAGCAAATTCCAGAAGCGGGCTAATCCCAGCCCTAGCTACTTCTCCGGTGATTTGAACGATACCCACCGGGCCGGCCACCGCCACCGGTGTTGCTCCAATAATCATACTGACTATCCCATTCTTGAACAAAATAAGAGTTTCAACACATGTTTTTACCCCGATAGGTACTGCCTTCCAGAAAGGGTAATGTTGGCGAACAATGGTTGGATTTGAGGTACTGGCGGCAACACCAATCGCCCCCTGACCCTCCGGTGGTTCCCACCTTGGTATTAGCTGAATATTTTCCGTGGTTGCGTCAGGGTGCTCGACAAGTATGGTCACCTCCTTACCCAGGTTTAATTGAGTGTAGCGGTAGAGGTCGCCAGTATTATTCACCGGTTGCTTATTTATTTCGAGCAACGTATCTCCAGATTTAATGCCGGCAATGGCGGCTGGTGAATTCACGGCTACTTCTGCTACTACCACCTGCCCCATAACCTGGTTATGAGGAATCATAAAAGCGATTGAGAATAGAAGGAATGGTAGCAGTACATTCATCAGTGAGCCGGCGCTGAGGACCAGCAGCCTGATGCCAGTACTTTTACTAGCCAGGCTTCTTGTTACCTTAGGGTCTTCTTCACCTGCCATCTTGGTAAACCCACCTAGCGGTATCGCATTCAGAGAATATAGGGTTTCACCCCGTCTTATCGAGAATAACCGTGGTGGAAAACCAAGACCAAACTCATCCACTCTTACCCCGAATGCTTTGGCAGTAACAAAATGCCCCAGCTCATGGGCAATGATAAGCACTACCAGAATGACTATAAAGGCTACTATTGTAATTAGCATGGGTTATCCTCTACTAGCAAGCTGCAAGGCTTTCTGCCTTGCCCAGGCATCAGCCGCCATAATTTCCTCCAAATTAGGACGGGTTATGACTTGATGTTGCTCCAACGTCTGCTCAACAAGACTGGCGATATCAACAAATTTGATGCGTTGAGCCAGGAAGAGTTCAACGGCTACCTCGTCGGCGGCACAAAGCACTGCTGGATAGGTTCCGCCTTTCCTCCCGGCTTCAATAGCCAGCTTGAGGCAAGGGAATGTATCAAGGTCGGGCTGGTCAAAGGTTAGCTTATCGATATTTCTCCAGTCAAGCCGGGGGAGTTGAGGATTGGGCAGACGCTCAGGGTAAGACAGGGCATACTGAATAGGTAAGCGCATGTCAGGGTAGCTCAACTGCGCTTTGATTGAACCATCTATAAATTCCACCATAGAGTGAACAATGCTCTGGGGATGGATGACAACTCTGATATTGTCATAGGGCATATCGAATAGCCAGTGGGCTTCAATTACCTCAAGCCCTTTATTCATCAGAGTAGCCGAATCAATGGTGACCTTTCTTCCCATACGCCACGAAGGGTGCTTCAG
>SMTZ1_10019156_pt1 | contig 14587 bp, 8 predicted proteins | sample DeeMarSWOR136_30_FD_25667 | JGI IMG/M metagenome (IMG submission 25667) | reverse complement strand
TTGAGCCGTGCTGCTTTGCTCTATGAATTTTTCCAGAAAATCTACGTACAATTCTGGTCCGTACTTTCCCTTCGTGTCAGTGCGCACGTACCCATTCTCGTAAATCATCGGCTCATGATATCGCGCGCCTTCGTGCCAACCGAACACGCTCCATGCATCAAAGCCCAGACGCGCCGGTTGCATGGTGTCTCTTTTCAGCAACGCCAACTGCCACTTGCCAGCAATCGCCGTGGTGTAGCCCGCACGCTTGAGCACCTGTGCAACGGTGTGTTGTTCCTCCGCCTTGGGAAAGGTGCCCCAGCCCGAATCGAGCCGGAAGGGATATTTGCCTGTCATCAGGCAAATCCGCGTGGGATGGCACTCTAGCCAGCGCATCAATATGCGGCGTTTTCCAGCGCTGCCCGCCATAGGCGCCAATCGGTTCGCAGCCCACGTCATCCGCCATAATCAAGACGATGTTCGGCTTTTCTGACACGTCCCCATCAGCTGCCATCAGATTGTGGGGGAGTACCGCTGCAGTACCAACCGCAGCAGCAGTTCTCAGAAACTGTCGCCTACTGAACGGATACTGCTGTTTCGTGTTCATCAATAGTGCTCCCGTGTATTCTGCAGATGTTCAATTGATCTTTTCCAACAATATTACCAAACAGCCTCTCATCTTATTCACCGAGATTTGCTATTTAACTTCATAACCGGTACCTCTACACGTCACATGGTCAATAATACCACAATTGGGGGTTTGATCCCATATTTATTTAGACCATCAATCTTCAAATTTGATATTTGTAGTGACAAAATGGAGTCACATTCTCACCTGAAAATCAGGGTGTTTTTTGGGCTCCTGAAAAAGGTGACTTTGCGCATGTTCTTTCACTCCTCTACAGTCTTTGCCTGCGAAAGTTTTGCTCGCCACTCTTCAGCCTTCTCTGGCTTGTCCCAGGCTTCGTAGAGTTCGATTATGTTATTCCATGACCCCAATGTGTGTGGGTGAGTGTCACCAAGTTTGAGGCGGCGGCCTTCGAGGGTTTCAAGTAGTAATTCTGCTGCTTCTTCATAGCGTGCTTGCTCTTTGTGAAGAACGGCCAAGTCGTTCATAGTTTCCAGTGTATCGGGATGATCGTCGCCAAGCCTTCGAATTCTACCAGCGATTACCTTGTTAAATAAATCCTCTGCTTCCTCATACCTTTCCTGCTTTGTATAAAGATTGGCCACTGTGTTCTTTACGCCCAGTGTAATCCAATTCTCATCGCCTATTTTCCAGTGCCCAGTATTCAATATTTTATTCAAAATCGTCTCTGCTTTGTCATACCGATTCTGACTCAAATAAACTGCGCCAAGTCCATGCATACAGAGCAGGCTGTACAAATGGTCCTCTCCCAGAACTTGAAGCAAGGTTTCGAGTGCATTGGTGAACTGTGATTCAGCTTCCTCGTACCGACCTTGATCTTGGTATACCCCACCAAGATCAACCATTACATGTAGCGTGCTTGGATGCTTCATGCCCCAGAGCTCGCGCCTTATCTCTAGAACTGTTTGTAAAGTCTCCTCTGCCTCATCGTAGTGACCCATAATCCAATGTAACGCACCAAGACCGTGCATTAAGTACAGCGTGTCATCGTCCTGTTCATCATGCAATTGAGGGCTGATCTGAAGTCCCCTGAGGCAAAGTTTTTCAGCCTCTTGATAGCGTCCTTGCATCCGATATGTAAGAGCCAGGCTATATATGAGAAATCGCTCTACCGGGTGCTCGGTATCCCGAGCGCTTTGTGCGGCATTTAATCCCGCCGTTAAGAGCTCCTCCGCCTCGGAGAAACGATCCTGAAAATTGTACACCAATCCAAGAAAGGCCATGCAATACAGCCTGACAGGATGATCCTTGTCCAAGGCAAGTTTAAAGCGCGCCAGACCTTCAGTTAATAAAGGCTCGGCCTCAGAGTAACGGCTTTGGAGCATATAAACCCATCCGATTTGGAATCCAGAATACAGAGTGGCTATGTTATCACTGCCAAGCTGTGTCCAGTGTATTTCAAAGGCGCGCTTCGCATGCAATTCAGCCGACTTGTATAAACCGAGTACCCCATAGGCGCTTACTAGTGTTTGTCGGATGGATGCCTCAAAAAGTGGCTGACCCTCGAACTCTACACCGAGATCATCCGATATCTTATCCAGAACAGAGCGGACTGAAATTTCCTTGCTCTTCACATTTCTAAGATTAAGCGAGGATAAAACGCTGTTCTGGAGAAAGTCGGATACGGTCTGTGTTTCAGCTCGAGCACGCTCAACACGAAAATACATCGCAGAGCTGATAACCAACCCTACGACCAGTGAGGCCACTGTGATTACGCCTGCAGCGAAAGGCATCCGATGCTTTCGAATCATCTTCATAGCCCGGTATGTCGTTGACTCAGGTCCTGCAATTAGAGGATCGCCCCGCAGATAGTTCTCGATATCATCTGATAGTTCCGACGCGGATTGGTAGCGACGGTCACGGTCCTTACGCATAGCCTGAAGTGGAATCCACTCGAGTTCTCTGTGGAGACGTCGAGCAAGTGTTTCAAGCTTGGTTTGACGGCTCCTGGCAATCTTCTTTGCCTCTTTACCCAGTTTTGTCAAACGCGTACTAGGTGTCATTGGATTGGCTTCGCTGATAACTTTACGAATGTGATCAATTCCGCCTTCTCGAAGCGTTTCAGGTTCGAAAGGTAAGACTCCGGTCAGCAAGACATAGAGCAGCGCACCCAACGAATAAATATCGGAACGTGTGTCGATATCTTGGTTGGCCATATCCGCCTGTTCAGGACTCATATACTCGGGAGTGCCTAATAGTTGGCTATCTTCAGTAGCCAGCGTTCGGTCGGTCAGCGGCATGCTGAGGGCCTTGGCGACACCGAAGTCGATAATTTTGGGAACCGCCTGATCATCCTGAGTCGAGACCAAAATGTTCGATGGTTTAATATCCCGATGAATAATACCTTTCTGATGGGCATGATTGACAGCAAGGCAAACTTGTCGGAATAGATTCAGTCGGTCTTCTATAGTGAGCTTGTGCTGATCGCAATACTCTGTGATGGGGATACCTTCGACAAGTTCCATGACGAAGTATGGACGTCCGCTCGGGGTCAAACCGGCATCGTGGACACGGGCAATGTGCGGATGGTCCATCAAGGCCAAAGCCTGCTGTTCAACTTCAAAACGAGCGATAACCGTCTTGGAATCCATTCCCGGTTTGACGACCTTTACAGCCACCTGGCGTTTGATAGGTCTCTGCTGTTCGGCCAGGTACACAATTCCCATGGCGCCCTCGCCCAAGGTCCTCAGCAGCTTGTAAGGTCCGATCCAATCACCTGGTTTTTCTACAAACAGACCCGCCGAAGGATTGTCATTCTTAGATTCTCCGGCATCAGGAGCTTCCAAGCCGAGGGCAGCAAGCTTCTTGAGGCGTTCAGGCTCCGTACCAAATAGTGAGTCAGCTAACATAATCTAAAGCCCATCATTCGAAAGATTTAAGTAATGACCTTCGATCACAACATAGACAGCGCACGTATTCACGTTGTTGCCACACAAACGACAGCCTTCTATCTTATATATCCCGGATTTTTCCCGGAATGCTGCGCGCCTTTAGGGCAAATATTGCATAATTTCCTGAAGTTCGTCTGGGACCTCACTCTCCGTTGATACTGTATTTCTGACATGTTTTCGAAGAAGAGTTTGAAAACGCCGTTTTACGGTGATGGCCATATTCGCGGCTCTTTTTTCATCCTCAATATTATATCTCCGGCACGTTTCAGCGAGAGAAGGTGGTTTGGAATTCTCAAGTGTGGGCTGCACAATTCTGTCGCAGAATACCTTCCAGTGGACGTCCATGCCATCCTCGTGGCAATCGGTTTCGACCTCCGACAAGACCTGCTCCAGCAGTTCGGATAGCCAGACATAATTATAGGAATCCTCAGGTGTTAATTCTGAGATTGTAGTCGGTAGGACAGGCGGCTCGTTTAAGTCCAGAAAGACAAAGCCGCCCTTGGGAAAACGTTTTTGAGTCATCTGCTTACTTTTCTCATGACTAAGATATTGATCCAGAGCATGGAGAAGAAACGCTCTGAATCGCCCCTTGCTCTGGTCGGCACGCTGGACCAGATCGCGATTAAGGACGACTTCGTGGAAAAAACCCTGTGTTAAGTCCTTGGCCTGTTCATTGTTGTGCCCCTTCCTGCGGAGGTAACAGTATACGGGTTTCCAATATCTTTTCAGCAAGAGGTCTATCAAAGATCTGTTTTTGTCGTCTGTCGATTGGATGCCTTCAATGAGAGACCAATGAGTAGTAAGAAACACATAACCTGCACCGCCCAAATCTGTGTAATCACATCCAGTCATGATATTATCCCTTGGGGGGATCTCTGCCAAAGTCCGCGAGCAGAATATCCTCACATATTCTAAACCAAAATGACACCGTGTCAATAAAATTGAATCGCTTGGTTCCTAAACACACCAAATGACTCATTTAAGGCTATCTCGCTGAAAAATTTTTGAAAAAATTGCCGGAAACTGCGCAGCGCCGTGAGTTATTTGCGGGAGTAACTTATAGAGTCTCATACGCAGGTATGAACGGACGAAAAAACTGAGAAACCAGAATAGTCAAGGCCCAATCAAAGTTGCGATGGTTAAGGGCGGAAAGGAAGGCAGAAAATGAAATGTTTCAATTGTTCACGGATTGTCATTGCTTTGGCTGGATTTGTTGCTGCTATTGTGCTTAGTGGCGGGAGTGCGAACGCAGATTTCACCTTCGGCGAGCCGACGAATCTTGGACCAATCGTCAACAGTTCAGCTTCGGAGTGGGGACCTAGCTTCTCGGCTGACGGCCTGGAGATGTTCTTCGTCTCTGACCGCCCAGGTGGCCTGGGCTCTTGGGACATATGGGTAACAACGAGAGCAACGGTGGACGATCCCTGGGGAGAACCGATCAATCTTGGGGCACCTGTCAACAGTTCGTTTGTCGATACTACGGCAGCGATCTCACCCGATGGGCTAGAACTCTACTTTAGTTCTACTCGCCCGGGTGGGATCGGTTACGAGGATATCTGGGTTACAAGGCGGGAAAGCAAGAACGATACCTGGGGTCCACCAGTGAATCTCGGACAACCAGCTAATAGTCCTATTCTCGACTATGGAGCGTGCATCTCCGCAGATGGTCTGGAATTGTACTTCAATTCCATGCGCCCCGGCGGAGTGGGTAGCATGAATCACGATTTATATGTAATGAGGCGGGCGACGATAAGCGACGACTGGAGTGCGCCTGCTAACCTCGGCCCGGTGGTAAACGGTTCATCTCACGATATCTCGCCAAGTCTATCACCGGATGGCCTTTGCCTTTTCTTTTCAGATCACCCGTCTCCCTATTACATCTTCCACGCCGGCGGATTCGGATTGGCGGATATATGGGTAACGACGCGGTCAACAACAGAAGACGATTGGGGTGAGGTTGTGAATCTTGGCCCCAATATTAACAGCCCAGGTGAAGATTGCTTCCCGACCATCTCTCCCGATGGCAAGGTACTCTACTTCCTCTCAGGCCTACCCGGCGGGTACGGGGAAGGAGATATATGGGAGGCGCCCATCCTCCCTGTTGTTGACCTTAACAGTGACGGAATTGCCAATGCTGACGACATGTGCATTGTGGTGGATAATTGGGGTACAGATAATTCACTTTGTGACATTGGCCCAATGCCCTGGGGAGATGGTATTGTCGATGTTGAGGATCTTATAGTTCTTGCTGAGCATTTGTTTGAAGAAATCCCCCCAGTTGAGTAGAGTGTTTACTTGAAGCAGGAGAAAGTAAAAGATTAACTTAAAAAAATGACGCCAAATATAGCCAAAGAGCTGGCAGCTTGAAAGAGTTGCCAACTCTTTTTTGTTCCAAAAAGACTCACATGATAGATACATTTCACTCTCACCATATACTTAATCCGATAGAAGTAAAAAACTTCTGAGAAATATTTAATATTTTGCAAAGAATTAACATTATTTCGGACATTATATAGACAAAATTGATATTTGTGGTGTCATTTTGGTGACAAGATGTCACATGGAAATTACGGTATTTTTTAACTTCATAACAAGGTGACTTGGCGTCTGTTATGTCACTCGTTCACAGCTTCTGTTTGTGGTAGTTTTGCTCGCCACTCTTTGGCTTTTTCTGGTTTGCCCCAGGCTTCGTAGAGGTCGATGAGGTTGTTTAGTGACTCGATTGTGTGTGGATGAGTGTCACCAAGTTTGAGGTGTTTGTAATTCGAACAGTGTTTTAAATTCTTTCTATGTTGCATTAAAAAGAAGGTTATTCGTTGGTAAAAATGGCAAATCCAGAAAATCACACAGCTGCGGTTTGCAGCCTGAGGGTAGGCTAAAAACAGGGTACTCCAGCGCCAACAAGAGAACAGTCTCTATTTTGGTGTCAAAGTGCTCTGTAGAAACGAGACTCTTTCAAGGACTTGTCCCTTCTCGTCGACGAGCCGGAAGGTAACCTTCGGATCAGTGAGATTGGTGTTGAACTCCATTTCACCAAAGGCTTTGATGTTGGTCCATCCGAAAAGCTGTGTTGAAGCATCTTCAGCCATCGCCCCAGGGCCTGTCATTGCCCGGTATTTTGTTCTCTTCGATAAATGAGAACAGGTCCTCGCGGCCTGCGGGATCAAATACTCCCCAGGAATCCTTGCCATTGGAAATGTAATCACTCCACATGGTACCACTGCTGATGATTACAAATGGCCCCTTACAGTTCAGCAATTCCTGTTTAAGCCAATGCATCTGTCGGTCGCCAAGATAGGCATTAGTACTCTTTCGCTGCTTCTTCCTTAGCGAACGGGTATCGAGCATGATAAGATCCACCGGGCCGAGTCTGGTGCGAAAATAAATCCCCTCATCTGCTTCGCCATAGGACGGATTGTTCCAGTTTTGTGTCCACATCTCACGTACAGCCCGAACGTCGTTGGCAGTAAATCCGGCGGGAATACCTGACAGATCGTTATCGAAGTAGTCGTGATCATCCCATGTGGCGTATATCGGCACGGTGGCGGCCAGCGACTGCCAGGCAGGCGACAAGTCACGCAACAAATAATCACTACGATGCAGACCGGTCTCATTGTTGCGGTCGTCAACCGCCAAATCGCCGGTCAATATCATCGCCTGATTTCCGCGCTGTACGATCTGCCGCATTAGATGAACGTTATGAATGCCCGACTTGTGAAAGTCGCCACCAAAAGCTAGTTTGAAGGTACCTCGTTTCTTAGGATTGGGGAACGTGCTGAACATGGTTCTCTGTACCAATTCAAGGTGCTTATCATCAATTAACACCTGATAGTCGTATCTTGTCGCTGGTTGCAAGCCAGTGAGTGGCACTATTGCAGTCAGGTCCGTTTCCACGGTGCTGGGTACTGGGCCAAACCGTTTGATGCCACTGGGTCCCTTCACTTCGACGCGAATCAATGACGGTTTCACTGTGCGCAACCAGATCGCGGCATGATCATCCCCGACACGGCCCAGCGTAGGGCCTCCCAGATGCGTAATACCATACCGGCCGGCGGCAAGCTCTAAAGCATGATTCTCGGCGAAACGCGCTTGCCGATCCGCATCAAAAACAGCTCGCGCTTCTGCAAAAAAAGTTTGGATAGGCTTGGGCTGCTGACCGTAACTATTGAGCAGGTCCATGTCGACGGCGGGTGTACCCCTATGTGCGTTGCGCAACGTAACCTCGATTTTGGGCGCCGTATTAAGCATCTCACTGGCAAATATAGACTTGCCAATCGAAGCAGCAGCCGCAGCGGTTATTGAAATAAGAAAACTCCGCCGGTTAATCACGATAAGAACCCTGTTTGCTCAAAAGATCGTGTGTCTTCAGTCAAAGTGGGACTGAAAGCCAAAAGAGGATTGGCACTGTTGGCATTTCGGTTCTGGCTATATTCTTTTCTCTTTCTCAGTTTCTTTCCTTTCAAAGTAAGTTGTTCGAAAATGTCCTCACTACATCTGTAGTATACATTATCCGGCGTTACGTTTCCAGTTGTTTACGGCAGTTTTGTTGGTTATTCCTTGGCTTGCGGATAACTCAGCACACTGTTATTTTATAATAAGGTTCCTATCTTTAAATTATTAACTGTAAACTCCAAGGTGATATTCTTCTCTTCCACACGTATTTCAAGTATCTTTAAGGTTGACTTGTCTTGATTCCATAAGGCTTATTATGGTATAATAGATAAAAGTTGCAATGAGTGGGCCACAGCAGAAACAAGCACCAGAGGTCTTAGGGTAAATTCAGGAAAACGCAGTATAAACAGAACTGGATATTTTGTTCATTGGCCTATAAGAAGTCTCAAGTAGATATATATGACGAATCGCATAAAAAAAGCAAGACATATAATACTGAGAATTTCAAAGTTCAAGGCCATATTTTGCATTTTCTCACTCCTGATCGTTTATATCCTATAGACTCCGTAAAAGCATCATGGAAATTCGCCATTGCAGGAGACAGTCAGGGCTACGATAATGGTATCAATTCTATAATATTGAGTGAACTTACATCTGAATTCATAAATCATTGTGTGGATTGCGTCCTCTTCTGCGGTGATCTCGTTTGGTGCAATAATGTGAACCAGCTTGAAAGTGAACTGATCGCTTGGCGCAGAATAATGGAGCCCGTTTATGATGCCAACATCCCTGTTTACCCATGTCGTGGGAATCATGAAAGCTGGGGAACTGTTGCTGCCTGGCAAAACATTTTCAATGACCTACCGGACAACGGGCCATCTGATGAAAAACATATGACTTATTCTGCCACCCATAAGAACGCCTTATTTATTGCGGTTGATGAATTTGTTAATCCACACCGAGTAAATCAAGGTCGGTTAGATACGCAGCTTGTGAAAAACGAAGAGCCATTTGTATTTATCTTCGGACACGAGCCGGCCTTTCATGCGTTTCATTATGACTGCTTGGACGATTATCCTGCAAATAGAGACAGATTCTGGAATAGTATTAAAAAAGTCGGTGGCAGAACCTACTTTAGTGGCCATGATCATTTCTTTGACCATGCTCACGTTGACGATGGAGATGGTAATCCAGATAATGATGTTCACCAATTCATAATCGGAACGGCAGGTGCCCCCTTTTATACTTTTTCTCCACCCTATGATGGTGATAATGGTCACTATACCCTATATCAACTGTACCATGAGAAAAAATATGGATATCTACTTGTAGAGGTTAACGATCTTACTGTTGATCTAATAAGAATGCAGCGTGATACAAACGACCTTCAAGATATAGGGATATATGAACCGAACGATACATGGGGCTTTTCTGTACAGCCATTGATTTTACTTTCGCCGAACGGTGGAGACAGTATCGTTGCGGGCTCAGTGTCTAACATTACATGGAAGACATATGAAAGTGTAATTATTAAAGATATCCTGATTGAATATTCAACCGACAACGGCCGGAATTGGAACCACATCGACACTGTTCCCAACACGGGATTTTACGATTGGAATATTCCGATTATCAATTCAAGCAAATGTCTGATCCGTATCACAGATTCGACTAATACAAACATTAGGGATACCAGCTATAAGGTTTTTATAATCTCATATCCAAGAGATTTTGAACCTGATGGAGATATGGACTTTAACGATTTTGCAGTCTTTGCTAAATCTTGGAAGAGTAGGATAGGTAAGCCAAACTACAATCCCAAGTGTGATATCCCAGACTCTGGCTACGGTGTTATTGACCATCGAGATTTATTCGTTTTCTCCAAGTACTGGCTAGCGGAGAAGAAATAGCGGACTAGTTGTTGTGTTCCAAGTCCTTATGTATTCCTGAACCTAAAGGATTGTTAACGGACATAAAATGAAATCAATCATGCTATTGATTTTATCGATAATTGTAGGTCCAAGGTAAATCCAATTCGCTGAGCTCATTTAATATGTATCTTTAACAGAGGGCATGGCTTCGGCGAGTATTCAACCGGAATTTACCATATAACTTCATAATCAGTACTCTTTTACGCCAAATGGTCGGAGATATTTTATGGCCGTAGAATCAATGGCCTCGAACATAATCGAAATTATGTCGTACTTAATTCAGCCTCTGCAATAAATTGGAAATTAATGCTATCCACTCCTTTGCTATGCAGGGGCTTTCTCCAAAAATACGGAATCACTACAATTGACGAATTTGCTTTGAAAGTAATAAAGTATGTTAATGTACGTAACAAGTGCAAGCTAAGTTGAGGAGCAGAAATGATAAAATTTGGCCACAAACGTATCAGTAATTACAGAATTCTTGTTCTTTGTTTGGCATTTCTTCTGTTTAGTAATTCAAGTTGCAAAACAACCGACCAACAAAGCCGTACTCCAGAAAGAATAATTTTAAATTTGACCGATACTCCTGCTACAAGCCAGGCCGTCACATGGCGGACAAGATATAATGTTTCAAATCCTCAAGCCCAGCTTGCACCCGCAACTGAATCTCCGGATTTTGATAAAAAGGCTTTGGCAATACAGGCAATCACGGAACATGTTAAGCCAGATAATAAAAGTGTTGTTTATTACCATTCCATTGTTTTTAATTCTTTAGAGCCTAATACAACATACGCATACAGAGTAGGTGACGGGGAAATATGGAGTGAATGGAATCAGTTTAATACAGCAAGCGAAACTAATGAACAATTTAAATTTGTGTACTTTGGTGACCCTCAAAATAATATTAAGTCAATATGCTCACGGATTTTTAGGGCAGCTTATAAAAAAGCTCCAGATGCGGACTTCTGGCATTTTGTAGGAGATATTGTTAATCATGGAGAAATTGACGAAGAATGGGCGGAATTATATTATGCATTTGGTTGGATACCAAGGGTAACACCAATAATTCTTCTGCCAGGAAATCATGAATATGTAAAGAAGGAAATTAATGGTGAGGAAATAAGAGAACTCAACCACCTTTGGCATCCTCAGTTTACGCTACCGGAAAACGGGCCTGTTGCTTTGAAGGAGACAGTATATTTCATCGATTATCAAGGTGTAAGGTTCGTGATGCTTAACGGCAATGAAAAACTTCAAGAACAAGCAAAATGGTTAGATGCTGTTTTAGCAGAAAATCCTCAAATCTGGACCATTATAGGAATCCATCAGCCTTTATACTCTACCGCCAATGAGCGTGATAATCCTTATCTTCGAGAGCTGTTTCTACCAATTTTCGATAAATACTCAGTGGATTTGGTATTACAGGGACACGACCATACATATGGTCGTACATATAAGCTTAAAAATGGGATCAAGGTGAATGATAGTGAAAAAGGAACAGTATATATAGTCTCAGTTAGTGGACCTAAAAGGTATCTAATAAACCCAAATTATAGAGATTTAATGGTAAAGATTGGAACTGGTAGGCAGCTGTTTCAAGTAATTCACATAACAAAAAAACGTTTGGTATACGAATCATTTACAGCAACCGGTGAATTATATGATTCATTCGAATTGATAAAATGATTGTCGGGATATCTTTATCATTAGTGAGATACTTTAGTGTTAGCAGTATTATCTTGTGCTGATCGTCAATCCGAGGTTCGGCTGGGATCACTGAGACTGATTGGCCGTTCACTCGATATTTATAGAAAAGGGAGGCGATTATCATATCGGATAGGAAATTCTTCTTTATAATATCTTTATATCAACCGTCAACAGTATTCGAAAAAACAACAGAAACATGAAAGGAGCATATTTATGTGCGATGAAAACAGATTACCACTGATTGGTGAGAAGGCCCCATCTTTCAAAGCCGAAACCACCCAGGGGCCGATTAATTTCCCGGAAGACTTCAAAGGCAAGTGGGTCATTTTCTTCTCCCATCCAGCCGACTTTACGCCAGTCTGCACCACGGAGTTCATGACCTTCGCCTCGATGCAACCAGAGTTCGAGAAGCTCAACTGCAAGTTACTGGGACTATCCATCGACAGTACATACAGCCATATCGCCTGGCTGCGGACTATCAAAGAAAAGATCGAATATAAGAATATGAAGAACATCGAGGTGACGTTCCCGGTTATAAGCGACCTAAAGATGGATGTCTCGAGGGCCTTTGGTATGCTCCAACCGGCCGCCAGCAGTACACAAGCTGTGCGTGCTGTTTTCATCATCGATCCGAAAGCTATTGTGCGGGCGATACTGTACTATCCGCTAAGTAACGGGCGCAACATGGATGAGATTAAGCGTCTGCTGATCGCAATGCAGCACAGCGATGAACACGGTATTGCCACGCCGGCAAACTGGCAGATTGGTGACGATGTGATTGTACCACCGCCTGGTTCCTGCGGCACAGCAAAAGAGCGTGTTGAAAAGCCCGCTGCCGATACCAAGGTGATCGATTGGTTCATGGCCCTTAAGAAGTGCCCACATGGTAAAAAATAGACAGCACGAATTAAAGGTGAAATGCAATCTGTAATGATACAGGACTGAGACGCGGAGGCATAGGAAAAAGCGAGATAACCTCAGCCCTGCAAATGTGCTTTTAGTAAGATACAGTATAACAAACAAAGCAGTTATAATTGCAACAGCCAAAGTTAAAGCCTAAATTACTAGCAAACAATGATGGCTTCCTTTAATACAATAGCCACTCTAAGCGGCTACATTTATCTGGTGCTGGATTATACTGTTTCACGAACAAAGGGTAAAGGGCGGAGCAAAACCGCGGCGGGTGTGTAGGCGGAGAGAAACTGCGGCACTTCCAGGTAATTTCTGCGAAAATGGTTGTTTTTTCGCTGTTGCGTAAGCAGCGAATGCGATGGTTATTTTCAGCAGAAAGGAAAAGAAGTGTACAAGGACATGGAAGAATGGATACGAATCAGGCAGCGAGTTTTGAGAGACGGAGTGAGTAAACGTCAAATTCTCCGAGGTTTCGGAGTTTTATTGAAAATGTTTATAAATTTCCTCTTTTCATTAACTCGATGACAGCCTATCTTTTTACTAGCCAGCCTCAGAACTGTCCAGGATTAGATCTAATCTAAAGTGCTGATGATTTCGGCAAGGGGAAAGGTGATGAGAGAATGGTCAAACGCTTTTTTGGGAAAAAGGATGCAATGTATGCCCGATTATTCAAGAGTCAGGCCATATACCGCTAATATAACTGGGGATATGTAATGCGAAAAAACAAACGACTTTTTGAGATACTATGTCGCACATAATCTGCAGCTGCTCATGGTCGGTTTCATACACCTTAACAACATCAGTGTATTTTTTGCTCTCTGGTAAGAAATGGGTCAACAAGTTAGGCATGTGTGAAAAACATTCTTTGTTAAAAAATACATTGCCTTTTTGTGGAAAGATCGCTAAGTAAAAGATGTCAGTTTCAACCAGATCCTGGAAAAAGTGGGTTCCAAAAGAAAGCTCCGGCATAAGATTGCCCCCCTCGTAAGCAATTTCCGCCAACACGGCGACCCTGTTGATTTCAGCGAAACTGACAGGAACCCCAAGACTCGGCGTTGTTGTTCCCCATCTACCAGGACCGAGTAACATTGTTGGGATGGTTTCTTTGTCGGGTATTTGACTATTTAGTTTACCCACCAATCTGGCTATGTCATACTTCTGTGTGAGAGGCATTTGCACATAAGCTGCTGGATTAACATAAATGATTCTTCTTATCGATGTTGAGATACTGCCACCCATCGTATATCCACAAGTTTTAAATAAAATCTTTTCCGAATCAATTTTATTGGGTATCGTCACTCTCGCTGTCAGCCCTTTCGTCTGTAATGGTCTACATTGAACCAGATTAATCTTCAACTCATCATTCTTAGTAAAGTTAGCTGTAAATTCAATATCAACAGGGTATTGATAATGACTTTCCAAAGTCTCAAGCATTTTCTGCATAATTTGCGGAAAATCGGTTTTTGATAGAAGTTTTTCAAAAGTCAATATCCAGATGTTTTTACTTTTCATGCCGAGCTCTTTCATCCTTCGCTCTGCGCGATGGTCCCGACTTCCTACCAGGTCTAACTTCATGTTGATCTCTTCGAGTAGGTCAGTTACCTTAACGGTTCTTAACTTATCTTCTGTAGCGTCGAGCAGATCAACGTTATGTTGAGAGAACTTCATAACATCTTCGATTTCAGAATAAGGCCGTAATAACGGTTGGTCTAAAGCGACTATTTGGGGATAATCATCTTCAACACGTTCTACTGCTCTTGTGCCGAGGCCAAAAACCAGTCGCAACATACCTGCTTTTGGATCAAGCTCAGACTTCCAGATAAAAGTGTTGTGGGAAAAACCAACGCCGGCAAGTGCGGGGAAAAAGTAATGGTTTTGATACGAACCTGATACTCTCTGGATCAGCAAAGCCATTTGTTCATCCTGCTGATCCAGGCCTCTTTGTAAGCGATATGTGAGTGCATTTTCATCCATAGTGCTTGCATAAATCCTTCGAACCGTATTCCTAAACTCAGCATAACGTTGTTGCGGGTCGCCTTGATTCACTAAAAATATGCTCTCATATTTACCGGCAAAAGCGTTTCCAAAGGAATCTTCAAGCAGACTGCTCGAGCGTATAATTATGG
>SMTZ1_10005529_pt1 | contig 14587 bp, 13 predicted proteins | sample DeeMarSWOR136_30_FD_25667 | JGI IMG/M metagenome (IMG submission 25667) | reverse complement strand
CGCTGAGACATGGGCCTGTATCGAGAAGGGAGCAAATGAATGGTTTCCGACAGCAACCAGAAAGACCAAGAGGAAATCCGCCAGCTCTTGAAGAACATAAACGAGGCCTGGGTGCAAGGCCATCCGGAGAGGCTGAGAAAATATTTCCACGAAGATATGGTCATCGCCCGTCCCGGGTTCAGAGGAGGTGGCCGGGGAAAAGAAGTCTGCGTGGAGAGCTACGGAGATTTCATAAGTCATGCCACCGTTCGAAAATTTCAAGAATCGAATCAGCAAATTGATGTCTGGACTGACACTGCTGTGGCCAGCTATCGATTTGAGATGCAATACCAGATAGGGGAAGAAGAGCACCGGGACTCCGGCGTAGATCTATTCGTCTTCGCTCGCCAAAAGGGCACCTGGAGGGCCGTCTGGAGGACGATCATCCCATTGCCTGAAGAGAAGCAAGAGATGGAAACAAGCCGTTGCTGCTAAGCCGCTCATGCTCATATGCCGTTTCATCACACAGGGGGATCAACATGGGCGAGATGGAAAGAATCGTGGATCAACTCAAGCGATCGTTTCAGGGGAAGGCGTGGCACGGCCCCTCAGTTCTCGAGGTGCTGGAAGGGGTGCCCGCCGAGAGGGCTTCTGCAAGACCATTGGCCCGAGCTCATACCATTTGGGAAATCGTCCTGCACATGACCGCCACCTACCGGCTTGTGCTCAGGCGTCTCAGGTCAGATATCACCCCTCTAGCCCCTGACGAAGATTGGACCTCCGTGGAGGACACCGGAGAAAAGGCGTGGCGATCTGCCTTGATGGATCTCGAACGCAGTCACACGGAGCTCTACCAGGCCCTGTCGCTGCCCGGCGATCTCCAACTGGATCAGCCAATCCTTCCAGGGTATTCCTCTCGCTATCTCACCCTGCACGGTCTTGTTCAACATAACCTCTATCATGCTGGTCAGATCGCTTTGTTGAAAAAGGCTTGACATGCGGCCAGGCTTCGGCTGCCTGGGCACTGACGCTTCATCCCTGTCCCTCTATATGCACCTCTCACACGGCACATCACACAACTGAAAAGATTTCCCGACAAAGTGAGCAGATGGGGCTCCACCTTGAAAAAGCACACCGGAACATTGATAAGGCAAAACTTGCACAGATACTTGCGCCGCGATCCATCCGCACTCAGCTTGATCATCTCAAATCTAGTCACTATCCTTTTGGCGGTAGTCCAGAAACGGGATGTCCCGGTGTTGATGTGGATTTATTGGAGCCGAAGCCTCATCATGAGGAGACTGGTTGAGGATCCGGTCGCGTATCGATATAGCAGTTGCCAGTTTCATGAGCTTGGTGGAGATTGGAACAAGATTGATATCAAGGTCACGTAGAAGAATTATGCTGCAGCTGTGGGTCCAGGACCCCCCACAGGACACTCTGTGTAGTGGAGTTAGGGGATCGATGTTATACTTGTGGACCAGGCCCAGCGCCCGACTTACCCAGTATGATGAACAGAACTGAGAGAACCATCATCGCGGCAGTCACAGCTGTCATCTGTCCCGCATCGCTGTTTTTTCTGTTCTGGTGGATTTCTGCAGCTTTATCCATCTCTGGCATGTTGCCTCTCTCCGAAGGGTGGATTGCCGCAGCGGCGATCTCTGGCCTATGCCTTGGTGCTGTCCTGGACATCCTGTGCCTGAACAGGTGGATAGGAAACTTCTACAGCATCAATACGAAGTTTTTGCTGTTGGCCTATCTGTTCTGGTCAGCCGTCGCCGTCGCCCTCCTCATGGGACTTCCGTTTCTGAATATCGCCCTGGGAATCCTTGCCGGGCTGTACATGGGTCGAAAACAATACCATGCAGGATCCGCAAGAGACACATTTGCGAAAACCGCCCCATAGGGGTTCTCGCGTTGGGGGAGGATATCGGCAAGATTTTCGGCTCGGCTGTGGGATTAGTCCAATCGGTCGCTGGCGGCCCCATGGGCATACCATTGGTCATCGTCATATGCGTCCTACTCATGGTGGCCCAATACTGGTGCACCAGAGCCGCAGCTCGATTTGCGTTTAAGCTGGGAGCACCGGCCCCTGGCGCGGCAGCGGAGAGATCGTAGTGTATGTGCTGAGAAAGAGCCGGGCGCAACCCAATCCATGGGTGAAACTGTAAGGAGGAAATTGAATGACAGGGCTTCCTTTCTTCATAGTCGATGTCTTTACAGAGAAGAAATACGCTGGCAATCAACTGGGAGTCTTTCCCAAAGCAGCGGGGCTCTCTGCGGTCCACATGCAGCAGCTGGCCAAGGAGATGAACTACTCGGAGACGACCTTCGTACTCTCCTCAGAACCACGGGATGGCGGATATGACGTCCGTATCTTCACTCCGGATCGGGAAATCTCCTTCGCCGGCCATCCCACCCTGGGCACGGCTTTCATCGTACAACAAGAGATCATCGCCCAGCCCGTCGATCGGGTAGCTCTCAATTTGAAGATAGGGCAGATTCCCGTGACATTCAGCTACGGGCAGGAGGGGCCTGAGAATCTCTGGATGCAGCAACAGGAACCGAATTTTGGGTCTCAGATCGCTGCGGAGTCAATCTCCAAGTCTTTACGCCTCCAGGAAACTGAATTGGATGAGAGATACCCCATAGAGGAGGTCTCCACTGGGTTGCCCTTCATCATCGTCCCCCTGAAAACCCTGGACAGCTTGAAGCGGATCCAGGCGGATAGAGACGCGTGCCTGAGGCTGGTGGAGAATCTCAATGCCAAAGCGATTCTGGTGTTTTGCCCCCAAACGCATTTTGAGAAAAATGACTTGTGCGTCAGAGTCTTTGCCCACTATTATGGTGTTGCCGAAGACCCAGCCACGGGCAGCGCCAACGGTTGCCTGGCTGCGTATCTCGCAAAACATCGCTATTTTGATCAGGGTCACATCGACATTCGCGTTGAGCAGGGCTATGAAATCGGCAGGCCCTCGCTGCTTTTGCTGAAGACCGAGGACAGCGCGGGGAAAATCAATGTATACGTCGGCGGAAAGGTCATGGAGGTCGCAGAGGGATCTTTTGTTTAGTCAGGTCCGGGTCGATGCCGCCAGACAAGAGAGCTCCCTTGCGTGAGATCTCGCCTGCCGCCATCCACCAAAGAACCGAGGTGAAGACGATGTCCGAGGAAAAACTCGAGCTCACCTTAAAAGAAGTCGCCGATATGCTCATCGCCAGTATACGCTTCCGCGGGTCCCGCGAGATGATCCACCAGCACTTGGACAAACTCCACCAGCAAGTGCGACGCTATATGAACGGGAAACCGCTGTGTCTTTATCACGGTGGCAATGCACGCGATGGCTACGACCTGGAGGTCTGCCTGCCAGTGTCCCAGCCCGTGGCAGTCCGGCAAATTACAAGCAGGACTCTGGAAGGCGCTTGGATGGTCTGCACCACGCACACCGGCCCTTACGGATCGCCGGAGGAAGAGGGGAGTCTCTCCAAGTGTTGGCAGAGATTTTACGCCCGCCTTAGGGATCAGAGCGTAGGGTTGGCTGAGGGTCCCCCGCGGGAGGTCTACCTGCAGGGATGGCTGGAGCACGGAGAGGCTTCCCAGGAATACGTGACGGAGCTGCAAGAGCATTTGCTCCTGCCCCGTTGGCTGAACAGGATGGCCAGGGGTTTGGACCGTCTTGCCGGAGAAGTGATCATGTGGCAGGTTATGCGGGGTAGCGACAAACTCACCGCGCTCTCCTCTGCCGGTGAGAAAGTCCACTGGGTGAAAGGTGCTATGGAGCGGCTAGATGCCATGGTGGACGAAGAGGCCCGAAAGGAGATCATGGCGGGCTGTGCGCACATATTCCCAGAGGCGCGCATCCAGCAACTGCAGTCCGAGTACACGCGGTTAGGGGATATTGACAGACTCCTCCAGCTCATGGCACAGGATCGCTCCTGTGGAGACTATTCCTATTACAGCGCCCCCAAGAGGGAGGGCAACATCATCTACACCACAAAAATCCCCTTCAACCCCAGCGGATATCAGCAAGCCACAGAAGAGTCGGAAAAGCGGTTCCACTACTGCCATTGCCCGTTGGTCAAAGAGGCCATACGAGCAGGACAGACAATATCTGCGACCTTTTGCTACTGCGGCTCCGGCTGGTTCAAGCGCCTATGGACGGGCATCCTGGGAAAACCGGTGCGAGTGGAGGTCCTGAAGACCGTCTTGCAGGGAGATGACTATTGCCAGTTCGCCATTCACCTGCCCTCGGCAGAAAAAAACTCTTTCTAGAAAAGCCAGGAGTTTCATCATGGAAAAAAACGCATCGGAAAAATTTCGCTACTTCCTCAAAGACAGTGTGCGCCTGACCATCGACTTCTCTCAGACAGATCAAAGCAAAGGCGTGCCGCCGCCTCCTATCGAGAAACCATTCGAGTCAAATAGGAAACGCATCGACCTTGTCGGGCCAGGCAAATGGCCGCACATCGCCGATGTTGGCCTCGCGCCGGCCATACATCAGCGCAGAAGCCATAGGCATTTTCGGACAGAATCGCTGACCATGGAGGAAATCTCCTTTTTGCTTTGGGCTACCCAGGGGATTCAACAAAAGATAAACTCGGCGACGGCACGTCGGACAGTCCCTTCGGCGGGCTGCCGCCATGCCCTGGAGACTTATCTCTGTATTTTGAATGTGGCCGGCCTAAAAATGGGCATTTACCGCTATTTGCCTGTGGAACACCAGCTTCTTTTTGAATTCGGCGAAGAACAACTGGCAGAGAAAATCGTGGCCGCAACTCTGGGCCAATCTTTTACCGGAGGAGCGCCAGCGACGTTCATCTGGACGGCTATCCCCTATCGCATGGAATGGCGCTACGACATCGCCGCCCATAAGGTCATTCTGCTCGATGCCGGCCATGTCTGCCAAAATCTCTATCTGGCCTGTGCCGCCATCGGTGCGGGAACTTGTGCCATCGCCGCCTATAACCAGGACCTCTTGGATCGACTTCTCAGAGTCGATGGCCAAGATGAATTTGCCATTTACCTGGCCCCAGTGGGCAAAATATAGGATCGGCACGCGAAAAGGACGCGAATCCGGGAGAGATCCTATCCAATCACCCATTTTCCTGACGGCCGTAGCCGCGCAACGAGACCGAACCGCATGCGGTCGTCAGCTCACAGGAGGACAAAGTGACGGATTGCGAAGTGGGCACCTGCGACAGCCCCACTTAGGAGAGCGTGGAGGGAACATCGAATTCGGTGGGCATATAAAACCATAAAACTGGCGACATCTGGCTTTCTGGGCGGCAAATTAGACACCGAACAGTGTAATAGCACTCTCGATGAATTGGGCCGCGACGGCTGGGAGCTCGTCTCCGTCTTCGACACCACCAGGGGATATGGACGAACCCGCGACGTGATCGCCGTTCTCAAGCACCCGCGATAAGAAGTGCCTGAAGCTCGCTGTGCCTAAGCCAACTGAGATCCTTGGCTCGGAGATGGTCCTCCCTTTTCTGGAGAGGGCATGACAGGAGAAAAGCGAATGGATGACAAGGACATATTAGATACCCTTGCGCCTTGTGGGCTTAACTGCCGCAAATGTCTCTTTTGCTCTAAGGGCGATATCAGGATGCTCAGCGCAAAGCTGCAAAAACTTCTGGGATCTTTCGATAACTACGCCGAGCGGTTTTCGGCGTTTCTTCCCGTCTTCCAGAACTATACTTCTTTTAAAGAATTGCTCTCATATTTCGCCCAGGCCGATTGCCCAGGTTGCCGGAAAGGCGCTGGCAAATATCCGAATTGTGGGGTCGCCGCTTGCTCTTGGCAGAAGAGCGTCGACTTCTGTTTTCAGTGTGACGAATTCCCCTGTGAAAAAACCAATTTTGACCCTGACCTTCGGCGAAGATGGCTGGAGATGAACAGTCGAATGAAAGAGATCGGGGTCGAAACTTATCTTGAAGAAACCAAGGATATCCCCAGATACCGATGAGAAGCCGCTTCCGAGGTGAGAGACGAATCTTCAAAAGGGATCATGGCTCTTCCAAAAGGTGAGGTGTGAAAACCGCCCTTTGAAGGAGGGTACTGCGATGTTCCACAAGCTCAGCGAGCATCTTTCTCACTGGCTGGCCATTCCAGCGATTCTATCGGTCGGTCTCTGTTCTTGCGCGTCTCATGTTGGCTTGCGAGCTGACGATATTCACAGCTCAGAGGACTCGATCATCCTAGGGCGAATGAGATTTCTGCCCGGAGCCAGCTGCACGGCCTCGTTCCAGATTCCCGTCTTTGAACTGCGAAATGTCATCGAGCGCAAGCCCATCTCTTTCACCCCTGGGTGGATGAAACCCGAGACGTACCAGAGGGTCGACATCCCAATTTCCCACAAAGTGCCTCCAGGAACCTATGAGCTGCGCATCAAGGTGGCTGAGGGTCCCCCTCAATCTCTTTGGCTCCAGCCTGGTTGGCTCACGCTGCTTAAGTTTGAGGTGTCCAAAGGGCTCTTGGTCTATTTCGGCACAGTCGAGGTAGACTTGAGTTGTCAAGGTCTTCATAAGAATGGCACTGCTCAATATGTGGGCAGCGCGATTCGAAACGAGTTTGAACTCGAAATCGATCTTTTCACCAAAGAGTTTCCGCAAATCTTTGAAATATACAAGAATAGAATCATTCATGCGGAGCCGCAGGAACCTTGGAAGAAGCTTTAGATATGGGTGAGAGTAAAACTTGAGGGGGATTTCGTGTTCCCGCTTGGCCAGCTGTGAGAGCGATTTTCCCGCATTAGGCCGATCTGGCCAAAAGAAAAAAGTCGCCCGCTTCACATCGCCCATAGCTGGGTCGCGAGGAGGAGGAATGTCCTCTTGAAATAAGGACTCAGAAAATGTACTTTATATCATCATCTGAAGACGTCTGACGCCAATTCTCCTCTTCACGAACACGAACCACACTTTTCATCTTCGAGCCTCATCCTCTCTGTTCTGAGAAAGAGGGCCTAAGGAGACCCTCTTGACGACTGGGCTTGTCTTTGACATAAAGAAGTTCTCCATCCATGACGGGCCCGGCATTCGAACCACCATTTTTCTCAAAGGATGCCCAATGCGCTGCTGGTGGTGCCATAATCCCGAGAGCCAGATCTCAGAACCAGAATTGATGTCTCGGCCCAACCAGTGTGTCCTGTGCGAAGCCTGCCTGCGCGTTTGCCCTCAGAGGGCTATCTCACGGGATGACGATATAATATCCACCGATAAGAAGAAGTGTATCCTCTGTGGCGATTGCGTCGAAGCTTGCTATACTGAAGCACGCCAGATGGTTGGTCGCCAGATCACCGTCTCAGAGGCTATGGCGGAAATCGAGCGTGACATCCCTTTTTACGAAGAATCCGGAGGCGGGGTAACATTGTCCGGCGGCGAGCCTCTCGTCCAGGAGGATTTCGTGCTCGCACTCCTTCGGGCCTGCAAACAAAAGGGATTGCACACCACCGTGGACACCTGCGGTCTGGTACCCTGGGAGACCTTTGACCGAATCCGAAAATATGTTGATTTGTTTCTGTACGATCTTAAGCTGATGGATGAGGCCGAGCACAGAAAATTCACCGGCGCGTCCAACAAGTTCATCCTGAAGAACCTGCAATCCCTCTCCCAGTTGGGGCATAAAATCGTTCTTCGCCTGCCCATCGTTCCACAAATAACCGCCAGCGACGAGAACATCCACCAGATCGGAGCATTCGCGGCCTCATTGCCGCATCTCGACGACATCGATATCTTGCCCTACTATCAGGCGGCCGTCGAGAAGTACAAACGATTGGACAGAGTTTACAGCCTGCCTGAAATTCGCCCACCGTCGGAAGAGAGAATGGCCGCCATCAGGAAAATGCTGCGGGAATATGGGTTGCCGGTGAAAGCATAGTTTCTCGATATATCAAGGAACAGATTCTCGATTCAATGGCCAGAGGAAAAGCGTTGGCAGGAAGAGAATAGTAGGCAGGAGGCAGGTTCTTTAAGAAGCTCGAGACTCGATGTCGTCTCTCCTCTTGTCATTCTGAGGAGAGATCCATAGCTCAGGCGACGGATCTCGACGAAGAATCTGCCTGTGCGGTTGAGGAGAGAGAAGAATGAAAAACAGATTTTTCTCGAAACCTACACCGATTGAAATGAAGACCTTAGAATGACACATCCTTTTAGCATATTTTATGTTTCCGGGTGGTCTCACCTGACGGCTCATCAACATGCTTAAATCACTCTTGATTCCCACCCCCGCTCCCCGCTTGCGCGGGGACAGGCTTCGCGGAGACAAGCTTCCGGGGGAATGGCAGTGATAAGAAGGTGATCCAATAATGGCCATGAGCAAGAGAGTCGCTCGCTTGAGGAAGCAAAGCCTGGAGGCCAAGCCCGCCTTGTCGATCGAAAGGGCAGAACTTCTGACCGAATTTTACCGGCAGCAGGACATGAGGCTGCTTTCCGCCCCCGTGCTCCGCGCTCTGGCCTTCCAGCATTTGATGGAACACAAGACGATTTGCATCAACGAAGACGAGCTCATCGTAGGCGAAAAAGGCCCCACCCCCAAAGCGACGCCGACCTATCCAGAGCTGTGTTGTCACAGCCTGAAAGATCTCGACATCCTCAATTCGCGGAGGAAAATTCCCTTCGCCGTCTCTCCCCGAACTCGAGAGGTCTACGAGGAGACCTTGATTCCCTACTGGCGGGGCAAAACCATGCGCGAACGCATCTTCCGGGAGATGACCACGGAATGGAAGGCCGCCTATGAGGCTGGTATCTTCACCGAGTTCATGGAGCAGCGCTCGCCTGGCCACACCGTCTTGGACGACAAGATCTACAGCAAGGGCTTCCTCGACTTCAAAGAGGACATCAAGAGAAGCCTGCAGCGCCTGGACCACCCGAAGGACCCGCAGGCGGGTGCCAAGCAGGAGCAGCTCAAGGCGATGTCCATCTGCATCGATGCTCTGATCCGCTTCGCCGAACGCCATGCAGAAAAAGCTCAACAGCTGGCGCAACAGGAGGCAGATCCGCAGAGGAAAAAGGAGCTGGAGCGCATTGCCGACATCTGCCGCCGCGTGCCAGCGCACGCCCCACGGGATTTCTGGGAAGCGCTGCAGTACTACTGGTTTGTTCACCTGGGAGTCACCACGGAGCTGAATCCCTGGGATGCCTTTAATCCTGGGCGGCTTGACCAGCATCTGCTTCCCTTCTACAAAAGGGAACTCGAAGAGAAAATCCTCACCCGCGAGCACGCCGAGGAACTCTTGCAGTGTCTGTGGATCAAGTTCAATAACCAGCCTGCGCCGCCCAAGGTGGGGGTCACCGCGGAAGAGAGCAGCACCTACACGGATTTTGCTCAGATCAACACCGGCGGGTTAAGGGCGGACGGATCCAACGCCGTCAACGAGGTCACCTTTCTGATTTTAGATGTCATCGAGCAGATGCGGCTGGTGCAGCCCAGCTCTTCCATCCAAGTCAGCGAAAAGAGTCCCCAGAGATTCATCAAGCGAGCAGCACACATCATCCGCACTGGCTTTGGCCAGCCATCGGTCTTCAACTGCGACCTCATCGTTCAGGAACTGATCAGGCAGGGCAAATCCATCGTCGATGCGCGAAACGGCGGCTCCAGCGGATGTGTGGAGGTGGGCGCCTTCGGCAAGGAAAACTACAATTTGACCGGCTATTTCAACATGCCCAAAGTCCTGGAGATCACCCTAAACAACGGCGTTGATCCCCGAACGGGCAAGAAAATAGGGCCACAGACGGGAGATCTCACTCAGTTCGATTCCTTCGAGGCATTATTTGAGGCCTATAGAAAGCAGCTCACTCACTTTGTGGATATCAAGGTGCGGGGCAATCACATCATCGAAAGGCTTTATGCCAGATATTTGCCCGTTCCGTTCCTGTCACTGCTGATCGACGATTGCATCGCCCGGGGAAAGGATTACCATGACGGCGGCGCACGCTACAATACCACCTACATACAGGGCGTGGGCGTGGGCAGTGTGACCGATGCCATGACCGCCATCAAATACCACGTGTTTGACAAGAAGACACTAAAAGCAGAGGTTTTGCTGGCGGCCCTCGGAGACAACTTCTCCGGTCAGGAAAGGCTTCGCCAGCTTTTGCTGAACCGTACGCCCAAGTATGGCAACGACGACGATTATGCCGATGAGGTCATGGTCGCCCTGTTTGAGACCTACTTTAATGCTATAGACGGACGCAAGAACACCAAGGGAGGAACTTACCACATCAATCTTCTGCCGACCACGGTTCATATCTACTTTGGATCGGTCATTGGGGCCACTCCCGATGGGCGAAGGGCCGGCCAACCTCTCTCCGAAGGCATCTCTCCCGTGCAGGGGGCAGACCGACGCGGTCCCACAGCGGTGATCAAATCGGCGGCCAAGATGGACCATGCTCGCACCGGCGGCACTCTGCTCAACCAAAAATTCACGCCCCAACTGCCCAAGGACGACGACGGCCTGGACAAATTGGCCCACCTGGTGCGCACCTATTTCAAACTGGGCGGTCACCATGTGCAATTCAATGTCGTCGATGCCGACACGCTGCGGGCGGCCCAGAAAAATCCCGAGCAACACCGAAACCTGATCGTCCGTGTGGCCGGCTACAGCGACTATTTTTGCGATCTGGGCAAAGCGCTGCAAGATGAAATCATCTCCCGGACAGAGCATGGATCCTTTGGACAGCAGTGACAATGAAAGACCAGTGGCAGTTGGCAGTAGCAGTTGGCAGGAAAAAAGCAAGGTCAATGTAAGAATACCGGCAACAGGAGGACATGTAGGGGCACGACATGTCGTGTCCTTCCTGCCCAAGGAAAGGATTCACATAATGTAGGGGCGAGCTCTGCTCGCCCGGGGAAGGGAGAAATTGGGAGGCAGTAAGTAGCTTTAACGAGTCTCTAGTCTCGGATTTTCTCAAATCTCGTTAGTCACAGCAGACAGGAAATGAAATGCAAATGGAATTAAAAGATTTAGGCTTCAGCAACTGGTTTCAGGAGAGATTCAAGGATCCTCAACAGCCCAATTACGACCTCGCCCGTGTCGTTGCCGCCGATAAAGAGAAATACAGAGTTCGAAATCGACGAAAAGAAATCCCGGCCGAGATCGCCGGGAAGATCATGTTCACAGCTGAAAACAATCTCGATTTCCCGGCGGTCGGCGATTGGGTTCGAGTACAATCCGTTGATAAAGATGCCTTTGCGATCATCCATGAAATATTGCCAAGAAGATCTCTGCTCAAAAGAAAGGTTGCGGGAAAGAAAGTAGAATATCAGGTGATCGCCGCCAATATCGATATCGCGTTCATCACCCAATCGATCGATTTTGATTTCAACTTGCCCAGACTAGAGCGATACCTGATCATGGTCAATGAAAGCAACATCTCGCCTGTCATATTGCTCAGCAAGATCGACCTGGTCTCCCCTGATCAAGTGAGCGAGAGAATCCTGCAAATCAAAAACACGAATTCTGATTATGAAATCATAGCCTTTAGCAATAAAACCGGACAGGGATTGGATGAAATTCAGAGAGCGCTTAAACCGGGCATGACCTATTGTCTTCTGGGATCATCCGGTGTTGGTAAAACAACTTTGTTAAACAAACTGATCGGCGAGGAGATCTTCGCCACCGGTGCCGTTCGCCGAAAAGATGGCAAAGGCAGACACGTAACGCCCCGCCGGCAGCTTACTATTCTCGAACAGGGTGGGATGATCATCGATACTCCAGGCATGCGAGAGCTAGGCAATATCGGAGTCAATAGGGGACTACAAGAAACTTTCAGGGATATCGTCACCCTGTCTCATGAGTGTCGCTTTCAGGATTGCACGCACACCAGTGAGCCAGGTTGTTCGGTCCGAGAGGCCGTCGGGAAAGGTAAATTAAGCGCCAAACGGTATCAAAACTACCTGAAAATACGCAAGGAATCGGAACACTATGAAATGTCATATCGGGAGAAACGAATGAGAAGTAGGAAGTTAGGAAGGTTCTATAAGCAAGCGAAGAAGAGTTTGAAAATGAAGGGGACCGAGAAGCAATGAGGGGAAAAGTGGCAATAGGCAGTAGGCGGTAAGCAGCAAGTTCAAAGATCTTAATTGACCAATAAGGATGGGAATGTTCGATGAAACAGATCGGCTTTTCTCAATGGTTGCAAGTCAACCTGTTCACCTTCCTGGTTCTTCTCGCCTTATCCGACCCTGGCCTAGCCCAGGACCACGCTGCCATCATCGACGAATTCGTCAGGCTTTATCAGCAGGTCGAGCGCTTCAACGGGTCGGTGCTGGTGGCAGAAGGCGGACAGGTGATCTACAAAAATGGGTTTGGCCAGGCCAATATGGAGTGGAATATCCCCAACCAACCAGACACGAAGTTCCGGCTCGCCTCCGTGAGCAAGCAGTTCACGGCCATGCTGGTCATGCAGCTTGTGGAAGAGGGAAGAATAGCCCTGCAGGGCAAGCTCACAGATTATCTGCCCGAGTTTCGCCGGGAGACGGGCGAGAGGGTCACCGTTCACCATCTGTTGACTCACACCTCCGGCCTTCCTGATTACTCCGATGCCCCCGATTTCTGGAACGGGCTCATGCGCAGCCCCATGATCCCCGAGTTCGTCATCGACTCCCTGAGCAGCGGGGATCTGGAGTTCGAGCCAGGTACCGATTATAAATATAACAACGGCGGATATTATCTCTTGAGCCTCATCGTCGAGAGAACTACCGGGCAGAAATTCGGCCAGGTCCTGCAAGAGAGGATCTTCGAGCCATTGGGGATGAGCAATTCGGGCCTGGACTATCCCGAGATGATCCTGGAAAAACGGGCCACGGGCTACGAGCAAAACGTCGATGGCCTGACCAACTCCCGTTATCGCCAGATAGAGAACCTTTTGGGCACAGGGGCGTTGTATTCTACCGTGGAAGACCTTTACCTATGGGATCGGGCCCTGTACACGGAGAAATTGCTCTCTCAAGAGTACAAGGATACCATGTTCACGCCTTATCTGAACGACTACGCCTACGGATGGGGGGTGAGAAAGGTTCAGCTGGGCAACACGGCGGACAGCACCTCTTACATGGGACACAGCGGTAATGTGGCCGGCTTTAACAGCCGGATCGTCCGGCTCGTCGACGACGAACACCTCATCGTCCTGCTGTGCAATATCGATGGATGGACCCGGCTCAGCCATATGACCCGGGGAATCACAAACATTCTGTACGACTTGCCCTATGATCCGCCCAAGAAATCACTGGCCAAGGCACTTTACCAGACCCTCCAGGAAAAAGACATCCAGACGACCATCGGAGAATATCACCACTTGAAAAGGACGTGTCCTGACGAATATGACTTCGAGGAGGACGAGCTGAACACCCTGGGGTATCGGCTGCTGAGGACAGACAGGACCAAAGAGGCCATCGAGATATTCAAGCTGAACGTGCAGGCCTTTCCGGACTCTTGGAATCCCTACGACAGCCTGGGCGAGGCGTATTTCCTCGATGGAGATCGCGAGTTGGCTCTGGAGAACTACCGGAAATCTCTGGAACTAAACTCCCAGCGGCCGAAAACTAATCTGGCCAGAATGCTGGAAAAAGCGGAGAAAAAAGATAGCCCGGAGTCCACAGGAACAGGACGATAATAGATTGGGCTGTGGCATCTTCACGCCGAAAGAAGGTGATTTGCCATGTGGACCAAAGTCGTCTTGATATCCGCCCTCATTGTGTGCGCAACGTCTTTTTATGCATGCTCAAAATCCCGCGATAGGATCTGTGGACCATCAGGCGATGAAGATCTTCTGATCAATTCATCCTTTGAGATCCAAGGGGTCCCGTCATGGAACGGGTGGTCTGTTTCACACTCAGCGGCGGCTAATTTTTCCGAGGACACCACGCCGAGCTGAGGGAGTTGGTCAGTCACTATGGGCCCCGGTTGGATCCCAGTGGTGCTTTTTATCTCTGAAACCGTCGCCGCGCCCGAGGGCACTCATGGTTATGCGTTGTCCTTTTGGGCAAAGAGAGTATATGTCGGAGGATGGGTCGAGTTTATTCTGGAACAACCAGATAGTTCTGTCGTACGCAAAACCACGATTATTTCTGACTCTACATGGACGTTCTATTCTTTGCTGGACACGTTACCTGCAAATGACGGTGACAGTTTCACTGTCAAGCTCACTGGTGGATGGAGCGAATTGGCAGGTGGAGAAACCTTCTACGACCTGGTCAGGTTGGAAAAGCTCGATTGAACCTATGCCATATAGCACCAGCAAATCTGGAAAGGGAGACATCTATCATGAAATACCATAGGCCGCTCAACGCCGCGATGGCACTTTTTGCCCTCCTCCTGTTAGCCTGTACTGCGAGTTGCAAGAAAGAGCCTCAACCGGATACGACCGTGCCGAAGGAGGAGCCAGCGCCTGACAAGAATGCGACTTATATCTACCGAAAGGTCGGCATCGAGAGCATTCAGATACAGAAAATGGAGTCCATGCCCGTCCAGGTCAGCGTGGTGGTGAAGGGCTGGCTGTCCGATAGCTGCACCTGGGTCGATCAGATCACTCAAGGGCGAGAGGGAAACGACTTCCTGATTACCATCACAACGAAACGTCCCGCCGAGGTGAACTGCCTGCAGATGATCAC
>SMTZ1_10020193_pt1 | contig 14592 bp, 18 predicted proteins | sample DeeMarSWOR136_30_FD_25667 | JGI IMG/M metagenome (IMG submission 25667) | reverse complement strand
CCCCGCCCTTACGGGCTGCGTCTTTTAAATGTCTCCAACAACTTTCCGGTAGGGCTTGAAAAATGGTGCGTGTCCATATCCATCTGATAATCCCCAGGTCTACGCCAACCGTGCATGGGTAAATCTGTCCAAGCGAAACTTGATTATGGGGTACGGGCCCTGTATATTCAATGACAAACACGGACTCATTTTACCATGGGGGAAGTTGAGGGGGATGGTACAGCTCGATAATGTCACGGTCTCCTATGGGAAATCCACCATCATCAGGAATGTATCCTTCACCGTAGAGGAGCATGAGCGGGTGGTCCTTTACGGGAAATCAGGCTCCGGAAAATCGACGGTTCTGATCACCATTGTTGGAGCACACATTCCGCAATCGGGAGCTGTTTATTTCAACGGAACTGTGGTGAACCGGAAGAGCGTGCATGCCGTACGTCGTTCCGTCGCCTTCATCGGGCAGGAGCCGTTGCTCGGTGCCGAGAAAATCAGAGATGCGCTGCTTCTCCCCTTTACCTACAGGGCAAACAGGGGGAAGGCACCATCGGAGTCACGCATCAACGAAACGCTGGAAAACTTGCAGCTCGAACACGGGATACTCGACAAGGATGCCTCACAGGTATCAGGTGGAGAAAAGCAGCGCATAGCCGTTGCGCGGGCCCTGTTGCTTGATAAACGTCTATTCCTCCTCGACGAGGTCACATCGGCCCTGGACATAGAGAGCAAGCGGGCTGTGCTGCAGCTCTTTGAACGGGCCGGTTACACAATCATATCCGTGTCACACGATCCTGACTGGTTCCAGATCTGTTCACGCTTCATCAAGATCGAAAATGGTGAGATCACCCGTATCTCCGAAAAACCGGATGCTTCTATGTACGCGGTTCTGGGGGAGGAAGGATAGGCATGGAGACGATCAACATCGGCTATGCAGCCATGCTCATGCTCTACGCTCTCATGGTCGTGCCCGTGCTTATCAGTGTCTTTCTCGGGCTCGGAACGGTAAAACGTATACTGATCGCTATGATTCGCATGACGGTGCAGCTCGGCGCCATGGGTCTCTACCTGGATTACCTCTTTCGTTTCAACAATGCATGGGTCAACATCGGTTGGGTCCTGTTGATGATAGCCATCGCGAACATCACCGTGAACAGGAATACGGGACTGCGAACCCTTCGCCTCTTTCTTACCATCATGCTCGGTCTTACGGTCAGCGCGTTCTTCGTGATCATCATATTTATCTTTATAGCCATCAGACCCGAACCCTTTTACGATGCCCGGTACCTGATCCCTATCTCGGGTATGGTTGTGGGCAACTGCATGCGAGCAAACACCATTGCGCTTGAACGGTTCTTCTCGTCGGTCAGGAAAAACGAAAAGGAGTTTCTCACCTATCTGCTCATGGGGGCAACACTGAGAGAGGCGGCCCTACCCTACATCAGGGAGGCGGTGCGACCGGCCCTCGCCCCACAGCTCGCGACCATGGCGACCCTCGGGCTCGTCTCCCTGCCCGGTATGATGACGGGCCAGATACTCGGTGGATCAACACCGATCGTGGCCATAAAATATCAGATCGGTATCATGATCGCTATTTTCACGGCGATTACACTGACCACCGTGCTCAATCTCCTCATGAGCCTTAAAATCGCTTTCAACGATTACTCCATACTCCGGCGGGACTTTTTCAAGCAACAATACAGATAGAGGAGGTGCAGATGAGTTTCCCACGCCTTTTTCTCGATACGGCCAATCTGACTGAGCTCAGAGAGGCTGTCAGTACCGGGATCGTCGACGGCATTGCCACAAATCCCGAGAAGATTGCCTTGACAGGCAGGACATACGGGGAAGTGGTGGCCGAGATACGTTCATTCTTTCCCGGTCCCATTGCAGTGCAGGCTATGGGCAAAACCGCAGGTGAAATCATTGATCACGCACTCGAGCTGCACAACCTTGACCCCAATCTTGCGGTCAAGGTCATCTGCAGCACGGAAGGCATCAAGGCAATTCACGAGCTCATCCCGAAGGGAGTGCGGACAAACTGCACCCTTGTCTACACCGCCGCACAGGGTTTTGCCGCCGGTCTTGCCGATTCCACCTTTGTGAGTCCCTTTGTGGGCCGCGCGGAGATGGCCGGATATGACGGTATCCAGGTCATAGGCCAGATCCGACACATTTATGATAGCTACGGCCTTGACACCTGCATCGTTGCGGCAAGCGTCAAAAACGTCCACCAGGTTACGGAAAGCATTCTTGCGGGCGCTCATGCCGTAGCAGTCACCTGGCCGATATTTCACAACATGCTCAACCATCCCATGACCGAGCATGGTTATCGCGGTTTCGAGGAGGTTTTCAAAAAGATACCTTCCCGCTGATCCGGCCATATCAAAGAAATCGGGAATATTCTAACCGCACCCTTTTTCTGTCTCAGTTTATATTTTTTTCGCTTTCAGTCCCTGAATGGCTTACAATGTATGAAGAGTGATAAAGTGCATCCGAAGCCACGCGGGAAAAACCATGAAGCCAGAAGACCATGGCAGAGAAAAGCTCGTGCAAGAGCTTGAACTGCTGCGTAAGAAGGTTGAGAACCTCAATAGGAGTGTCGCTGTAAACGAGGAAGCGCAGGGTGGATACAACCAATCACTGGAGTTCTATAACAATTTTTTAAACTCAATCAATGACCCGGTTTTTGCAAAAAACGAGAACCACCAGTGGGTTTTTCTCAACGATGCCGCGTGCGAGTTCTGGGGTTACCGCAAGGAAGACCTTATCGGAAAAACTGACTACGACATTTTCCCAAAAGAGGAGGCCGATGTCTACTGGGACAAGGACGATCATGTCTTTAAGACCGGTCGAACGGACTTGAACGAGGAAAAGCAGACAATCGACGGGAAGCTCCATACCATCGCAACGATGAAATCCCTCTACCGGGACCCTCACACCGGTGAACGTTTCGTAGTCGGTACGATCAGGGACATCACGGAACAGAAGAAGGCTGAGGAAGCACTGAGAAATGAGAAAAACAGTGCTCAACGTTATCTCGATATCGCCGGAGTGATGCTTGTGGCACTGGGTAAAGACGGTACGGTGAACCTCATCAACAAAAAGGGGTGCGAGATACTCGGCTATGGAGAGGATGAGATTATCGGGAAGAACTGGTTCGACAACTTTATACCGGAAGAAATACGGACAAATGTCCGGGAAGTTTTCAACAGGCTCATGCAGGGAGACCAGGAGCCGCCCAAATACTATGAGAACCCTGTGCTCACAAAATCGGGTGCCAGGCGAATGGTTGCCTGGCACAATACCATACTAACCGACGAGCATGGAAATATCACCGGCACCCTCAGCTCGGGAGAAGATACGACCGAGCATAAGCGCCTCGAAGAACAGCTTTTTCAGTCTCAGAAAATGGAGGCCGTTGGCAGGCTCGCCGGCGGGATTGCCCACGACTTCAACAATCTGCTGACCGCCATCATCGGTTATTCAGACATCATCATCAAGGATCGTGACCTCAAACAGAAGCACCGGTCCTACATCGAAGAGATCAAGAAATCTGCGGAGCGTGCAGCGACCCTCACGCAGCAGCTCCTTGCCTTCAGCCGCAAGCAGATACTCCAACCAAAGGTGCTCAACCTCAACGTGCTGATGAGAAACATGAATGACATGCTTCAGCGCATGATAGGTGAGGACATCGCCTTCGAAATGGTCCTGTCGACGGAGATCGGTATGATTAAGGCTGATCCCGGAAAGATAGAACAGGTCGTGATCAACCTGGCGGTCAATGCACGCGATGCCATGCCCCACGGTGGCACGTTGAAAGTCGTAACCAAAAATGTATCCCTTGACGAGGAGTTCTGTGATCTCCACAAGGGTTCGAGACCGGGCGACTATGTGCTGCTCAGCATGCAGGATACTGGAAAGGGAATCGACGATGAGACCATGAAACACATCTTCGAACCCTTTTTCACCACGAAAGAGATCGGTAAGGGGACAGGACTTGGACTGGCAACCGTATACGGAATCGTACGACAGAGTGAAGGCTACATCGATATTCAAAGCAGCTCCGGGGCTGGTACAACGTTCGATATCTATCTGACGAGAGTCAATGAAGAGGAGACCCTGAAGTCCAGAAAACAGGAATCAACCTTGGTAAACGGTAGACATGAAACCATACTCTTCGTTGAAGACGACGACATGGTTCGGAACATGGTCACGGCAGTATTGGACCAGTTTGGTTACGACGTTATAAAAGCTGGAAATGCAACCACGGCTGTAAAGGAGTGCGAGGGACGCGATCACATCGACCTTATGATCACGGATGTCGTCATGCCCGGGACGAGCGGTCCCGAGCTCGTTCGGCAGATCAGATCATTCTACCCTGAGATGAAGGTTCTGTTTATCTCGGGATACACAGACGATGCCATCGTGCATCACGGTATGCTCGATGACGATGTCCCGTTCCTGCAGAAACCCTTCACCCCTCAAACCCTGGCACATAAGGTCCGCGAGGTTCTGGAGGACTGATTCGAGATAGACCGGGACCCTCACACATGGGCATAGTACGGTGAGCGCACCTCTTCTCAGGGGCTTTCCATTGACCTTTTCTTGTCAGGAGGTTATCCTATTTATTACCTGGCAATGAAAAGCCAATTGTGGTATACTGTTGTACGATTATGATTCCTGTCAAATTCGATAAACTTCTTCTGTCCAACATGGGTTTCATCATTCTCCTCAAGGGAAATGATGATGAGAGGACCCTCCCTATTTTCATAGGCACGGTCGAGGCCCAATCCATCGCACTCTTTGTAAGCAATGTGAAGATGCCCCGTCCCCTGACCCATGATCTCATGAAAAATGTTCTAGAGTACCTCGAATGCGGTGTGGCAAGGATAGAAGTGTGCGATATCATTGAAGGGACATTCATCGCACGCCTCATACTCAAATACAACAGTGCGGAAATAGAAATCGATTCACGACCGAGCGACGCAATCGCCCTTGCGCTCCGCTTCGGCGCGCCCATCTTTGTTGATGAAAAAGTCATGGATGAGGCAGGTCGCGTCTTCACCGATGAAGACACGGAGCTGGCGGAACAGATCACACCCGAAGAGAAGATAAAAAAAGAAGAGGATTCGCAGCTCGAGTCTTTAAAGAAGGATCTCGAAAACGCAGTCTCTGAGGAGCGGTATGAGGATGCGGCGAAGCTCCGCGATGAAATAAAAAAACTTGAGAGCCTCCACTCTGACAATTAGTGTCTGATAAACAATTCGAATAAATTAGCCGCTGGCGGAATTGACACCAGCGGCTATTCAGTTTTAAGCAGATAAAAAACCTATGCCTCGGTAAACCTGGTGTTTCCCCCGTATTTGAATTGGTCAGAGAAGGCAACCACCAGCATCATTACGAGGTTCACAATAGGTATGATGATGCTTAGCACGATAAGTCCAGCGTTTACCTTAAAGGCAAGGTAGAACTTCACGAACCAGATGATCCCAAGAACGATGTTCACAATGGGAATGAGCAATAGAAATATAGCCCACCCACTCTTGTCGATGACGTGCAGCAAAACGATGATCTGCACAAAGGGGATGAATGCCACCCAGCGGTTTTTAATGTTGGCTTTCTCTCCGATCTTGAAGAGCGCAATAGCCTGAATGGCATAAAACACAACAGCAGCAAAATAACTCGAAGTTTGTAGCTCACGCGCGACTGCAAACATTTCCCATCTCCTTTCCACGGGCATATTTGAGTATAAACTTGATTTCTCACAATTATATTTCAAATTTTTATTAAAATCATATTTTTTACATCTTTCAACATACCGTGCCCATATCCAGAAATTCCGGAAAACCATAGGAATTCACACAGATTTATTTGCATACCCCCGCTGCCATGTTCTATACTTTTAATGGAACCCTATTCCTTTTGGGAAGGAAATCCTATACCGTGTTTCTCCATCTACATCTAATATTTCGGGGGTCTCGATGATCAGGGCACTCGTCTTTATTGCATTTCTCGGGATGATGATCAGCAGTGGTGTATTGATCGGGAACCGGGACAACACGTCAACCGATAGTTCTTCAAACGGGCCACCTTCACTTCAACAGTATGACAGTACCTTCATACACCTGCCACCCTCCGATAAGGTCGACGAGGCTGTTATACATATCGAATAGACCGATATGCCTCGCGCATGAGCGTTTACAGTGATCGGTTCGTGGATTTCATGGAAAAAAAGGGACGTACCATCATTAGAACCTACCCAGTTTGACGGCGATAGTCAAAACGAGTCCGCTGAGCTCCCTGTTGTAAAGTCACTCGAGGTCTGAAACACCCTCAATCGACAACGGCCAGTCATTGCTGAAAGCCTGTTGCAGTTTTGTCCCGGAGGTCTATACTAGTTGGACTAGTTGGTACAGTGGAGAATATGAAGGATGAAAGCAAGGGAGGTCCTATGGCAGAGCTGAAAGGGAAAGCGGCAATCGTCACAGGTGGCTCAAAGGGATATGGTGCGGGCATAGCTGAAACCTTGAAAGCCGGAGGTGCGGAGGTTTGGATAACGGGACGGGACGAAGAGGCGCTGGAATCTACGGCTGGGAAACTTGGCGTACACGGCTTCAAAGCTGATGTTGCACGCAGAGAGGATTGGGATCGACTGATAGAGAGCATGGTGGGCATGCTTGGCCGTATCGATATCCTCGTGAACAATGCGGGAGGCGGCATCAGGATTGCACCCCTCGACGAACAGCACGACGCAGACATCGAGGAATCCATCATGGTCAACCTCACTGGCGCGATTATGGGCTGCCGCAGAATCGTTCCAGTAATGAAGCGTCAGAAATCAGGAACGATTATCAACATCTCCAGTGTCTGCGCCAGAGAGGCCTGGCCCGGCTGGTCAATCTATTCGGCGGCAAAAGCCGGCCTGGTCCAGTTTTCGCGGTGCCTCTATACTGAGGTCCGTGAATCCGGGATCAGGGTCACCTCCCTCATTCCTTCATGGGGGGCAACCAACTTTCTCAAGGAGGCGAATCTTAAGGAATTCGATCCAGAGACTGCCGCACGGGCCATTCAGCCCCGGGAACTGGGAGACCTCGTGGCCACCATCTGCAGTCTGCCTCCCCATCTGATGATCGAGGATGTAACCCTGTGGCCACTCGTGCAGAAGGTCGAACCCCTCTGAAGAAAACGTGTGAACGTCGGAAAAAAGAAGGGCGTTACTCCTCGGGGATGAACTTCATCTTCGCCTCGATCATTTTATCATGTGAAATGTGCAGTATGCGCGCCAGCTTGTGGACGACATGATCTTCATACTTGTCGAGCGTACCGTCAGCGTAGATCACCTGCCATACCATCTCGATGATTCGGTACTTTTCCTCGCTGTCGTAACTGCTGTTGATGATCTCGGTAAAGTGCCAGAGATCGATGCTCCTGCTGAGCTGCTCCTCTGATACCTGCAGAAGTTCCCGCACGCTTCCGTCATCGAGGCTGAACTGCTTTTTCAGGATTTCAACGATGCGCTTACGCTCGGTTTCACTGAAGTCCTCATCGGCGTAGGCAACTTCGAGCAGTATGACAGCAGTCGCTATCCGCAGCCGGCGTTCTCTCTCATCTTCCCCCGCATCCTTCATTGACTCACCCTGTCCGGTGAGTATGGATTTCAAACGATCAAACAAAAGCTACCTCTCTTCATGGTCATTTACGAATACCTTTATCCATTCATCAGCCTTCCCTATGCTGACACATACGTCCCTGGAGAGTACATCACCCATTGCAGCTTCCGCGCCACCCCGCAGCTTTCATGACGGAGCGTTCACTGCTCTTTCCAGTTCACCCGAATCTTCTCTTCGGGGATCTTTTCCTTGAGAATGACCGCAAGACGGAGGAGTTCTTCCCTGCAGCAGTCCACGGTCTTACCCCTCTTGAGACGTTGTGTCAGCTCGTCAGCAAACTCCGTCATGGTTATCTCTTTTTCCATGTTCTCTCCCCCCTTCGAGTGGCAGTGTTTGCTCACGCATCATACTATCACAGAATCTATTATTTTCAAACCGCCTATACCGTGATCTACACGTCTCATCGCAGCGTATCTCTCGCCTCCAGGAGCCTGTCGACGAGCTGCCGCCCCAGAGCGGCACAGATGTCGGTCGGGAGGTAGTGAGATGCGGAGTCTGAGAAGAGGACCTGGGCCGAGGGTGGAAACTCCTCATCGCCGCGCCAGTACACCAGGAGTAGCGAAAGGCAGGGTAGCACGGTAAAGGAGTAGGAAAGGTCGCCAAACTCCTCCGGCTTTCCGCCAATCTCGACCGATGCCCGCTGCAGGGTTTTCAGGTCGTTCTGCAGTTCCATGGCCAGGTGGTTCCCCGAGTAGCCCTGGTAGGCCTGTCTATAAAATGCGCCGTCGGGGAGTTCCGCCAGGGAGACCCATTTGCCTCCCCCTTCGGTTCCATCAGCAGTGTAAAAGTAATGTATGACCAGCTGCGCCGTTCTTTCATCGACCGGACCGCCATTTTCAGCATCGACCACCGTGAAGTCGGGAAACGACACGGACAGCTCCCGATCCCAGCAGGTGACGAGAAAGCAGCGTTCATCCTTCATTCGTGCTCCCGTATTCCGCGCCAGAAGTACCGGGTCCCTCCTCACCAGCTCTTCCCGGAGAACGGTCACCGCTTTTCCGTGCGAGGCTGCCTGACCGTTGTAAACCTCTCCGCTCATGGTACGATATTTCCCTCCATGCCCCCATACACCGTCAGGATGATCGTATCATAACCAGCATCATTTTAAAGCTCTTTTTTGCCTTCAGCGCATGGGGCTGGTCGGCAGGCATGATAACGAGCTGGCATTTTGAGACTGTAAAGGCAGTCCCACTGATGGTGACCTCGGCCTCACCGTCATACACGTATACAAGGGCATCATAAGGGGCCGTATGCTCACTCAATCCCTCGCCTTCATCGAAGGCGAAAAGGGTCACATTGCCGACCTCTTTCTTGATCAACTGCCTCGACACCACGGAACCTGACTGATACTGGACAAGGTCCTTGACTTCGAGCACCTTCGCCCGAAGGTCATCCTTTTCATGAACAGCCATCTTCACCCCCTCCTCTCACAGCCACTCCTCATGCAGCACCTCACCCTTCACGCTGACCACGATGTACTTCAGAGGGATCTTCCTTGAGGCATTGGAGGACGCCTCCTGGACGAGCATGAGCAGTCCCCTGCAGCACGGTACCTCCATGGTCACGACAGTCAGGGTATTGATCTTGGCGTGGTCTATGAGAGCCGTGATCTTGTCGCGGTATATGTCCTGATCACTGTCCAGCTTCGGACAGGCGATCGCAAGCATTTTCCCCTGCAGGAATCTTCTGTGAAAGTTACCCAGGGTGAAGGCCACGCAGTCTGCAGAGAGCAGTATGTCCCGCCCCTCGAAGTGGGGTGCCATGGCCGGTGTGAGATGGAGCTGAATCGGCCAGTGTGTGAGCTCCGAGAAATCCTCCTCCGGGGCTGTGCGCTCACTCTCCCATGCCGGTGCAAAACTCTGGGCCCTGGCGCCGGGGCAGCCACCGACCCCTCCTGTATGCTGTTCCACAGCTGTCCTGGCGACACCTGCCTGCACGGTTTCACACTGCGTTTCACCACTTACCTGAGGTTCGGGCACTCCCCGCTCTTTCAGAAACGTCTTTGCCTGACTGAGGTATCCGTACTCCCCGTGCTCCTCCAGATGCTGCAGATGGGCCTTGATCACGTTCTCTCCGCCCCGAATGATGTTTTCCATGACAATCGCTCCTTCAGGGCAATGACCGATACATGCTCCAAGCCCGTCGCAGAAGAGATCGCTGACCATACGGGCCTTGCCGTCTATGAGCTGTATCGCACCCTCGGGACAGTTCGGGATACAGAACCCGCAGCCCGTGCACTTCTCTTCGTCTATGTTGATGATCTTCCGTATCATAAACATCCTCCTCCTCAACTGATATCTATCCTACACGTTACATCTCAATGCCCTGTCAATACTTGACCCAGGTCAAGAAAATAACAAAAACCCAAACAGGGGAGGCGCATGAGCATATGTTTTTCACTTCCAATCCCTATTTCCATGTATAATATGGTGGAAGTTTTATTCAGAAGTGCCTTCAGTATCATGGAATCGCAATGAAATGAACATAGAAAAAACACTCAAGAACTCAGACTTCTTCCGCGACATTGGTGAGACCAATCTGGCGACTCTTGCCGCCATTTGCATACCCAAAAAGTTCAGCAGAAAGCAGACCTTGTTCCTGGAGGGTGAGCGTGGCCATTCCATGTTCCTCCTCGTGTATGGCATGGTGCAGCTCCACAAGAGCGCTCCGGACGGCAGGGACATAGTCATCAAGGTGATCGGCCCGGGCGAGATTTTCGCCGAGGTAGTCCTCTTCGAGCGGGCCTATTATCCGGTCAGTGCAGTTGCCCTGGAGGAGGGACTCGCGCTGATGATACCTAAACGGCAGGTGCACTGCTTGCTTGCTCAGGAGCACTTCAGAGTGGACTTCATAAAAATGCTCATGAAGAAACAGCGTCATCTCACCGAACGCATTCTCAATCTGACCCTCCATGACGTGGAGGAGCGTTTCTTTCTATTCCTGCAGGAACAGTATAGCCATAGGCAGGAATACAGGATTTCCCTCTCCAAGAAGGACATTGCCGCAGCCATCGGGACTAACCCGGAAACCCTCTCCAGGCTCATACAGCGCCTGAAGCACGAGGGCACCCTCACCTGGTCTGATAAAAGGCTTGTCCTTAAGGATGGATTCTGGGATGCATGGAAGTATCGTGCAGCGCAGGAGGGCAAGACTACGGATAGAGGTTTGTCATGAAAGAGAAATCGGAAGGAATCAGGATCGAGTATTTCCTCATGCTCATCGTCACCTTCTTCTGGGCCGTGGGCCATCCCCTGGGCAGAATCATCGTGCGGAGGGTGCACCCCTTCCAGCTCGGTGCCGTGACCCTGAGCACAGGGTTTCTCGGTCTCATGGTGTTCATGCTCTTTTCGGGCAGGTTCAGGAAATACACCCAGCTCACGACAGGGGATACGCTTGTATCACTGGGTCTGGGGATTTTCGGGTTCTTCTTCTATCAGATCCTGACTTTCAGCGCTCTGGCGAGGATCCCGGCCTCCATGAATGCGGTACTCGTGTCTACCAATGTGGTCTTCATTGCCCTGCTGGCGGGTCTCATCCTGAAGGAACCCATCGTACCGCCGCGTATAGCGGGCATTGCTCTGGCGCTTTTCGGTGTGATCATCGTGACCTTCAACAGGGGATTTCATATGGATACATCAGGGGAGGGTATAAACCTCCTTGGGTGTGCCCTCTCACTCCTCGCGGCGCTCTCCTTTGCCCTCTACTCAATAATCGGGAAAAGGGTCCTTGCGCGCAACGACCCGTTGATTGTGGCCTCGCTCGCCCTTTTTTCGGGCTCGGTAGTGCTCATCATCTTTGCAGCACTGACAAAGGGGTTCTCGGAGGTACGCGTGGCTGGGTGGCAGAACTTTGCCCTCATGGTCGGGCTCGGTCTGACCATGATTGGTATCGCATACCCCCTGTGGTTCACCTGCCTGAAACGGCTGCCCGCGTCCCATGCATCGGTTTACATCTATCTCACCCCCGTCTTTGCCGTTATCCTGTCGCTCATCATTCTTCGTGAACGCTTCTCCTGGCTCTTCTGGCTTGGCGGCGCATTCATCCTGGGGGGCATCATCATCACCAACAGGTTCGCAGCGGGAAAACCAGCTTCACAAACCGAGAACAGAACAAAAGAATAGGGAGGGTTCCCCATGGTTGTCACAACCGTCATGATTCAAGTCAAAGAGGAACATATTGATGACTTCGTCCGGGCGACAATCATCAACCACGAAGCATCGGTAAAGGAACCGGGGAACAGGAGATTCGATCTTCTCCAAAATGTCGAGGATCCGACCCGGTTCATTCTATACGAAGCGTATGATTCCGAAGATGCAGCAGCGGCACACAAGGAGACGGATCATTACAAAACCTGGCGTGATGACGTTGCACCCCACATGGCACTTCCAAGAAAAGGAATCAAGTACCGCGCGATCAGACCAGAATAGAGGTTACCTCTTGGGACCATGCGCCCGATAGTACTAGTGTAACGCCTGCGTACAGCAGGTGTGCATTTCAGGCTTGACCAAAACCCCAAGGCGGCTGAAAGCCGGGAATGAGCGAGACCTGGCCAGCTCCTCATGCACACCAGTCGGGGGTCTGGTGTGACCGGCAAATCGGGAGACGAATGGGTCACAGACGACCGGGTCTCTTCCGGGTTCGAACCCCGGGAGCTGCCGATGAACCTGAATGACAGGCTCAATTTTCGGTGCGGGACTATTCGTACTCCACAGGCACGGCACAGATGAACTGAAACCCTTCCTCATCAGAAGTGTTCCGATACTGATGGCGCTCTCCGGGAAGTACCATCACAAAGTCCCCCTGCTTCACCGGCACCTCGGTACTATCATCCCTGACCACCATCCCCTTCCCTTTGATGACGTAGTTCAGATGTTCAAAGGGGTGGTCGTGAAAGGGTGTGTGGCCTCCCGGCTCCAGGCTGAACACCCTGAATGAGAAGTTGGGTGCACCGTCCTTTTTGGAGAGAGGCACTTGTTTGTAGGCGTCTTTCACACCGTGCATCTCCACCTTGACCTTCTCCACGCCGTCCAGACTGGTAATGATCATTGCATACCTCCCTCTTCCACCGGTTGCCCTTTAAGATACAGTATTCCTGTCATGCCGTACAGGAAACCCGTACACCCTGCACTATTGCATTGTAAAAGATACATAATCGGTGTATATTCTGTGTAACCTCTGACCACGGTTGCATACTAGGATCTTATTACCTCGATGCTACGTTTTGCAGACGAAAGCAGAAAAATCTTCGTTATCGATACCAACGTCATCCTCTACGATTACCGATGCATTTACTCCTTTGAAGAGCACAACGTCATTATACCGATAACCGTGCTTGAGGAAATCGACAAGTTCAAACGGGGCAATGAAATCATCAACTACAATGCCCGTGAGTTTTCCCGTGAGCTCGACTCCCTGGTGGGTAGCGGCCTCCTCAATGAGGGGATCGTGCTCGATACCGGTGGAACCATCATCGTAAACACCAATATCAAGAGAGATCGATACATCAGCGAGCTCTTCTGGGAAGACAAACCCGACCATCGGATCCTCTCGATGGCCTATACCCTTGCCAGCGAATACGGTAAAAACAGGGTGTATCTTGTTTCAAAAGACATCAACCTCCGCATGAAGGCGAAGAGCATCGGCATCCAGGCAGAGGACTACGAAACAGGCAAGATACAGAACATCGACGAGCTTTACAAGGGAAAAACCCTCGTCGAGAGTGTAGATGACACGCTAATCGAGGACATATACCGGGATGAGTGCATTGACGCTGGAAGAATCGATTTCCAGCGTGAGCCCTACCCCAACGAGTACTTTATTCTCAGGAACAACAAGAAGAGCGCCCTTGGGATCTTCAACAGTGAGGAGAATACGATCGGACTCGTCCTGAAACGCAAGGGATACGGTATTGTCCCGCGAAACGCCGAGCAGACCTTCGCCCTTGATGCACTCATGAACGACAGCATACCCCTTGTCACGCTTTCTGGCAAGGCGGGTACCGGCAAGACTCTCATGGCCCTCGCCGCGGCCCTAGAGGTGCGCAAGTTTTACCGCCAGATCTACCTGGCCCGTCCCGTGGTGCCCCTCTCAAATAGGGACCTCGGGTTCCTGCCCGGCGATATCAAAAGCAAGCTTGAACCCTACATGCAACCCCTGCACGACAACCTCTCTGTCATTCAGAATCAGTACGAGGAAAATTCGTCCGATGCATTGCGGATCAACGACTTGCTCAACCGGGAGAAGCTGGTCATTACACCGCTTGCCTATATCAGGGGAAGAAATCTCTCGAAGATCTTCTTCATCATCGATGAAGCGCAGAATCTCACACCCCATGAGGTAAAAACCATCATCACACGGGCCGGTGAGGGCACGAAGGTGGTATTCACGGGCGACCCCTATCAGATCGACACTCCCTATCTGGACTCGCGCAGCAACGGCCTCACCTGGCTCATCGACCGCATGAAGGGGCAGACCCTTTACGCCCATATAACCCTGGAGAAGGGCGAGCGCTCACAGCTCGCCGAGCTCGCTTCCAACCTGCTCTAACCGTTCCTGTCAGTTCACCACACCCTAGCCGTAAGGAAGATCTCCTTTACAAAATCAAACACGAACATGCCGATGACCTTCAGCGCCCCCCTGGTGAAATACCACACCGAGCTTGCACACCTCTGCAGCAATGACGTTGTGTAGAAAGCCGTGAGAACGTTGAGACATCAGGCGATTATTACATGCATGCCCTTTTCTTCCAGATAACTCCTCTCATTTTGAGGAATGCCTTCATCTGTAATCAGATATTGAACATCTTCGACGTCAAATAGCTTTATCAATTCACTCCGCCCGAATTTGCTGGAATCGGTCAACACAAACGCTTCCTCACTCTTTTGCGCGATATACGCCGCTATCTCCGCCCTCATCATATCCTTGCTTG